>Ga0307981_1001732_pt1 | contig 18865 bp, 18 predicted proteins | sample OrgLakmetagen987_FD_201849 | JGI IMG/M metagenome (GOLD analysis project Ga0307981, IMG submission 201849) | Saline water microbial communities from Organic Lake, Antarctica - #987 | ecosystem: Environmental > Aquatic > Non-marine Saline and Alkaline > Saline | place: Antarctica: Organic Lake... | reverse complement strand
AACTCAACCCTACCGGAGAACGTCCATGGCCGCCCAGAAAACCGCGCGGGCTTCGCCTGAGCTACGCAAAGGCTCTACTCAGCCCGCGCTACCGTCGGTTTTACACCACCACCCGGGGCACAAGCTAGACGAATATATATCCTCGCAAAATTAGCGTATTCTGAACATGGGCGGCGGTCACCCGTTGAGATCGGACCGCGGCCTGATCACTTCAGCAGCGGACCATCGTGATCAAGGTAGGCCATGTCGAAATCTGCCAGCTTCAGCAACCCGGCGAGGTCGTGTATCTCGACACGCCCTTGCTGGAACGTGACCAATCCATCCTCGCGCAGTTCGCGCAAGACACGGTTGACATGAACGGCACTCATCCCCAACGCATCAGACAGCAGGTATTGCGACAAAGGGCAGTCATAACCCGATATGGACCCAAGCCCCACCAGCTTCAGCCTGGCCCCAAGTTCCAGCAGAAAATGCGCCGTCCGCTCCTTTGCATCCCGGCGACCGATCCCTACCAGATGCTCGACCACCATCGCTTCGTCGCGCGATGCGGCCCAAAGGACGGCTGTCGCCAAGCGTGGTGTCTTGCGGAATGTGTCCAGAAGATCTTCAACCATAACCTCGGAAGCCTCTACCTTGGTCACAGGCTCGATGTTGTGGTCCGCAGTCCTGAACAGCACCGACCGCAGCCCCAAAAAGTCACCCGGAATCTGGAAATCAACAATCTGTCGCGTGCCGCCCGTCAGGACCTTGTACGAACACACCCAACCCTTTGCCAGGATATAGGCTGAGGAATTTACCTGCCCTTGATGCACGATGTCTCGACCGGCAGGAAACGCCTTACGGCGACCATGCAGCTTGTCCAGCGCCGAAATCTCGTCATCGGAGAGAGCGACAAAGGCCGCAAGTTTTCGCGCGAAGGGAGTTTGCTGGGCCATCAAAGTTGTCGCTCCTCAGAAATCAGACATTTTGGGGCAAGATCACGGAAATGCTCCCGCCTCATGCACCTTTAATGGTCAAAATGTAACATGATACTGATCTGCCTCAGTCCTGCTTACCATGAAACCTGCGAGACTTCGACCGAGCTCAGCGCCAGAAACATTTCTGACCCGCACGAGCAACTCGAAAAAGGCCAGATCAATGGATGAAGTCTCCGACGTTTCCGGAACCGCTGCGCTAGCAATTTGTGAATCGCTGCTGCTTGCGCTGAACGATCGAAACATTCTGCCGGAACATGAGATCGTCGGTATCCTGCGCGATGCCGCTGCCGCACATTCCAATGACACAGGCGAGGATGGCAAGGCCGAACTGCATCTCGCCGTTGCCGCGCTGATCAATGGCATTCTGGCGGGCGGAAATTCCGTGCCGCACAAATAGGCCTTTGTGCGTCATGTACCGCAGCCGTCTAGGGGTGGCGCGCCAATCATCTGTGATGGCACGTCTCTCGGTTTAGCCAAGCGCGACACTGCCGGATGGATAGTGTCGCGCTGATTTGATGAAATGCTCTAGTGCATTTGCACGGGTCAGTTCGGTGAGTGGTTTCAAATGACGACTTTTGGCTCGCGGAAAAATGACACCGACACTGATCAAGATCAGTGTGAGAAAACCCGATTTCGCACAATCTCGCTTCGCGCCAGTCACGATTCGTTCTGTGCAATCAATCTAGATGGTCTCGCCAAGTGCGGACAAAGGGAGCGGCGAAAGCCGAAAAACTATGGGCTTCAAGCAAAGCTTGGTCGACGTTGCGGCAGATACACTGTCACATAATATGGCCGAGGCTGATCATCGCATTGCCAATAACCTGGCGATGCTGTCGAGCTATGTCCGCCTCAAGGCGGGACGTGTTTTTCAGTCAGAGGCGGTGCCAGATGTTAAGGATGTCCGAGGTCTGTTTCGGATGATTGTCACGCAGATCGATGCAATTTCGGTTCTGCACCGCATCCTTTCGGAAAAAGGCAATCCCGGCACGCTGGACCTGAGCGTTCCTTTGTCCTCGATATGCAGGACAATGCAGGCAAGTGTCGCAGGCGAAGCCAGAATTATCGTGACACTCGAGAAAGACTGCGACGTGGCGCTGAAATCTATTTTGCCGATCACTCAGGTTTGTGCAGAGATTATTACCAATGCGCTGAAACATGGCTCTGATCTTAATGGAAAGAGCACCATTCGCGTATCCTGTCGCAAGAGCCTGAAAGGCACTGTTCTTGTCGAAATCAGTGACACTGGCCCTGGCCTGTGTGTCATGGCGCAGGCAGCCAAGGGAGAAGGTTTAGGGGTTCGTCTGATCAACACGCTGATCCGGCAGGTTGAAGGGACAATTACATATCAATCAACCTCTCAGGGGCTGACCGTGCAATTGGAACTGCCTGCAGCGATCACTTCTATCGCGGGCCGTGCTAGCTTGCCCACCGCCCCGCCCACAAGAAATGCGCTTTGGCATAGGCTTGATTGTCCACAGAGTGCCGTTTGAACTGACATAGTTCGAAAGCTGTGGACTACCCTGCGCCTTGAAGGCGTCAATCAGCCCGTTGACGTGGAAGGCCCGGTTTGACCCGGGCCTTTGTCGCAAATTTCAGGCTTGGTTTTAGCGAAGAACGCTTACGATCACGCCGGTCTCGGCATCAACCAGAACGGTCTGACCGTTGACGCTGACGTAGCGCAGATCAGGTTGCGGCAGTTCATAGGTTGTAACCATTGTCGGTACACCGGCCCCAACGACAACTTCGCCATCAAGATAAACCGTTTCGACCGGATTGCTCTCGATGTAGGTCACGGTCTCTGTTGTCGGCTCTACTGCGGCGCTGCCAGCGGCACCACCCAAGATACCACCGGCAATGATGCCACCGATCGGACCACCGATGGCAACAGCTGCAAGTGCGCCGATAGTGGCACCAACTGCGACACCGGTGTTCTGGTCAGCTTGGGTCGCTTCGGTGTTTTCATATGTGACAGTCTTGATGTCGACTGTCGCTGGCCGTGTTGTCAGAACGACGGCTTGTTCTTCAACGCCAACTGCCAAATAGTCGGAATAGGACCAGCCTTCGACACCGTTGTATGCAACCTTGCACCAGCTAAGTTCTGCCAGACAGCCGTCAACGGCTGTTTGCTCGCCGCCGGGAATGGTGCCGACAACGCTGAACTGAGGGCCGGGGCCGCTGCGGATGTTGAGGTCTGTGGCTGCGATCGCCTCGGCCGAAAACGCCAGAGATGGGGCGACAGCGGTCAGAGCGGTTGCAAATAGAAGTCCAAACTTTGCGGAATGCATGATTATGTCCTTTCGGTGCAGCGACCGGGCGCCCTGATGGGCACCCTCTAGCACGCTGCTGGAACACAACAACAACGGCGGGGGATGGTTAAGGTTCCGCGCCTTGTATCGCGTGGTACAGGCTGATCAGCGGCATTACGCCCAGCTTTGCCAGAACTGGCAAAATCACGCTAATTCAATAATTTAAGGGTACAGGCCCTTGTTTTGAACCGGGCGTGAACACGTAGCTGAAGAACGCTTGATCCTTGGTTGCCTGGCAGCACTGGCAAGATCCGAACAAAGGCATGGAACTGTCACTGCTCAACACTACTGTCACGCGTGCAACAGATGCCTGCTGCTTGCGTCAGTTTTTTGGTGCGACCTTCTTATCGTCACCGATGCTACTGGATCCGCGATCCCCGCTCCAAGGCGAAGCGTGACGATCAACCAGGAAGCTGGTCGCGCCATGCAGGAGAGCTGAGGCAAAGATCGTATAGGCTACCAAAGCCCAAAGCTGATCCTCGTTCACAAATTCCATGTGTCCGGTCGCGTAGCCCACGTAATAGATAGAGCCTATTCCGCGCACGCCGAAGAAACCAACAATCAGCCGGTCGCCTGAGGTCATTCCGGTTCCAAGCAACGCCAGCCAACCGGCCAGCGGCCGGATGATCAAAAGGAGGCCGAACCCGATCAATGTGTGCCACCAGTCCAGAATGGGCCATAAAGCAGGAAGGGTGCTGCCCAGCATGATCAGCAAAACGGCTGTCAGGGCATGTTCAAGCGCCTCGCTGAAGGCATGTAGTCGTTTGTGGAAGTGATGCTTTTCCTGAACGCGGCGACACACAAGACCTGCTGTGAAGGCACCGATAAAGCCATAGCCTTCGGCCAGTTCGACAATGCCATAGCAAAGCAGGACTGCGCCAAGCGCAAGCACACCGGGACCGCCGGTTTCAATGGCGCGGCTTCCCCAGGTGGAAAAGAGGCTCTTGCCCAAGAGCCAGCCCACCAACGCCCCGACCAGCGCGCCAACCACGATGCGGTAGATCACGTCGCGCGCGATCCATTCCACCAGCCACACCGAAGGATCGGTGCCCTGTGCCGCGATGATCAGTCCAAGATAAACGAACGGAAAGGCAAGACCATCGTTCAGCCCGGCCTCGGCGGTCAGGGTAAAGCGCACCGGATGCTCACCGCCTTCACCCGGCGGGCCGACTTGCACGTCTCCGGCCAGCACCGGGTCAGTCGGTGACAGGACCGCCCCCAAAAGGACCGCTCCGGCAACTGTCATCCCAGCCAGCGCCCATCCCAGCAGGGCGACCGCAGCAATCGTGAGTGGCATCGCGATACAAAGCAGGCGCACGGTCGGGCGCCATCGGCTCCAGTTACTGACGTTGTCGATCCGCAGTCCGGTGGCAAAGAGCACCACGATCACCACGAACTCGCTGATCATCTCCCATATGCGGGGTGAGACGGTTGGATCGAGCGCCGCAGGCATTCCGGGAATGAACGTGAAGGTCACCAATCCAAGGATCATCAAGACGGCAGAGGAGGAAGCTGCACGCAGAAAATTGAGGCGCGGAAGCAGGTAGGCCACAAACACTGCCGCACCGACCACGGCCGTAAGAAGATGTATCGGCGAAAAGCCGAATAACGGTTCAGCTTCTGACATCTACCACGTTAACTTTCTGTTGATTGAGACCCTCGTGACACACGCCAAAGAGCGTTTGCGAGGAGAACTTCTTGTACACCGCCGACGTTTTCTTAGCGAGGACCGTTTGGGCCCATGCCCCAAGCAACTTTGGGCTGAACATTTCCTCGTGTTGACCGGCATTACGACTTCGCCCATCGGTAGATGGTGATACTACTTATTAAACCACATTGCAGCCCAGTTTAGGTGGATCAAGGTTTCATGTCAGGCTGTCATTGTCATCGGCTGAATTTTGCCTGCATCGGCCTCGTCTGAGGTCAAGACGACGTGGGTCGAGTGGGATTGTTCATAACTGTAACAGGCCAGCCATTTACCAATGTCCGCCTTGGCCTCTGAGCCCTGTTTAGAAGGCGTTTAGGTAGACGCATCCGTACTTAAGGGCCAGCATAAATCGCAGATTCCATCCCCTTCAGCCCCCGTTCAAGACTGCTTCACAAACAGTGGGGATCGACAATTTCGAGCAATATAGGCGCACCAGTTCAAAAATTTTGTTGGAGATATAGTAGGTCATTGAAGCTGACCCACTATTCCGTTAGTATTTCTTTTTCCAGACTGAGGATTCCGACCATGCTGTTCCAACTCGCCTACGTAAGTTTGTCACGGGTACCGTTAAACGAGACCACTTTATCTGACATCTTGGAATCCTCTCAGCGAAACAATGCCAGAGACGAGATCACCGGCATTCTCATGTATCATGATGAAATATTTTTTCAGGTGCTGGAAGGGGACCGGTCCACAGTTGAAAAATGCTATTACGAACGGATCTCTCACGATCCTCGTCACACAAGTTTATCGCTTATGTGGGCCGATGCGGTCGAGAGCCGAACATTTATGGACTGGGCCATGGGGTATGTCGGACCAGACGAAATTGGACGACACACGAAGAACAGTTTTCAATCCTTGTCCTATCTGACGAGTGACGAACCTGTGGCTGCGAATATCAACGGCGTAGCATTGGAACTTGCGCGATTGATGTTCTCGGATTTTCAAAGGCGCGGTTGATCTGGGAAGTCTGCATTCCTTTCCGCTCGGCGATATCTACGAAAGCGTTCAATAGCCGCACAGAGGTGTGAAGTCAGAGCGGATCTTGCCCAGTCAGGATTTCGGGATCGCAGTGCGTTCACGATCTCAGTATGTTGCCGGATACTCTCTCGGGCATCGACGTCCGAGTAGATGTAGAACCCCCCGGTCACCATCGGGTACTCGAGCAGGTTCGCCCCAAACATGCGCAGCCTTGCGCTGCCGCAGGTTTCGTAAAGCGCCATGTGGAAAGATAAATTGGCACCTTTCACCTCGTCTAGATAACCCTTGGGCTTTTCATTTACCGCCCGCTCGATCCGCGCGTTGAGCGCATCCATCCGGTCGGTATCCTCGCTCGTAATGTGACGCGTTGCCCAAGCAGCAGCCTGCCCCTCCGCCAGCACACGCAGTTCAAAGATCTCTTCGGTATCGGTGGTGCGCCACTCACTGACGACTGCGCCACGCTTGGGTGTGGCTTCCAGCAGCCCCTCGGAAACGAGCCGCTGGATTGCAGCGCGGACAGGTGTTCGGCTTACGCCGAGATCTGCCGCGATGTGCTCTTCTTTCAGCTTCTGACCAGGATCAAAATGTCCAGCAATCAACCGGCGCCGCAATTCCGCGTGAACTTCGTCGCTGACACTCATACGATTATCTTTCCTCGTCGTTCTCGGATTCATTAGGGACATGGGTCGAGCGCAACTTTAACTTGGGAAGCCACGGGGCAGCAAGGGCAACGAGGACGAGAAACGCTAGCACGATCGAAATCGGACTTTGGACCAGATACCACAGATTGTCGCCAGAGATCAGCAGTGAACGCCGTAGATTCTCTTCGGCGATCGGGCCAAGAATAACGGCGAGAACCGCAGGCGCTGTCGGGATTGCCATCCGTTCCATCGCAAAACCTACGAGGCCGAAGCACAGCATCAGCACAACTTCGAAAATGCTGTTGTGGATTGCATAGACACCCACCACGGTCAGCGCGAGGATCATCGGGCCGAGGATCTGGCGCGACACACGCAGCACGTTGACATAGGCTTTCGCCCCAAGCTTGCCGATGACGAACATCATGCCCGACGTCACAAGCATTGTCAGCATGAAGCCATAAGTCACCTCAGCATTAGCGCGGAAGAGTTCGGGGCCGGGTTGCAGCCCGTGGACCAGCAGCGCACCGAGGATGACAGCTGCCACAGCATTGCCTGGAATACCAAGCGTCAATGCAGGGATCAGCGTGGCAGCAGTATCCGCGTTATTGGCGCATTCGGGCGCAGCAAGACCGGCAGGTTCGCCCTTGCCCCAGTTTTCCTTGTTCTTCGAGTAGCGGCGTTCTTCATTCCAAGCCATCAGCGCGGCGACATTGCCGCCAAGCGCCGGAATCAGACCAATCACCAGACCGATGCCAGATGCCCGGATCCAGGTTGGAATCAGCGAAGACCATTTGAAACCTTTGGACCGATCACCAAGTTCAATCTCTCCGGTCTCAATGGCGTTGCGGCCCATCAACAGGTCGATGGCGGGCGGAATGGCGTAAAGGCCGGTGAGCAAGACGATGATATGAATGCCCGAAATCAGTTCCAGCGTATCGAAAGTAAAGCGTTCGGCACCGCTGATCCCGTCAATCCCGACAAGGCCTACGACAAGGCCAAAACAGGCCGAAAGGATACCCTTGGCCGGACTGCCAGCCAACAAGATAGCAATCGTTGTCATTCCGAAAACAGCAAGCCAGAAATAATCCGCCGGACCGAATTTCAGCGCGATCATCGCAAGCGGCGGCGCCACCAAAAGAAGTGCAATAGCGCTGACAGCGCTCCCCAAAGACGATGAGACAAGAGAGATGTCGAGCGCGAGCCTAGCCTTGCCCTGCTTTGCCATTTCGTGACCGTCAAAGACCGTCGCGATTCCGGCAGGCGTGCCGGGAATGCGCAGCAGGATCGCAGGTATCGATCCGCCATACATCGACCCGTTATAGATGCCGGCAATCATTCCGAGGGCAACGAGAGGTTCCATCGAAAAGGTCAGGGGAATGAGAACGGCGATGCCCATGGTCGCCGAAAGACCGGGAAGCGCACCAACGGCGATACCGATCGCGGTACCCGCAATCATCGCAATAATTACGGCCGGATCCAGCAAACCGGGGGCCGCATTCATGATATTAACAAAGACTTCCATTTCTTTAAGCTCCGAACAGGACGAAAATGGCTTCGCGCGGAAGCGGCACCGACAAAAGCAGCCGGAATACGCCATACAGCAAAATAACGAAGCCCAGCGTTGTAAAGATCAGTACGGTCCAATTGCGGTATCCAAGCACGGCGGCGAGGACCGGGACCACGATGATTGTAGAAGTAAAGAAGCCGATCCAGGCAAAGCCCAAAAGGTAAAGGATACCGCCAAAAACGATCATGGCGAACAGCCGTAGATCCTCTCGCGTCACCGGCAGCCGGGCACCGCCTTCTTCCGGACTCAGCCGCATTGTCGAGATTATCCAGAAGATGCACATGACAACGCCAAGAGCGGTTGCCGCAGACGGCACGTAAGATGACCGGCCACGATAGCTCAGTGCTTCAAAGAACAGAAATGCAAACAGGGCTGCTACCAAAATGGCTGCGCCGAGTTCAAGAGTGCGCTTGGTCACGTTTGCCTCCTCCCAAAGACATTGAAGTCAGGCGGCAGACACAAAGGTCCGCCGCCTTCAGACATTTGTTGAAGTTATTCCACCCAAGGTGTTTCGGCCCAGATTTCCTCAAGCGTGGTGTTCACCTTTCCAAGGTGGTTCTCGAACGCTTCCGCATCCAAGTAGTACAATGGAAGGTTCTGATCCTCGGCCGCTTCGAGAAACTCGGGATCCAGAAGTGTCTGTGCGATTGCATTCTGCAACGCGGTCAAAGCTTCCGCCGGGATACCTGCAGGTGCCGCAACACCCCGGTCCGAACCCATGACGATGTCGTAACCCTGCTCGGCGAAAGTTGGCACGATTGAAGCGCCAGTCCACCGCTCTTCACTCATCTGCCCAAGAGCAACGATCGAGCCTTCATCGACGTAAGAGGCGACTTCACTGATGTTCATGACAGCCATTGTAACATGGCCACCGAGTGCCGCAGCACGGACATTCGCAGCGCCCGAGAAAGGAACGTGAGTCATCTCGATCTCGGCCATACGCGAGAAAGACAGTGCCGCAAGGTGATCATCACCACCGATACCCGAAGTACCGTAGGTCACAACGCCCGGGTTTTCGCGGGCGAATGCGACAAGTTCATCAAGGGTGGTGAACTCGGAATTCGGCAACACGGCAAAGGTGTTCGGATCATAAACAACGTCAGCAATCGGCTGGATGTCAGCGAGAGAGTAGCGAGCCTCACGCGAGATCGGAATTGTCATAAGGTTGGGGCTGTTGATGAACCCGATGGTATAGCCGTCCGCTTCCGACTGTGCGAGCGCCGTGAAGCCGATTTCGCCACCAGCACCAGGACGGTTGACCACCGTGACGGTCGCGCCGTCCAGATAGCGCTCGATGAAGGGCGCCAAGGTCCGGGCTGCAGTATCGGTGCCTCCGCCGGCGGAATACGCAACGATCATTTCGATCGGCCGCTCTGGATATTCAGCGAGAGCCGCAGTGCCTGACAGAGCTGCGATCCCAAAGGTAACGGCAAGAGATAAGGTATTTTTCATGGTGTCCTCCCAAATTTCACGATGACTGTACGTGTCTTGACGACAACGTGCGATCGCAACATCAATACAATTAAAAAACAATTATGTCCACTTCTGCATCCTAAATTTTGTGCATAAAGCGAAAAATACTTTTATTATTGCTTTATAACATCGCATTAACACGATTATATATGTGGACCGCACAATCAATATCTTGCCAAAATGGTCTGATCTTGTATTTATCGCGTCAAAGATGGAAGATGTTGATGTATCAAATCGCGACTCAAGCTCATGTCTCACGGACAGCTTGCAGACCAAGCGCGTGACACGTCAGGATTTCAGGAGACGCAAATGATCAAGAGACCAGTGGTTCACGTTCTGGAGGACATTCACCCCGAAGCACTTGACCGGCTTTCCCAGTCGGCCGATGTGCTCGGAAGGGAGATCGCTTTCCCATCGACTTGCGATGCGCTGATCGTGCGGGCTAAAAAAGTGACCGCCCATGACATCGCTGCCTGCCCGAACCTCAAGGTTATCGGAAAACACGGTGCTGGCCTTGACGCGATTGACCTCGAAGCAGCGCAGGAGAGAGGTATCACCGTCCTATCGACGCCCGGTGTCAACGCGGAGTCGGTGGCGGATCTGGCGATAGGCTTTGCGCTTTCGTTGATTCGCAACATTCAACCGGTCTCAACACTGACGAAGTCAGGACATCCCCTGCCGTCCGCACTGCGGAATGGCTGGGAACTTGGTGAACTGTCGGCAGGAATTTTCGGTCTGGGCGCGATCGGGCGCGCAACTGCGCACAGACTCATGGCCGGGTTCGGTGCAAAGGTGCAGGCCTTTGATCCCGGTATTCCGGATGAGCAGTGGCCAGAGGGTATTGATCGTGTGGGCAGCCTTGCGGACCTGTTGACCACTTCACGCATCCTATTTCTTCATGCGCCGCTTCTGCCGTCCACGCGCAATGCAATCAACGACGCCGCGCTGGCTTCAATGCCTGCCGGTTCCTATCTCGTTAATTGCGCGCGTGGCGGCATCGTCGACGAAAACGCGCTATCCGCCGCCCTAAGGCACGGTCAGATTGCGGGTGCGGCATCAGACGTTTTTGATCAAGAACCCCCTGCTCCGGATAATCCACTTTTTGATTGCCCGAACTTCTTGGCCGCTCCACATTTGGGAGCCTCAACCAACGGTGCGTTGCGCCGGGTTGGCTTCTCCATCGTTGATCAGGTCCTCGACGGCCTGCGTGATCACCACATTCCCACCACCGATGCCAACGCGTCGCCAAAACAGGAGAAATAATATGACTATCGGATTCAAAGTTCAGCGCCGAGAGACAAAAGTAAGTGCGGAAATCGCGAAGAAGTTTGAAGCATTGCCTGTCGCGAACGTCTCGGACTCGATGAGCCGCATGACCGCCGCAGGAAGTCGCCTTCGGCCCTTTCATGACGCGACAGGAACCATGGCCGGTCCAGCGCTCACGGTGAAGTCACGTCCTGGCGACAACCTGATGTTTCACAAGGCGCTCGACATGGCAGAGGCGGGTGACGTGATTGTCGTCGATGCCGGTGGCGAACTCACCAATGCAATCATGGGCGAGATCATGGTATACATCGCGCGGGAAAAGAAGGTTGCCGGAATTGTAATCAACGGTGCCATTCGCGACGTGCAAGAGATCCGCGAGTCTGGCGTGCCGGTCTTTGCCAGCGGCGTGACACATCGTGGCCCCTACAAAGACGGCCCCGGAGAAGTGAACGTGCCTATTGCCATTGACGGAATGGTCATCAACCCTGGTGATTTGATCCTTGGCGATGGCGATGGCCTTCTGTGCGTCCCAGCCGATCAAGCCGAAGCCGTGCTTGCCGCAACCCAAGCGAAGCAGAACGCAGAGCAACGAGACATCGCGGCAATCCGCAGCGGAACAATTGATAGAAGCTGGGTCGACGAAACCCTGAAAGCACGTGGATGCGAATTCATCGAGTGATAAGACGATCACCGCACCAAAAGATCGGCTGGTCCCTTGATGGGACCAGCCGATGAAGGACCACAACGCGGACAGAGTGTGAATTTGCTACATCTGCCCAAAGGGCCGCATTTTCCTGCCACTCTGCCGATCATGCAGCGATAGAGTAATCGCCCTTTTGCGCAAATGCATATCCTCTTTTCAAGATAGTCTGGATGCGCGCCTTCGTCTCTCCTACTGTCAGGCAGCGGCGCGCAAAAGGACCATACGCCGTTTCCGGGTTTTGCTGAGTTAAGTTTTGGACAACCGAAGCAAGCGATATCCGCTTGGACATTGAAAGCGTCCGTTGCGCCTGCTTTCCAGGATAGAAACTCTCCGAGAGAGAACCCTCAGCCACAAGCAGACCATGGCCTTCCAGCATTACATGATAATAGGTGACATCCTGTTTACCGTGCATGACACGCACGCCCGGCAATTGTGTCAGGCCTTTTGCAGGCGCAAGGACTTCTTCATGCTCAACCGAGGCTTCGTGAATAAGCATTTTATGCTGGGGTGAGACGACAAGATCACGAAGAGGGTATCCGTGCCCCAAAGCTCCGGATTTTATCTGGATTGGCTTCTCACTATCAGAACTACCTGGCCAGCAGCGGGTTGAATGCGAAATCCAAGTGATCGGCATCGGTCCGTGATCATTTGTAATGACCTCATCTCCGACCCTAAGGTCTTCAACCGGACGATTACCCTCAGCGGTCAGGATCAAAGTTCCTTTCGCAAAGCATATTACCCCGGTTGTCGTGGTATCTATATTCTGCACAGAAATTGCGCCGTTGCCGAAAGAATCCATTTCCGCTTGCGTCGCATTTTGATCGGGTAAGAAAAACATGCGTGTGGTTTCGCCAGCAGTTGGATAGTCTTGAATTTCGATCAGCATGACACTGGATCCCTCGAACTGGTCTGGCACCTGACCTGCGCCATTATTGTTTGTCGTGGGCAGATCTGCAGTCAGTTGAAAACTGAACTGATACGTGGTTCCCCCAATTTCGACCAAAGTATCAGGATCGACAGCACCCATGTTGTAATCAAGCAGGATGTCCCCTTCGGTGCCCAACGGCACAAAGCCTATCAGAACTGCAGGATCACCCGTCGGATTCAAAGCTGGGTTATTGGCTGAGTTACTATCACCTCGAGCCCAAAAAGTTGTTTGCATTTTATTGATGCCCTACGACGCTGAATGTCTTCAAACACGTTTTGAGAGCCCCGCAGGGCGTTAATGTGAAGTAAAGATGTCAATTCTGCGAAGCTTTGACGTGAAGACATTCAAACCCTCTTTTGTGCAGCTTCGAAAGCAAGCACCGGATGGGTTCGTGTTTGCGGCCCACCGACGATGCCATTCGGGCATCGCAGAGCATTTTGCGACGATCAATGACCGCAACGTGTTAGGATAACTGTGAGATGCAACCCATTCACGTAAAGGCAGCAGAAACTCTGCATGAGCCAAGCATTTCGTTCCGCGTTTAGTTCCGACCGCCGATCAGAAACATAAACGCAATCACTTAAGTATCGGTTTTTGGTGATCCCGGCTGGGTTCGAACCAGCAACCTGCCCCTTAGGAGGGAACCGTTCATACCGTTATTCCTTCTTTGATTTCTGTTGTTTGGGTGTTTGTACAGGGTCTTCCTGTACATGGTTTGTACGAAAACGGGCTCTAATGTCGCCCTCATCGGTCTCGGCATGGGCATATATGCGCATAGGCAAATTGGGGTCTGACCAGCGCCCAGCTTTGGCTGCTGTGACCGGATCGACTCCTTGCCGCACGACCAATTCAGTGAAGAACCCATGCCGCCCTGCGGGATGCGCTGACAGGTACTGGATGCCCGCACGCTTGCAGATCGTCTTCCAGCGCGTGTTGTATCCGGTAGAACTGCCATAGCCGAACACGCGCGGCTTCATGAACTTTCCGGTCTTCCGGTTCTTGGGTCGCTTCGCTGGCAAAGCCAGCAGCTCGTCCATCATCTGCGGCGAAACGGTAATCCAGCTCTCTGGATGCCCCTTCTGTGCTTTCACCCTGACCTTATTCTCGGCAGACCTCAGATCGTCGGGCTCCAATGATACGGCCTGATCGATCCGCGCCGCCGTCTCGAACATGAACCGCACCAATGCTGCGTTGTAGGAATCAGCAGCACTACAAAACGCCTCGATCCACTCTTTGTCCGATGGGGTCCGTTCCACCCTACTAAGCTTCCCACGTCGCCGGTCTTGGGCAATCCGTTCGAACTTGTCATAGGGTTTCACCCTGATCAGCGGCGTGCCTTCCAATTCGTGTGCGTTGTTGATCACAGCGCTCGCGGGAGTCACAATCTCGCGCCACCACGTATCGGTAGACGCGTTCGGCTTCAGCTTTGGCCCCAACCCCTTCAGCAGCGCACCAGAAATCGCTCGCAGCGGCATATTTCCAATCTCCTTGACGATTGGGATCAGCTGCTTCGCAGTCTTCGGGGACGCGCTGTAAAGCATGATCGCATCGGAAAACGTTTTGCTTGGCTCGTCGCCGAGTAAATACTGACGGATTTTGTTCTCCGTCTCACGGGCTAGCCAGTCTTCTGCGCCTGCTCTTGTAGTCGAATTAGTGCTGTGTCGGTATGTACCGGTGATTGGGCGGCCGTTGTATTCGATCTGGCCGTAGACGTAGTAGAAGCGCCCCCTCTCAATGATTTTGATCGGCATGCCTGACCTCCTTCAAAAATCGTGTCGATCTGCGCAGGTGTGATCAGCATGGTCCGCCCCAGCCGGTAAAATGCGCCAGTATCATTCGCCCGCTCGCGCAAGGTGCGTTCAGAAATTTCAATCTCTCGCTCTGCCATGATCTCAACCCATTGAGCTGGTGTCTTCCCAAGCCCCAGGATTTGCGAGCTGTCTGATTTTTCAATTTCTGCCATTTCATTCGTCCTTGTCCGCTAGGTGTGAATAGGTTTGCCGCATGGAATCGCTTGTTCAGCACCATCTGACGTGTTCAGATGGGAATAACCGTAATAGTTCGTCATTTTTTGCGATATTCGCGAAAAAATACGAAGTCGTCAATTGGAAATCGAAAATGGCGCAAAAACATGCTGATTTGTTTGCTGCTATGGGTGCGCGTCTGACCATTGCACGCAGTGAAGTCGGCATTTCGCAGGCCGCTATGGCGGAGGCCATCGGCGTTTCCCCACGCGCCTACCATAGTTACGAGAAAGGCCAGCGCGGCATCCCAGTGGAAGCCCTGATAGCAATGGGCGAACGGTTTGAAGTCGATGTGCCTTGGCTATTGCTAGGTACAAACGCCATCAGAGCCGGGCACGACTTCAACGCACTCAAAGAGATTGAAAGCTCGCTGGATCAGCACCTCAACGCAGAGGGTATCAAGATCAAGAGCGAAAAACGCGGGGCAATCGTCGCGCGCTGGTACGAGTCACACGTCAAGGGTCGTGAAGTAACGGATGACGACGTTCACACATGGATCGAACTTGTAAGGGAGTAAGCAAATGCAAAAACCAAGCGAAAATTGGAAGCGTATTCGCCAGGCAGCTTTGGAGCGTGGGCAACGAACCGCAATCGACCCACTCTCACCACTGTACGATGTATATTTGGGTGTCAGTGCCCTGTATCTAGCGGGCTTTATTCACTTCAACTTCTTTGACCACAGCACCGAGTTCACTTGGTTCAAAGCATGCCTTATCATCTGTGTTGCTGTGGCAGGCGTTATTGTTCCTGTGCTGACGGGCTCAGTTTTGACCTTGCACTTCGCAAGCAAGAGATTGGAACGTTTGATTGCTGAGTGAGCAGAACACAAAATGCTGCTTCACAGCTCTTCAGGCATGCGGGGAGCTATCCATTGCGATTAAAACTTGGCTCCAACTTGTCTGCCGGAGAGGCCAATTCGCATGACGTTTGGAGTGTTCATTCACCGGACAGACTCTGTCTACGATGACGTCCCATCGGAGCGATACCAGTTCCCCAAAAAATACCTGACCCGTGTGCAGCAGTGTGAAGGCGACTGGATCGTCTACCTTGAACCCACAAAGGTGAAAAATACAAAAGGCTACTTCGCTGTCGCCAAGGTTCAAGAGATCATCGCAGACCCCCGCAGCGCTGATATGTACTTGGCTGTCATCGAACCAGGGACCTATCTGGATTTTGGCGACCCGGTTCCATTCCGCGATACTGACGGCATCGTTGAACAAGGCGTCTTGAACGATCTAGGGAACATTTCCGGACGTGCTCAAGCTGCGGTACGGCCACTCTCAGCAGAGGATTTCGCGCGGATTGTGGAGCGAGGACTTGGGCAAGATGATGATTTCCTGCCTCGCGTCGATCAGATAAACCAGATGTCCGGTTTCCAAGATCCCCAGGTACCTTTTCTGCATCTCGCAGCGCGGGACCGTGTCAACCAGCTGACCAACCGCGCCGTGCGCGACCGCAACTTCCGAAAGAATGTTCTTCGTGCTTATGGCGAACGTTGCGCGATAACAGGACTACGCCTGATTAATGGTGGCGGGCGCGCCGAGGTTGAGGCAGCGCATATCAGGCCAGTAGAACGCGACGGCCCCGATATCGTGAGCAATGGGTTAGCATTATCTGGAACCGCACACTGGATGTTTGACCGTGGCCTAGTGGGGCTGGCCGATGATCTTTCCATTCTAGTGTCTAGGCAAAGCAACGACCTGGAAGCCGTAACAGCGATGATTAATTCTTCGGGTAAGCTCTTGGCACCTGAACGCCCAGCCAGCCGGCCAAGAGCCGCGTTTGTAGTTTGGCACCGAGAGAATTGTTTCAAACATTAGTGGCTTTCCCAGAATTGTTGCTTGCTAGAAAATGGTCTCAGCGAATCTTACCGATCCCTGTCAGTCATCCATGATACGGAACCGGCTATTCTGAAGCTTAGCAAAGTTGCAACTTAACTTTCAGTCCTCCTTCCAAGCTCAAAGTTCTCAATTACCGTAAGAAAATCAGCAACGTAACTTTGCCCTAAAGGCTTCCAATGCGAGTTGAGAGGGAGTACTACTATTGGTGTATTCTTAAAGCAGAACCACAACCCATGCGATTTGATCAGCATGTAATTTGAAAGGTAAACACAATGCTGCGCAGAGGCTCGATGGACTTTCTGAAAGAATTTGTTACCTCTGCAAGAGAAGCTAGAAGCAAAGATGCGAATGAAGCTGAGACCCGTCATAAACTGATCGATACGGTCGTCCACGACATACTATCGTGGCCTAAGAACCGAGTATCTGTCGAGGAATATATCAAGCCTGGCTTCGCTGATTACGTGCTGAAGAAGGCGAACGGAAACGATCTTCTCTTTATTGAAGCCAAGAGGACTGGATTCTATTTTGAGCTTCCTAAGCCACACAACGAAGCAGAGACTAGCTGTTTCAAAAGTATCGCGCAGCTGCATACAGACACCAATATCAAGGAGGCCATGACTCAAGTTCGCAACTACTGTATGGACAGCGGATGCGAATTTGGTGCGATCACAAATGGATACGAATGGATATTTTTTAAGGTCTTTGAAAAGGGTAAACGTTGGGATGCTCTGCAGGCTTTCGTTATAAGAGGTCCCGAGTATTTCCGCGACGAAAACACTTCTGCACTGAATGCTCTTTCATTTATTTCCGTTACTGAACGTGCGTCATTGATCGAGCTACTGACAAGTGCGCCTCCAAAGGACCGTGAAGTATTCTATGCCAAAGAACGAATTCCCTCCTATTCGCACGCAATTAATGCGAACCGCTTGGCTGCCTTCCTTCGACCGATAGCAAGTCGCCTATTTGGTGTTATTGGCGATGGACAGACTGAGTTTATGCAGAAATGTTATGTCTCTGAGCGAGATTATTCGCATGCTGCAGATGGGATGCAGTCAATGATTCAAGACTCGCTTACACCCTACTTTGAGGACTATGGGGTTAGCCAACTCGACGATACGGGTAAGGGTGGAAGCCTTGGCGGCAGGATCACAAAGAATCTCAAACATGAAAGAGGTGGGGAAGTACTTGTGCTTTTTGGCGGGAAGGGTGCTGGAAAGTCGACTTTCATCAAGCGACTATTGCAACATTCGCCCCCACGCTGGCTCAAAGATCACTCCCAAATAGCTATTATTGACTTACTCAAAGTACCTGAAGATCACTCAGCAGTCCGCTTGGCGATTTGGGAAGGGTTGGTAAAGAGCTTAGACACAGAAAAACTACTGGATGCACCTCGAGAAACACTGATTTCAGAACTATTTTCTGATCGTTTTGATACTGCTAGCAAGCAGGAACTCGCAGGGCTGAGCAAGGCATCGGAAGGATATAACACCAAGCTCAACGCGCTAGTTTCCAGTTGGAAAATGGATCATGCCTATTGCGCGCAGCGGCTCTGCGACTACTGGGGAAAGCAAGGCCGCGGTGTAATTGTTGTTGTTGACAATACCGACCAATTTACTGGGAATCTTCAAGATTTTTGCTTCTCTGTTGCGCAGGAAATTTGCGAAAAACTATCCTGCATTACCTTGATTTCCATGCGTGAAGAAAGGTTTCATAATTCTAAAATCCATGGGGTTTTGGATGCCTTTCAGAACTCGGGTTTTCATATCAGCTCCCCGAAGCCTTCATCGGTCTTCATCAAGCGGTTGGACTACACAGTATCGCTTTTACGCGACCCCAATCGTAGACGCGAGCTGACCCAGTCATCTGATGAAGCCTTGATTCGTGATGCTTGCATGTACCTTGAAATTATATCTAAGGCCTTCAAATACTCAGGATCGCCATTGAATCAGTTCTTGACCGCTTGTGGCCATGGCGACATTCGTCTGTCACTTGACCTTTTCCGAAGCTTCTTACTTTCGGGCTATACCAACGTGGAAGAAATGCTGAACGCTGGGCAGTGGACCTTTTTGATCCATCAGGTAGTTAAGCCGGTCATGATTCCAACCCGCTATTTTTATGATGAGAAGCTGAGCGACATACCAAATATCTTTCAGCTTAGGGATGGGCGACAAGCTTCGCACTTTACTGCTTTGAGAATTCTTCGAAGATTGACGAAGGGCACGGATGGTGGAAACCCCAAATTATATGATGTTGCTGTACTTAAAGCAGAATTTTCAGAAAAATTCCGAATGGTCAAAGACCTAGAATTGAACCTTGATGCCCTGTTGAAGCACGGTTTTGTCGAAGCAAATAATCGATAGTGCCCCGGGGCGTGGTGTAACTGTTCTCCGGCTAGGTGTTGAGCCGGTTTACAGGGCGGCGATTTTCGCCGGATCCATGATGCTATCGTC
>Ga0307981_1001730_pt1 | contig 18882 bp, 11 predicted proteins | sample OrgLakmetagen987_FD_201849 | JGI IMG/M metagenome (GOLD analysis project Ga0307981, IMG submission 201849) | Saline water microbial communities from Organic Lake, Antarctica - #987 | ecosystem: Environmental > Aquatic > Non-marine Saline and Alkaline > Saline | place: Antarctica: Organic Lake... | reverse complement strand
ATTCCTACGTAAAGCTCTACGTACCTGCTGCTGCCGCCGCTCGGAGCTTTCTTGGTGGTTCCGTTGTTGTTGCTGTTGCTGTTAGTGCTGTTGCTGCTCATGATGCTAGCTTTTGTACGTCTGTCGTCTCCTTTAGATTAATCTGTCTTCAACCAACGAGCTGAATACAAGTGTACGGTAAGACACAAACACTCTACACAAAGGCAACACACGTTGCTTCGCTTCGAATGCCGAGAGAACAATCATTGATCGATGGCGTTGTCTCTCTTCGATAGCACGCGCGAGAGCCGGGAAGAAAGCAAAACGACCCGGACCGCAGACAGAATGTGGAATCGGATCAACCCAAATCTGATCCGCGATCGATATCGTATCGTATCGATCGATCGACACACAAAGGCGGGTGTGCTATCTTTTTCTGTTGGGTGAGAATGAGAAATGAGAAGAAATGCAACCCAATAATACCGGTAGACTATCGTCTCGGACCATGACAACAAAGAGAAACGTCCCGTTGCATATTGTCGAGGACTACTCGTATGAGGATAATGACGATGACGATGACAATGACGAAAAGTGCTGCTGCTGCTGGTGTTGTACATGGTGCCTTCCCTATTGCTGCCGGTGTTGTCGTTGTCCTCGTAGTCGTAGTACTACTGCTAATAAGAATGAGGATACCCATCCTCGAGAACACCAGCACCAAAACTACTACGACAGGCTCCGTCGACCTCGTCGCCGCGTTCGCTTCAAATGCAGTAACAAGATTCCTTGATTTCTGATAACTTTCTGGTAAAATCAGTCTGACCCAACGGCTAGCTATCCAAAGGCTGTATGTACTACCGGCGCGGCCATTGTGTATAGATGTATAACAAGTAGAGCTAGCTAGCTAGCTTCAAATGACACTAGGTGTTATCCTTCTCCCACAAAAACCTTGAGGAGCTTGGAAAGCGACTTGGCGTCGGGCTTGCGGCTTTCCACGTGTTCCTTCAGCATGGGCTGTTCAGCCAGTTTCTTCTCACTGCGCAAAAAGGGATCCGACAAGGCCAATGCGGTTAATTCCGTCTTGGATAATACAATTTTTCCCGATGCAGGCGCAATTGTCGATGGTACAACGAGGCGCTTGGGCCAGAGGAGCTCGTCTTCAATGGACTTTTGCAGTCCACTCATTAACTCCTTCCGCAACCACGGAACTTTGGTTACCTTGCCTCCCGCAACGTCGATATCGAGACCAATCGTGGGCAAAGACGGAAGAGATACCAATGCAGCGCCAAAGCCAGGAGGCGTCGACGTCAAGGGAGTCAATTCGACGCGTACCGTGCCTTCAAAGCTAACGTTGCGGACCGTCACTGGGACCTGAAAACCGAGTTTCCGGGGCAACAGCAGAATCTTGGCATAAATCTCACTGTTCCACACAACATCCACGTCAAAGACCATGGCATCACTCCCCAAATCATACACGCGTGCACCAAGTAGCTTTGGTGCCTTGGTTCCAGCTGAAAACTCTTGCAATGACAGCTTGCGAACGTTTGAGTTTCTGATATCCGCCAGGGTATCTCTGAGACCCTCCTCAAGTTGGGTCGCCAAGGAAAAAGGCATGAGTCTATCCAACACGTATTGTAACGGTATCAGACCAGGAGCTCCAACAGCAGCAGAGTAGAGATCAGCTTCCATTCGAATTGCCTCCACACCCTGCACGGCCGCTTTGCGTGTTTCTGTCAGCTGTGCTTTTAATACAGTCCATGCTTGACGCCAGTTCCACTTTCCCTTGGATCGAAGTGCCGACTTTGTTTCTTTGAGACCAAGGACAAAGACAGCCCACACACGACCTACGACAAACTTGGTGACGGAAAATACTTGCTTGAGATTCTGTCGTCCCAATGCGAGCACGGCGGCGGCAGCTGCCAGGACGGAAGAGAAAAATATTCCGCCTGCCACAAACGAGAGGAATATCTGCAGAAACCCGACCGAAGTTCGCGGTGCTAGAGTCGTCGCTACTGACGCTAAGAAAGGCGTTGTGGCTGCGAGCTGGGTAGACGATGGACTCCGCGGTGAATGAAGCGACGGCTGCTGTTGTAAGAGGTCCAACGGAAGAGCCGACGAAAGTTGTGGGGGGAATCTGCTGCAATAAGGGTCCATGAGAGGTGGTAGAGTTGCCTTGCGTATTCTACGCATCGATGGGACAAAGAGTGACTGGACCGAACGCGTCATGGTACAGCAGTGGCAGCTAGGGGGGGCTTAAGATCGATATCTGCGTAGATGATATTCAGTAATACCATTGTCGGAAGTCGAGAGTCGAGAGTCGACTTTCGACTGCAACAAATAATCATAATCGCCGATTCATTCGATTGCCTTTCGCGCCATTTCGGCACACGATCCTAATAATATGTAACGTTTAATGGATTTTTGAGTAGACTACGGGCCTACCGTACGACTCAGACTACGTGCGGTTGGGTACGTCGTAGACTGTCTAAATGAGTCTCTACTAGGTAGAGTTTAGTTTTGAAAATTGGGCAACTGCTCTCTATTTCGGTTACGCGGTGATTTTGCAAACTGCAAAAATAAGAAAATTATTAGGGGGGTCCACCCCGCCCGATCAGCATGCCGAAGGTGATGCTGGCTGGCACCGAGACACGAACACGAGAGGAGGATGTCTGCAGTCTCATCATTCAAGCATTCACGTATACCAGTCACAATGTTCTACTTGTCACTCAACAACTGTCGATCTACGATGGGACGAGCTCAGGACGAGGATTGCTAAATGAGAGAAAGCTTCCAAAGGTGGAGCTCGTTTTGCGTGTTTGTGGAGATAGAGGCAGGAATAATATCGTAGACTGGTCGTACTGTAGTTGTTGCTCAGAGGCTGGTCGTATTCCTTAGATAGTAGTCCTCTGGTCGTAGTACTCCTTATAAAGTAGTATGGTCTCGTAGTAGTCACTAGATCGTATTCCTTATATTGTAGTCTGATCGTAGTCACGCGAGGATCGTAGTCGCTAGATCGTAGTCTGGTCGTACAGTATTTGCTAATCGTAGTCCTTGCCTGTTCTCACAAAGTCTGCCAGGTTTGGTTGTGGGTCGCGGGTTTGTCTGATGTGGGTTTTCTGGCGACGACGAATGAAGTCATAGTCTTAGTCGTATTCTTGCCTGCCGCGTTCTCACACCTCTGCCGGATCGCCCTCGTTCTGCTGCATTTCCCAAGCAGAGAAAGATCCAAATGGGCGTGCTAGACTATGTGTGTACGTATATTGGTATGCACATTATTCATTTGGGGTGTTCAAGGCTGTACACATAGCCCATGATTCCGTAATTGCCATGACATTGCCTAGTTGGTCTATCCATCAATAGTTATAGCTATATTTAAATAAAGCTCGAAATACTTCAGCGACTTGTCCGTCGGGCCGCTTCAAGCAAGATCCAATACCAACAACGCACCTTGGCTAGCCGTCTCTGTGATCTTTCCTACATTACGTCTATTTGTTAGTCCAGCTCGTCTTGCAACTTGTTTGACAATGACTGCGCTCGTTTCGATTCCGCCGCTTCCTTACGATTCAGCTCCTGAATAGCCTTGTCTAGCTCTTCGCCCGTCAACTCTGACATTTTGTCTCGCAGAATGGCATTCTCCCGCGATCGACTCAGTCCACCTTTGATGCTGTCCAAGTTGCGACTAAACTCTTCACCGCCCAAAATATCGCCCTCCCTATCTGGATCCCACGAAGCACTCATGACGGAATACGTGATACCCTGCAAACAAAAGGCAGGCGAAAGGGTGTAAGCCATACCAAACTAAAAGATACGAACCAACAGTATAGCTAACAAATTTCCAACGTACCACTAGAGAAAATACCAGGATTGCAATGGTCGAGGCTGCCACCGCCATGGGTTGAAACTCCATATTCTTGTAGACGGCCAGATACCAGAATGCGACAAAGGCGCTCATGCCTCCCAGTAGGGGAATACCGACAAAGGGCAACATGCGCTTGCCCATGCGTTGCGCCACCTTTTCGGGAATGACAGCCGGAGTCTCTTGGACCTGCTGATCCGTTTGGACTAGCTCGCGTACCTTGCGGAGTTCAGCGTCCTTTTTTTCGGCGCGGGCACGGCGAATTTCTTCCAGGGCCTTTTGGCCCGGGTTGAGTTCGGTCGATTGTAATGGTGGCGATTGTAGTTGTTGCTGTTGTTGCTGTTGTGAAGCGACGACACCGGATGGTTTCTCAGCAGGTGTTGCAGCGGATGGTGAGGCTGACTTTTTCTTGGGTTCTTCTGGCGAATTACTACCGAATCCTTTGCCGGCCTGGAGAGGCGAGAGTTTTGGCGTTGCAAAGGGACGGACAACCGACGAGGGCAACGACGGATTGGGAAGAAAGGCGCTCACGGTCGAATCGTTTGCGCTCAGCAGCAGAGTTAAGGCGACGGTAGATAGTGACGATTTCATGATTGAGCGGGCTTAACGAACGTAGACTAAGATTACAGGGACGAAAACTTCCTTTACTTGTTCAAAGTGGGTGAGGCTATGAATGAATGGAGCGTCGGTGGTGTGGTTATGGTCGTCCAGAGTCCAGAGCATCGACCATCATAGCCATTAACCATCAAGGTTAACAGGTTGAAGCGTCCCATTGACACAGATCTTCAAAAAATGAAGAATGGCGCCAATTTTTTTGTCGCAACGCAACTCGCTCCCTAAGTTTTTGTAATTTGCACTCTTAAGTAAAGTCTGTCCGTCCACTCACTCTTCCATTGTTCTCCACAAAAAATAATGGACGCGTGTTCCACAATGGAGAAATCGACCGCTACGATACCAAAACGAGCCTACTTTCCTTGGACCACGCAGCCTCTACAATCCAAACTCCAGACTCCAACGTATACCCTCATAGTATGGCTTCCCAATCATCGCACAAGTCGACTTACGCCCTAGCTGTATCGTATATCGTCCAAGAACTCATTCAAAGCTACGATGCCGGCGAAACGCTCAATCTCACGCATCTCAAAGGTCAAGCGGCCAAAAAGTTTCAGCTCCAGGGCATTCCTAAGATGAGTGACATTCTCCAAGGCTTGCCACTATCACACCGCGCTCAATTGTGGCCCTTTTTAAAAACAAAGCCGGTTAGAACGGCTTCTGGCGTGGCCGTCGTTGCCGTAATGTCCAAACCCCATCGCTGTCCGCACATTGCATATACCGGCAACGTTTGTGTCTATTGTCCCGGTGGTCCAGACTCCGACTTTGAATACAGTACGCAAGCGTACACAGGATACGAACCAACCAGTATGCGAGCGATTCGAGCCAGATACGATCCTTACAGTCAAGTCAAAGGTCGCGTACAGCAACTGAGAGCTATTGGACACACGGTCGACAAGGTGGAATTCATTGTCATGGGAGGAACCTTTTTGAGTCTCGATAAGGAGTACAAGGACTACTTTATTCGAAATCTACACGATGCCCTGTCGGGTTATCACAGTCAATCCGTCACGGAAAGTGTACGCTATTCCGAACAAGCCGTCACCAAATGCATTGGCATTACCATTGAAACCCGACCCGACTATTGTCTCAAACCGCATTTGGAAGAAATGCTGAGTTACGGTTGTACCCGCATTGAAATTGGCGTCCAGTCGATTTACGAATCCATTGCTCGCGAGACCAATAGGGGTCACACGGTAGCGGCCGTTTCGCATTCCCTTCATTTGGCCAAGGACTGTGGCTTCAAAACAGTTACGCACATGATGCCAGACTTGCCGCACATGGGCTACGAACGCGACTTGGAAGGCTTCCAAGAATACTTTGAGAATCCCGCCTTTCGTAGCGACGGTATGAAGCTCTATCCGACGCTGGTGATTCGCGGCACGGGTTTGTACGAATTGTGGAAGACGGGGCGCTATCAAAATTACACGCCTGATCAATTGGTCGAGCTGACGGCGCAAATCTTGGCGCTGGTGCCGCCGTGGACACGCATGTATCGAATCCAGCGTGATATTCCCATGCCGTTGGTATCGTCCGGTGTGGAGCACGGAAATTTGCGCGAACTAGCCTTGCAAAAGATGCACGAACAAGACTTGCCGTGTATGGATATTCGAACGCGAGAAGTGGGAATGAAGCAGATCCACCATGCCGTTACACCTGAGCAAGTGGAACTCATTCGACGAGACTACGTGGCTAACGGTGGATGGGAAACGTTTTTGAGTTACGAAGATCCTCTTCAAGACATTTTGATTGGCTTGTTGAGACTCCGCAAGGTATCCAACGCGGCGTGGCTCAAGGAGATTACCGAGTATCCATCCAGTATTATTCGCGAGCTGCATGTTTACGGGACAGCCGTGGCCGTGTCGGCCAGAGACCCAACGCGGTTTCAACACCAAGGCTTTGGTATCATGCTAATGGAAGAGGCCGAGAGGATCGCGAGAGACGAGCATAGCTCGGAAAAGTTGCTGGTAATTGCTGGCGTCGGTACAAGGCACTACTATCGCAAGATGGGCTATAAACTCGACGGTCCGTACATGAGCAAGATGCTATTATAGAGTAGTCTAGCAACTATCAACGTAGCAATCTAAGCTAGACTTTTCTTCTGAAACTAGATGCATTTCCTCTTTCTCGACTAGCTAGTACTAGTCACTGGGTAGAAGGTGCAGGGTGCTAGCTAGTAAAGGCTGTACTACCTGTTCCTCCCAATACCAGTCTCGGGGCCTATCGTACGGTATTACCTGCCAACCTGATGTTACCAGGTACTGGGTAAAGGTAAGAACCGTAACCTACAGTACGTACAGTAGACTAGAGCATGCGCGTAAAAGACCATGACTAGTGCCGGGTTGGACAATTCCCAGTGGCTACTGTAGCTTTGAAGACTTACCTGGCTTATAATTGTTATGGTACATTCTGTACGACGTACATAATCCCCAAGACCAAGACCAAGAACAGAGCAAGACCTTACACTACAGTTTCTGCTGGAACTACAGTACTGTAGATGCAATTCCTCTTTCTCGCCTATGATAGTACTACCGGTAGTCACAGTCAAGGTGAAGGCTGCTACTAGCTACTGTACTACTACCTGTTCCTCCCAAGGTCACGACTCCCTGATCTTAGACTACTTGGTAAAGAAGGAAAGACATGTTACCTCCAGTACGTACAGTAGAGAGCGTAAAAAGCCATGACTAGTGCCAGGTTGGACAACTCCCATTGGCTAGCTTTGGAGACTTATTTGTACGACGTATCCCCAAGACCGAGACCAAGAACAAGGCTTACAGGTAGTCTTTCGTCTACTAAACTAACTAGCGAGCCAGCCACCCACAAATGACTTGCCCACTCAGACAAGACTAGCTACCGTACAGTAGTACGAGTAGACTAGACACCCAACTGGTCCTGGGTCCTGGGTCCTGGAGACTTCTGTTTCTGTACGGGTAGTCTTTCGTCTACGAGCACTGTGTGTGTGTACTAAGTAACTAGCGAGCCAGCAGCCACTTCTTGCTTCGTTGGACATAGTAAATGTCTCGTGAGTGGCTCGTGACTGCATAGTTTTTACAATTGCCTTAGACGCGCGGCTTCATCTTGGGCCTGTCTTACAAGGTCTGATTGGTAACGTCGGTCTTGCTGATTTACCTTGCGCCAGATCGGAAAGTTTTTTTTTTCGAGAACCCTTGAAGGTATCTAGCAAGAAGTCACCTGTGCCCTTGCCAGTTTCGGTCGTGGAGCACTAAACCAGCGGTTAAGAATCCTATAAGAACGAGTAAGTGTCTCTTGGCTCTGTGCAGTCTCCTCTTGCGAGATTGGAATGACTGTAACATCACCCAATCGCCAATTAAAATCCTTCTGGGATAGCACATACTACAAACAAGCGACCAAACGACGTCTTACCAATTCTAATATATATAACGATATATACTAGTCGGATTTGACTCGGTATATCTGATCCATTTATTAAGTTTACTTAATTGTTTCTCTGGTATTCGTCTAACTTCAATATTTATATAATGACCTATTGAAATCGATCCAAACGGTCCCATCAGGCTTTCGTTAGCCTTTCTTATTGCCAATTACTTATCCGAACGGATCGTGGTTAAAGCGTCTACGCTAGTCTCTGCAGAAAGGAACAGAACGCTAAACTATCTCTCCTTTCAATATACCTATGCCCCCACGATCGAGTGTTAACAACCTTAGCAATCAAGCCCCTGGTTTCTGAATGACCCTTTAATCTTGCTCCTCAATGGTTACTTATCGGATTCGGACTCCAAGACAGGGCACACGCTGAGGCAGCGAAAAACCACGACCGCACCCAATCGAGCCAACCCTGTGGTAGCGTTCGATGGATGCCTTTCGCCGACGAATGGAAAATCAACGGAGCAACTATCTAACCGATCGATCCGATTGTGTTCATATTAATTCTCGCAGCACCCTTTAGACACTCCAGTATACAGTATCAAACCATGGATCACTCTCTATCCCCCTCAGCAATCGCCATGATGGTGCAACAACAACAACAACAACAACACTATAGTAGCACTAGCACTAGCACTAGCACATACAGTAGCACGCAATCAAAAGCAGATGTGTTTGATGACATTCCCCTTCAACAACTCTTTGAGGAACACGCCACCATTTCGGAGGACCCCCACCGCAAGCGAAGACGACGAGTCCACGCTGCTGTTCGATTCGCTGGCGAAGCCTATCTTTATCCCTCTACTGTCGACATTAAAAGTGTCCCTGACGGCTGGTACAATCGCGACGAACTGGCCGTCTTTAAAAAGGAACGCAAGAATGTTGTGCGAGTCTTGAAAAAGGTGGATTTTGATACGGTCGCTGTCTGTCAAAGCAACTACTGCTTGAGAGGATACGAACCCTACTTTAGCGTCGCCATGAACAAGGCTACCAAGTACGCACGAGAATTGGTAAACAAGGTCGTCTTGGAAGAACAGAAACGCCAAGCAGCGGCCAGTATTTCCAATCCGGAAGCACTCCGTGAGGTATGTGCGGCCGCTACTACTTGGGCTCGTGCGAATGCCTTGGAGCTGGGATGCTTGGACGCCTTGGAAAGCTTTGCCTTGACGCTTCCCATGGAATCATGGCAAGCACTCGAGCGATACGAAGCCAACAAGGAGATTCTACAACAGGCAAAGCAACAACCGGAACAACCCGTTCAAGAAGAAGAGCTAGAGATCCTTCTACAGACTCCTGCTACACCGTTCATGGTCTCCGTAATTCCCGAAGCCGTACATGTTTCCGGAAGCGCGATCCATTTACAAGATGCCAAAATGGTCAAGCCGGGAGCCGTGCACATGTTTGGAAGCTCGCACCGTGCACAAGATGGCGGCAAGCGCAGTACTGTCCTTCCGGGAGCCGTGCACGTTACGGGACCGATTGAAACGTCAGCCTACTTGACTTCCGAGAAGCTTGGCATCAATCCGGCCGCCAACACTGAGCGCGTGCTTCCCATGGCGCGATTTGCATAACTACAGACAGAACCTCCTCCTCCAGTGTATACCAATAAGAACAGTCCTAGAGACGCTACAACTAGCATTACTCCCCCTTCTACCAATGTATTTACGAGCTCACGCAGTCGATAGGGAAGCTAAGTGTACAGCAGTGTTATCGTTGAAGTAGACTACTGGGGATAAGTGAAGGGGTCATGATGACGAGAGACAGAGGTATTGGGAGAGTGAAGGAACGAGTCCGTGTCTATCGTATACAACGTATACGGTATCGCTCCCGTCCGTTGCTATCTTGTGAACGCTCTACTGGTCCAGAGTGTCTATCTGCTGGGCGTCCGGACACGACACGCAAAACACTGAAAATGCATGTCTTTTATCCCTGTCCGAGGAGCAAGGGTGGTACGGCGTGGTCTCTCCTCTCGCAGGCGGTCTAAACTACGACTAGAATACTAGTCATGAGAGAGAGAGCGCGCGGGCTAGCTTGGAGTCGAACAAGATGGAACTAACGGATATGATCAATAAGAGTCGCTACAAGATGATGTTACTTGATACAATACGCTACCAGGCCGTAGTGTAGGTATTCTCCGTCTGCCTTTTTTAGAGACGAGACAGAGGCGCGACCACCCTCTTTTTGGAATGAGGTAACGTTCAGAACCGAAGGGTATCGAGACGCAGAGTCTGCACGTGCAATATTCTGGAGTACGTTCTAGCAATGTGTCAAACATGAAGGTGCAGAGAAAGGCAAGAGAGAGGTGCATGTACATGTGCTTTCCGTGTATCTGTCAGTCCACGAGTTGCAATTGCCACCCGGCTGCCAATCGACTATACCGCCATGCGCACTTGGTAGCTTTGCAAGAGACGCGTTAGTCGAGCATTGTAAGGATCGTAAAAGTCTTGCAGCTTTCGTCGGGTTGCTGAGGGCAGCAAGGTGGCGTTGTTGGCTGGCACGACAGGCAGCGCAAAGGAGGCTCCGTCAAACTTTGACATGCCCAAAAATTGGAGAATCTGTTGGTATTGTCCAGCAGGATCAGACTGCAGCAGTTCGGTTCGAACGATCAAGACGGAATCAGCAGGATTGCGTCCGACTGCTCGCAACGCTTGGAACCACTGCCGGAGTTGAATCTCATAGAGACCTCGGCCCAGAGCACCTTCCAAGGCGGCCGTCTGATACTCGTACCACGCCACATCTTCTTCCGGAGACACTGAAAAGGCATTCATTGTAGAGGCAGAACTAACTGTTGTTGCTGTTGACGTTGTTGTATTCAAGAGTCCGACCTTGTCCATTAATCGAAAATCCTTGGCGATCCAATCGTCCAGTGGTATTCGGAGACCCATCTTGATCGCCGATTGGTAATGCGCCAAGACACGTTCGACTGGATCTCGAACAATCACCACCAATTTGATCCACGGCAAGACACACAGTATGCGTCGCGGCAACAAGGACGAGTAAAACAAGTAGCCCGGCGTCGCGTCCAACGACCGCTTTTGGGTATCCTTCTGCAAGTCGGATGCCGCAAAATCACGCGCGTATATGCGTTCACGAGCCGCTTGCACCTTGGTTCGTTCCTTGGCAGTCACGTAGCGTCTAAAGTTGTCGTGGTAAAAGAATTGCAAATCCTTGGAACGCGCCGCTGTCATGTCGGGATGCTGCAGTAAATACGAAGCCAAGGTCAGGGTTCCACTCATTTTGGCGCCGGGTATCATAAAGGCCGGGGCCCGCTGTTGCCAGGCTCTGGTACCAGTGGGGTACCAATCGGTGCCCGACAGATCACACCAGCGCTCGACAAAGGATACCGATGCATTGGTGGCGGTGTGTTTTGTGTGTAAGGGTACCACGGCCATGGGTGCGTTGTTGTTGTTGTTGGTGTTGTTGTTGATTTGAGAATGCGTCCAGAAAGCCAATGGGGAAGTAGATGATGGATAAGTTTGTGAAGAAGGAAGCGAGGAAGATTGCGGAGAAGATGTGGGTCTTTTGTACGGAGCTTGCGTCGGAAGGATCGTTGGAGGCGCTGTATGATCCGATATTAATACTCCCAAATAGGAATAAGACTTTGTGTCGTTGTTTTTAAGATCGTTATGGGGACGAACGACCATGAGCGTGCTTCCCACCAAGTTAAGCACCAACGCCAGCACAACTAGACAACATATGACGGCGAAGAAGTTACGGATGCGCTTGGGGACGGGTCGTCGGCACTTGTCGTGTCTGCCGCTGTTACTCGACGCGGTCGGTGGCGACAAGAACTTTTCCATTTCAAAGGCGTACATTTTCTTTCTTGCTTTACGAAAGATTCCAAAGTCTTTTGAGAGCTATCCGATCATTCTCGGGTAGATATAGGGATCACTGAAACTACTGGAGAGGAGGGAATGGCAAAAGAGCAAAGGACGGCGAATGGGAGCAAGTGAATGGAGCTGAAGGAGCCGCAACGGTCATCCGTTCATTGTCGCCTATTCTCGAGTCGAGTCACGAGTTGCTTATTCTCGAGTCTCGAGTCTCGAGTCCGAGCGAGGGCTACGTAGGGAGGGTAAATAAGCAACGTATGTACCGTAGGCGGTCAGGCGGTCTATCCAAGGACGTTTTCCAGTTTTGGCGCGAAAAATGGCAAAATAATGACTCAATGGGTTTCCTTGACTCATATTTACTATTTAACGTGGCCTCAACGCTCGGAAGTACAATGTTTTCCGCGACTTAACATACAATCCCTACAGCCTTGAGTATCTCTATGAATGCCTAAGTAGCCATATGTAATCTAAAATTTGGTTCCAGCTCTGCGCGCGTGCACAAATCAACCATTCTCTACCGCGAAGTTGCGAGTCCGCCCGCGAAAGCCTTCCCTTTGACGCCTCACTCCCTCACCCATTTCTTCTTTGGGAACGAAACATTCGTTTTGGTTCCAGCAAGCTGCCAAGTCAGCGCCAGTGTTTGTGGTCATACCCATTATAAAGACTCTCGACCCCTTCGCCTCCTCTACACTCTACCCTTCTCACTCAATTTATTCACCATGGCGGAAGGAGGACGCTTTCCCTGGAAGCTGCAAAAGATCTGGAGTCGTCCCACTGCCGACTACTCGGGTCTCCGCAATCCCCTGCCCAGTCCACCCGAGGGCATGACTTGGCATCAAGACCCTGAAACCAAAGAATACAAACTCGTCAAGATGGAGGTTGAGGAAGAAGAGCAAGCTGTCGTGACGGCCATAAGTCCCACTCCCGAACTAGCCGCAGAACATCACCTTCTACAAGTCGACACTCTTCCCCCGCTGCATTCTTGCCGCGACCAGTCGTCGTCTGTGACTGGTACCGGAGATGACGAATGGGAACTCCTTTCGGACCGCGTCTCGAGCAGCAGTCAACACTCGCAATATGGTAGTATATTCGTCCCCAAGGTGGGCAGTGTCCGTTCGATTGCTTCCATGGAAGCGCAGAGCCGAACCAGCAGCAGTCACACGCAGACGCTGTCGTTGCCGTTTAAAATTCAACGAACGGCCAGTTCCTCCACCATCGATTCGAAAGACAACGCCTTGGGTCCGGCGGGTAAAGGAGTATTGGGAGTCGATTACGTGGAGCATGTCATCTTGCCAACGGATACGTTGCAGGGAATTTGCTTGGCGTACAAGATTACTTCAACACGATTGCGTCAGGCCAATCACTTTTCAGGCAATTCCTTGTTGCTGGCTCCCAAAAAGTTGGTCATTCCACTCTCGAAAAAGGCACTTCGCAGTGGCTTTATTCGCGTCCAGGATACCGACGCCAAAGAGTACAAGTTGCATGCGTTCTTGGCAGAGTTTGCGGATTTGAGCATGACGGAAGCCAAAGCGTACGTTTGTGATACTTGTCGCTGTTGAATTGTCGTTGCGTGTTGCGGCTTGCAGCGTGTAAAGAAGTAAGCTATCTAATTCTCTGGATGCCTTTTTTCTAATCTACAGATACCTTGAATTGGCCGACTGGGGGCTTGAGGATGCGGTGCGCTCGGCGCGAGAGGATAATGAGTGGGAGCAGGATATCGACTCGAATGAACTCAAGTCGGGCGAGATTCGTTTCACCATGAACAAGTTGGGTTTGCACGCAGCTGGTGCGGGTATCAAGGCCACGGTATCCAAAGACGAAGACGACGATGATAGTGATGAAAACAAGGTGAAAAAGCCAAAGCCAAAGATTATTGCGTACACGGGCATTCCGGCAATCGCCACCAAGACGGTCAAGGCGCAAGATGTATACAAGGCGGCACCACAGCACGACAGTGTTGGCGTAGAGCTCACGCCTCTGATTATGGAGAAGCACACCTTTCAGTAATCGTTGCAACGTCAGTCTCGGTAAATTTTGGACGTACGGTCTGCTGCATGTTGTACCTTCCGTCTCTTTGATCAACTATTATTCATTATCCACACGAGTACTCTTAACCAGTTCCATTTGAATCAATCCTTTTGTGTACGCCACGATTAGTGTTTAAGTCTGCCTTACCAGCACAGCACACCACTAGCTAGATCTGTCCAGACCGCTTCATATTGCGAAACTTGTCCTTGACTTGCACTCCAGTTCGATTCTGTAGCCGACCGTCGCAGTTGTCAATAATGTGCTGCCATTTTCCAACGCCATGAGTGGCGACGCCTTCCCGGATGGCAGCGATTTCATCATCGGTGAACGGACCCGTCTTGCGGTTCTCCATACTATGGCGACGCACCACAGCATTGGGTTTTCGCGAAATCTTGGCTTTTTTGGCCGTGGAACCCCAACCTCCAAAGTCTTCCACTTCCGACTCTGAATCCGACCAGTGGAGGCGCCGGAGCTCCTTCTTGGCCGGTGGCTCCTTCTTGGCCGACGATTTCTTTGCGCTCTCTTCTTCGGATACAGTCTCGTCATCCGTAATAAACTTGCTTGGATTTTCCATATTGTTGGCATTCACATGGTCCTCCAATTCCACTTTGTTTTTGACCGCCGTCAATTCCTCCAATCGATGCATCACAATCTTCTTTTCAACCTTTCCCAGCTTGAAGTTATACCTTGCACGCATTGCCTTGAAAAAGTCGTGGACCGTCTCTCGCCCTTGGTCCGTAACTTCCTTGAATAACTCATTCGTGGCATGAAAGAGCTCGCTGTTGGTTGGAATCTTCGAGGGTACGTCGGCCTGTTCTTCGCTTTCACCACTACCAGGGGCAGCAGCTGTGCCTATGTCCGAGACAAGATCCGTCAATCGCGATGTAATGACATCCTTTTGAGGTGGTCCCAGCTTGAAGCTGTATCGTTGGCCCATGGTCGTGAAAAACTGTTCCGTCGTGACCGTGTCTATATCAGTCACTTCCTTGAAGAGCTTATCCGTAGCTTGAAGCAGTTCTTCTTTCGTAGGAACCTTGGTGGGTTCTTGATCTCGGGTAGTATCGTCTCCAGCCGTACTACCATCGTCGGGCGACAAAGGCGGTGCTTGTGTCATGAGTGGTTCGAGTTCCATGTCCCCGTTGTTTTTGGCGGCAGCCGTGACACTGTTGGTACGACACGCCGATCGCGGCATTTTCTCGACCGTGCGTTGTTGGGGATGCACTGCTGGAGAAACTTCATTCATTGTTTCAATCATGACACGCTCTTCCGCCGTCACGGCTGCCAACGCCGAATCTACTGCATCGTCGACATTCTGCATGGCTTGCGTCATCAAGGGCTGGTCGTCGTGACCTTCGTCACCAAACGACGAAACGTCGTCGGCCTCGTGCTCCATAACGGGATTGGTAACGCCGCCGTATTCTTGCTGAACCAAGACGGGAATATCGAGAATGCTCTCGGACCATTTGATCAAGAGGGAGCGAACCTGCAAGCGATAGAAAAAAAGAGACGCGAGTGTGTGAGAGACCAAAGAAGAGAGTCGTGCAGCACCAACAGTACACCGTGCCAATATATATATAGAGAGTACAAATAGCTTCCTCCTCAACACGCAACATAAACATGCCAATAGTCTACTGATAAGATTTGTACACACCTTTTGCTTGAGATTGAAATGCGAAAACTCGCTCGTGACATTCGTCACAATGTCAGTGGCGTGCTGCAGCCAAGTGGCCACCAAAATGTTGGGGTGGGGCGCCGCGCGATTGCCCTTTTGGTACAAGTCGCGCAATAAAAAGGCCGTGAGTTCCTTGGGCACGATCCCGACACTGGCGTGTTGATCATCTTCCTTGGCAAAAATGGTGGCGAGCGTATTCTCGTAAGCGTCAATGGCTTCTTCCGAGTGCTTGACCAGGTTGCGCTTGCCCTTACAGTTTTCGAGAGCGCTGCAAAAGCTTGCCAAGGCTTGTTGAACTTGCAGCAGTAGCACAACTAGTTGATACTCGTGACGAAACATGTCGTGCTTTTCCAAGTTTCCGTCGGGAGCCGCGTGTTGGGGAGGTGGCGCCGTGGGGGAAAGAGTGTCACTGGAGATTGAAGGCACTGCGAGATTTGCGTCTTGGCGCAGCAGATACGATTTCAACAAGACAAACTGCTCCTTGATTTGCCGCCACTGTGCGGCGGTAACGTTAATGGAGAAAGCTTCCATTGCCGCGTCCTGGTCCTGGTCGTCGCCCGGAGAAAAGGCTGCAACAGTAGATGCAGGAGCTGCAACTGTAGTAGTGCTAATGGTAGTGCCACAGCAGACATCGTTCCAGAGGGCCGTGAGATGCAAGCGATTGTAGAGACGCCCGTAGCGTCTTGGCTGGTGATGTCCCAAAGCAATAATTAACTCTTGACGAAAGTGCTGCAGTCGGACAGGATTACTCTCCAAGAGACACACGTGACAGTACCATTCGACAATGTCCAGCTGAATCTCGGTCAAGTCGGGCAACACGAGAGGCAGCTGATTAAAGACCTTGGTGAGAGAACGAGCGCGGACAAAGTCGTTCTTAATGGATTTTCGCGGTGGAATCGTGGGAGGCGCCGACTGAACTTGGCGTTCATTGATACGGATGTTGCCACTGGATGCGGCAGACTTCAGTGCCGCGGCGGCCGCCTCCTCAGCACGGATGGATTCCTGGCCGAAGATATACTTTCTGAGAAAGGACATGCTGTTTATTACAGTAGTTTACTGGTATGTACTGAACAAAGACGTTGCACAGAGTGACGAGAGAGCTCTTTGTTATCGCGTCGTGTTGTAGTATATTGTAAGGATTGTGACTCTATTCGACGATCGATGCGAGGGAGAGGACACGAATGAAGCAGGAATACGACGGAAACTCCACCTTCACGCTCGGAAAGGCCATTGTGAAACTTCAACTCACGCGAAACCCTGCCTCCACGATACATTTATTTGTTCCAGTAGATAGTACAGTAGTGTGTGCGCGGGCCGATATCCACCTAAGTGACTCATGTCCGACTCCCTAAATGGAGTGGATTCAAAGTAGGGCGGCAAAAAGGGCAAAAAAGTAGGGCTCGATGCAAAAAACTACGTAGGGTCCATCCATCCCCACCGGTACGGTATAGTAGGGTCCCGAACCGATCCTCCTACCTGTACGTACTAGGGTCCACCCAGTTATTAGGGTTGTCCTGCTGGTAGGGTGATTGTTGGCTCAACAGTAGACTACTCTAGAGTACGTGAACACTAGACTACCACAATTATACTCACACAATCACTACTCATGATAAAGTCTCAACTCTCAAGCAATCTCCACTCTTGTCTTCCTTCTTTTAAATTCTACTCTCTCAGTTCAAAAGGTTTTGGTAGTGCCTACATGTTCTTATTCAAAGTCCGGTTCGAGGACTGTCCATACCAAATGCCCTCCTTGAGTGCTGCATAGTCATTGTCTTGAAGAAGTGTGCTCCAGGTACCAATACCAAAGAGCTGGAGTCCCTCCACAATGGCATTCATTTCTTCTTTTCTAAAGTGACCGGTCTTGCGGAATTCGTGGTTCTTTGTCGTCATCGGTCATTGGTCGTGGATTCGTGGTGCTGCTGCCGGTAATCGATCGCCGTTGCATACCCGTTTGGCCGAAACACGGCGCACCGTATGATAACCAGCACAAGGGGCTCCCCCAGCAGTAACAACATTTTCCATCACAACACGGTCGTCCATTGTACTGTCAGAGTCGATCTCGGCCCAGGTATTGCATTTTGACTTGCGTCGCGGCGGTGAGTTTGTTGGTGCAAGTTGTTCTTGCCGTTTTGGACCAAAAAGCAATGTGGCACCGACAATTTGGAATCCTCATCCGAACTAGAATAAGAGTCACAGTCATGGTCGTCCCGATCCTAAAGTAAAGACTGCGGTAGGTTCCCTTGGGACGGTTGACGTTGGTCGGTCTTCCTGTAGCCGATCGTAGTCGAAACCCCAACCACGTTGGGATCCGCCTCTCTCGTCCTTAGTACTGCAGGGCACAATCACCGCGGTATTTTACCATTTTTCTCCGACCCAGCGCTTTGGCTTGCAGCAACGGCCCTTGTCTGCGGGCAAAGGAAAATGTCGGCATTGGTACTCAGGTCACGTAATCGTGTAACAAACCACCTTTCTCGAGGCAACAGAGTCGAGATCATGGCCGTACTTGCGGCACTTGTAAACCAATCTCCAAGATGATCCCTCACCTTGTCTAGAAAGAGCTCGGCGGTGCTCTCCACTAGCTCTTGCCCAGCGGATATCCATATCCGCACAAGGTTGCTAGTTTGCTTGCCTTTTGACCTTGATCAATAGACTTGCCATCAACAGTTTTAGCTATTGACGACGTTTTCTACAGCCGAACTGAGAGAGGAGTCGTGAGAGATTTCGGTTGCACCGTCCTCGTCTCCTCTTGGACGACACATGTAGTGTCTCCGTGAGTTTGTTGTAGACCGGATGAGGTTGCGAATGCTGCAAAATAATACAGTACGCACCAACACACTATTGTTTTAGACAATTGAACACGGCGTCCGGTACTTCTTCTCGTGTGGCTCGGACTTCCAGGCTGTTCCAGGCTAAGAGAGCACGTCGTCCTGTTACTAGTTTACTGCTGGTACCCTTGCCCCACATCAAGTATATTATCATCATATTTCGTGGATTGGTGGGACAACAACGTTCGTGAAGCAAGGCTTAGGTAATATATCAGACACGACCACTATTGCTTAAATCACGCGAATGAAAAACTACGTTCGTGAAGCATGGCTTAGGTAATATCGTACTCGATAAATAGCAAGAGAGAAACGTCTTGAAAAGCAACGGACAGTACCGGTACACCATCACAGTATTGGTTTTAGCATCGTTAAGTATCTTAAAAGCCATGGTATCTTAAAAGCCATGATACCTTTTTGTGAAATAATCTTGCCGGGTTCCATATTTTTTCAATAAGAAAGCAAATCAGACATGAAACGAGACACTTATACTCCGCGGGCCTCCTCATAAAATTATAGTGCCTGTGGTTCCATAATCAAGGGGTGCCCTTATCATAACTAGTACCGGTATCAGTCCCGGTATCGCATAAAGCCCTATATATATAATCCTGCCGAGTTCTGAAGAATGAAGAATGCGCAATCACGAGCTTCCGAAGATATTATGCTGTATTGCGTTCCGCG
>Ga0307981_1001728_pt1 | contig 18892 bp, 16 predicted proteins | sample OrgLakmetagen987_FD_201849 | JGI IMG/M metagenome (GOLD analysis project Ga0307981, IMG submission 201849) | Saline water microbial communities from Organic Lake, Antarctica - #987 | ecosystem: Environmental > Aquatic > Non-marine Saline and Alkaline > Saline | place: Antarctica: Organic Lake... | reverse complement strand
AGCGGACACTGGAACCTCTTCATCAGCACAAGTAGGTATGTCTGGACACGCTCCAGGTGCCCATGGCTGATGGGCTCGAAGTCACATGGTTCCATTACTACCGGGTGGTCACCAGGTACCCCACCATTGTCAGGAGCATCCATGGGGTCATCGTCGTCTAGGCCGGGGTGGAACCGGTAAATATCAGCGTCAACACAGTCTGGAACTGCATCAACGGCTTCTCCTGCCACGGGGGTACTCCCGTAATAGTCGTCATGATCCGCACTAGCACCACCGCAATTTTGAAACCCTGAACACCAGTTTATAGGCGTGATACTGCTGCCAATACTGTTGTCTTCTTGGACTAATGCGCCGCTTTCTGCTTCTCTCCTTACAATGCTTTGGACAGAAAAACAGTCACCTTTATCAAGACTATTGTTGTCCAACAAAAGAGCGGCACCATCTTCTTCCGAGCCATCGTGAGTGTCCCGTCTTCCGGGGGGCAACAACTGGGGAAATAAGTTGGGAATTCCGGCAACAGGAAGCACACTACCAGAACCACCAGTTCTACCGATGCTGAGGGAATGCGGTTGTAGAAGGCGGCATTCAAATCTTGTGGTGGTTGGTGCAATAATCGGCCGGCAGTTAGCATTGCATGTTTGCGGCATGCAGCAATGGCAGATACATGCGTGTTGAGACCATTCTAGGAACTGAAGTACGCATAACAACAGTTGCAAGTTGGCATAGTGGTAACAGTAATACGATGGCGGGAACTTTGGGACTCAGGCTTCGGTAGCAGTAACAACAACAAACAATTTGGAAGAGATGTACTTTAAGAAAACTCTTCTTCGTCACTTGGATAATTGCAATTAATCCAAATATTGGATGGTAACAGGACACCCCCAAATAATTCAACTGGCGGAGTATGAAACAACGAGACAAAAATCTTAATTCAAGGGAAGAAAATCACATAATCAAGGAAGACGACAGGAGGTTCATTGCTACCACTAAAAGCAAGATACTTCCGGGTTAACGGCGATCGGAACCAGCTAAAAAACTGAAGACAGTCATTATCAGTTAGCTGCGCTATCTGGCAAAAATCGGGGGATGAGTGCGGGGAAATTGAAGACGAAAGATTATGACTGGTTTGCCACAAAATCCGTGCACACTAGAACTATTTAACGTAAGTATATAAAAAAATGGAGAAAGTGACTTGCACATAGCGGTTTGGGAATTGAATGGCACGAGCACAAACCTTGAAGAAAGAACCATGGAGGAAATATAAGACAAACACCTCTATTACTGTCTATCAATATCTTAAAATAGACGGTCATACTGAAACCCCCCTTGTGGTGGACGCGGGCGAAGCGGCCGCGGATACCGCGGCAACCGCACGACTTCAACTTCAACTACACCCCGCGCACGTTCTACTTTCAAAGGTAACACAGAAGAAATGAATGGCCACGTTTTCCAGTGTTTTAACGAGTGTGACAACAAGAAGCAGTTCTCAAAGACGGTTGAAGCCGTCGGCAAGTACATCGCGAAGAAACTCAAGTACCCAGGCGACATGGATTCTTTAACTAAAGATCTCACCCTGCCAACGATTCCCGAACCTGAAGAACTTGATCCGGAGGAGACTAGCCTCCTTATCAAGGCCATCTGGAACAAGACGGTCACTTCCTACTGTACCCGTACCGATTACTTAGAGAGTGATCTCAAGACTGCTTACGCGGTCATTTGGGGTCAGTGCAGCGAGGCCATGAAGGCAAAACTCACTTCTCTTGATGATTTCAAGACGAAGAGCCACGATAGCGATTGCATTTAGATTTTGAAAGAAATCAAAGGCATCACCTACGGTTTTAAAGGGCAGCGATACATCTTCCTTTCACTTGACGAAGCTCGGACCAACTACTACGCGTACACCCAAGGTCCCGATGACACGATTGCCATTTACCTCGAGCATTTTACGTCCCTCGTCGAAGTTTTGGAACATTACGGCGGCGCCATCGGTGAAGATCCGGGACTATTCGATTCCACTGATGCCTCATCGGATGCGACGCAGCGCGTCAAGACTGCACGTGACCGCACCCTCGCTTTGGTGTTCCTCAAGCGCGCTGACCGTCGTCGTTTCGGCGACCTCTGGCACGACCTTGAGAACCAATTTACCAGAGGTAATGACCAGTATCCTATTGGCCTGACCGCAGCCTACAGCCTGCTGGTCAATTTCAAACCACCAGTCAGAGAAACTCAGGCGCGTTGCCACATTCCTCGCAACCCTGAATCTTCCTAGGCTACCGCTGACAAAGATGGCATGACTTTTGTCCAAACCGGCGAGATCATTGCAGGCTTTGATGGCATCATGCGCGATACCGTCCTCTGTTTCCTTTGCCAGAACAAAGGACATCACGCTGACAAGTGTCCCAACGGCAGGCATGCTGCCACTTCCGATGCCGTGCAGCTTCTCCAAGCTGACCATACGACCGACACGCATGTCCCAGCATTGAACTCTCCGAGTTCACTTTTACTCAGTCGACCGAGCGCTACGATCTCATTCCCCCTTCTTGGGTCCTTCTCGACAGCCAGTCCACTGTATCGGTGTTCAAAAACCCGAGTTTCCTCTCCAACATTCGTCGCAGCAGCAACCAGCTGAAGGTTTACACCAACGGCGGCACGCAACTCTCGTCGCTCATCGGCGACATTAAGAACTTCGGCACGGTATGGTACTAACAGCGATTTTTGGGATACGGCTTGAGCCGCATCTCCATTCGCTCTTGCCGCTTGAAGCGGCGTGAATGAAGTACTTCTACAAGTGACTTGGTTTTGATATTATGAGCACATGATTGATATTTCCCAATCATATGCTTCTCGTTTTCTAGTTTAGGTGTTCGCGTTTACGAAAACGGGATCGGCTACTCCGATCTTTACTGGTTAGTTATGGTTCCGATTCGCTCGTGCGATCGCCACCACTAACCCCGTCCATTGCCGCCACTAACCCCGATAACGTGATGTATTACCGAAATGGTATCTAGTTTAGTGACCAGTTTGATTTATCTTCACCGAATCGTGTACTTTTGATACCTAAGTGATTTTCTAGATCTTGTAATAAGTATCTGAGTAAGATTACGTATTGACAATTCTCTTTGTGCACCATAGAAACTCCTTGGTTCCTATTGGTGTCGCTAGGCGAATCGTACTATATATTATGCACGTTCGCATTCAATTAAGGCCGATCGTGCATAATTTATGCAAGAGTTATTGTCGATCCCATCACTTCAGTCTTGTGAGACATCACACTTCTTAAGTATTCACGTGTTCATCCTTAACCCTAATGTATAATGAAACTAAATGTAACGATTTGTTCTTACTCCTCTAAAATCAATCTTGTCTCTTTTGTCTAGCTTGTGTTGTCTTTGCGTTACTGACTAACGTGCAACATGAGTTCCTTACTGTGTCTCTGAACATGTATTATCTCATTGCTGCTGCTAAGTTGTTGCAGTTGTTTTTGAGGAATTGCTACCGTTTGCGTTCCGGTTGTGTCAACCTACGCTTCAGCAGTCTTTTGTTGTACTTTGTACTTTTCTATCCAATACTGCTGACGTGGCACTTGCTCGCGGCGTAGTACTGTAATACTTCTCTTCAGTAGCTTGCTTGCTGCTACTGTATGATAGCTACGACGTACCTACCGTATGTTAGGGTATATATATCATCGAAGATGGCGGAGGAGGCAGAATATACTACTAGTATGATAGTTCTTGTGCTGGTGAAACGTATAAATAGGTGGTTAAAATGAATTGGTCGTCTTCTCCTCAATCTCTTGCTCGACTCTGTATCTCTCTACTATAGCACCATACCAATCACTAGCTCCAAGAAGAAGGGAGAGAAGCGGTCAGACAAACTAGAGGCTAATGTAATACTTCAACGGAACGCTTGAATGAAAGAAAGAAGCCCCTCTCCTAGCTACCCTCTACCCTCTCCCCTCTATCGGCGCTTAGAATTTAGAATCCTCTCGGGTGGCGGTTCGTTTTCCCTCCTATACGTCCGTCGGCCGACCGCGACCGCTCCCAACCAAGGAAGCGACGGCGGTTGCCGGGCACAAAAAACGAAAAAACAGAACAACGCTCTGTTCATGGGATCATCCCCGGTGCCTTGGTGATTGTATCATCGAGAGATAGAGAGCAAGGGAACCATGTCCATCTACGAAGAAGTCGAGATTGAAGATATGGATTACGACGAAACTGACTTCAGCTATACTTACCCGTGTCCCTGTGGAGACAAGTTTCGAATCACCCTTGAAGAGCTATGGGACGGCGAGGACCTTGCCAATTGCCCGTCTTGTACGCTTCGTATCATGGTTATTTACGAAGAATCTGATCTTCCGGAACTCCCAGACGACGATGGAGAAGATGGAATAACGGATCAGCTCCAGGCTGTCACCATCGGAGCTTGAAGCTTTCTCCGGATGAAAGAACGCGGGTCTCGTGAACCGACGTTGATCTGGGTCTCCTTTGAATGTTTAGAACCATACCCGTTTCGGGGATTACACAACACCCCCTGAAGAAGAAAGGTAAGACTCATTTTTTGGCAACTGCAGTTACGAGCAGTCCACGCTTGAACAGCTAACCAGGTGCGATATTATTCCCAAGCATCCTGGTCCGTTCATTTCCGAGCAATACCAACTTCAGGCTACGAGTCGTGTCGCATACGGTCTTCATCAACTGTCTTGATACGGCGAGATACTTTCGAGTGTTGCTAAAATGGCAACACACACAGAAAGCGTTGCATTCGTAGCCTGAGACACACACCCATTAGCCATATGATCTCGTGGTTTTTTTATACCAAACACATTCCTCCTTTGTTTGCTCACGCTTGTTGTTTCTCTCTTGCGCGTGTCTCGAAAAGTTCGATGGAGTGCATTATGACTGCATCGGCCATGCCAGGCGACCTCACGGCTTATGCATGACTCTCGACAAGTGCCTAGAGATGCCTACAACGAACGTCCCCACTCCAAGACTACACTCCTCCTTGTATCACCAAAAAATAGAGTACTTACTATTAGGGAACTGATTTTGTACATCCTCTTGCAGCTTGAATTCTAGCTCCACTAGCTAAGTGCTTGGGAGGATAAACCAACTGATTGTTCACGATACTTGTAGTGTTCGGTATCAATTGCCAAGGCAGCCTTAGTATCCAGCAAACTCTCAACTTGTTTGTGAATCCAAATAGTTTCGCCCCATTTCTTGAGTTGCTTCAAGAGCACATAATCGTGTCGCTCCAACAAGCTGCGTAGTTTCTCGCTGGGACGTTCCACCGTCAGTACATGAATGCGGTAGCGATCAAAAGGAAAGCTCTCCATGACATAGGCCTCGGCACCCTCGATATCTAAACTCATATAATCGATCACTTTAGGTGTATCGAACCGTTCAAATACTTGCAATAGAGTCGTCGTAAAGCGCGGTCGGTCTTCGCCGAACTTGCTAGGTTCCCTATTGTCGAAATCCTTGCCAACGATTCCTCCTTGCGGACCAGCTCGATTCGGATACTTGAATTGGACTTGCGCCATGCTTTGCTGGCCAACGACGGCAGCGACAACGTTGCATTTTCGATAGGCCAAGGCAGGCCAATAGATGGGATTGGGTTCGAGACAGAGTCCCCGCCATCCAAAGTGGGTTTCCAGAGCATAGGTATTGCTGATGCGAACGGCGTCGTTGGCTGCTAGATCGACAAAGTAGCCGTCTCGTTTTCCTCGAAATAATGTGCTAACGATCAAGTCTTGTTGGACTTGAGAGAACCATTTCGTTTGGTGAAAGTAGTCCTGGGGGATGGTGCTTGTAAATGGAAGATGGGACGTGTTGCCATAAAAGACAGAAATCAAGCCCCAGCCATTGTCGACGACGTCTTGGGCGTTATTGTTGTTGTTTGCGTAGTGCTGGCCACGAGACACCAGAGGAGAAGAGAGCACCGCATTACTCGTTTGATCGTCAGGAGATTTTGGTTCGTACGATGCCATGGATAGAAAAGACGACGCGAGAAAGCCAATAAAGACACCAAGAACAAGGAACAAGGCGTTGTTGACTTGGGTGCGTTGTCTTCGGGGTGATCTTTGACCGAACGGCATTGTTGTTGGGATAAGTAATCTAAGTAACGGGATCTAAAAGATAACTCAAATCAAGCCTATGAGCGTTACCGTATACGTAAAAGTTGCTTCACTAGACTTTGTAGCGTCGTTGAATGTGCGAATGTGCATCCATCTCATCCATCATCCTTGTCGTTTCGACGATCGACGAGCGAGTGAATTCAAAAGCAAGTTGAACGCGAGTCGAGTTCGCAATATATATTTGATTGTACGTATGATGATCGTGGATGCGATGCATGGGTGGCGTGGAGTGGGCTAGACTATCATGTTTGGGCTTGCTGTGCTTTCGAATTCTCTCGCCGGGCCACACGTGTTTCGGAGCGGACGACCCTGCCTGACGGAAAGACGCATGCCTTTTCCTCTCGTTCGGATGACCCACCACGCAAAATGCGTGCATCACGATGAAATTTTTGTGTCGTCAACTCTTTACCATTATTAGCGTCTATTACGCGGGGTTTTGCAGACATCCGCCTCATATATAAAGGAGTGCTGCGTTATAAAGCCGCGTAATGGACGAGATTACAGAAGGCGGCAGATTTTCTATAAGACGGAGGCTCGCGGAGTTGTTCGAGTTGCTCGGCCACGAAGAAAATGGTATTGATGCTCGCTGGTATCGTCTTGACAGCTGTAACAACGAGACAGTGACCCCCAGGAATGCTTCAGATCCTTTCGAGAACCCAATTCAACCATTATCACAGCTTTTCTTACTCGGAAAAGTGGTTTTCAACAACGTGCTACGCGCATGCGGAATTCTGGAGGTGTTGACGAAAGGGAAGAACAAAGGGAAGTTAGGCATCTGCACAAGTGCTTGGGAATCCTTCAGGGATAAATTTAAGCTTTGTATGCTTCGTATGCTTCTTGAAATGGAACCTGTGACAAAAGAGAACTTTGTTGGAACTAGGGTCTGGCGCGTTCGAGTTAGTTCATTCCGACAAGGCCGGCAGTTCCGGGGACCAGGCCGAGTTTACTAGAAAGAAACAATGGAACCCGTCACGGATCCGCATTAGAGCAGCCCTTAATGATCTTTTTCATGCCATTGCATTGCCTTTGGTATTAATGGACGCCGCGGTAGCTGCAGCCGACAGCGAGACGGAAGAAGAAGAAAGCCCGGAAGCAGCAGCAATCAGAGAGGGCGAGCACCAAGAAAAGTCGGCAGCTGCCGTGATAAATACATTTGAAGCGGACATCAATGCAGCTTTCAAGACGCCAGTTAAGCACAATGCCGCCAATGGAAGAGGGCACATTCTGGTTCGGATTCCTCGGAGCTCGACAAGAGGCATCGTACCGTAAAAACGCGCAAAGGATTGGGTGGATCCGTGCCATTCTTGATCAGCACGCAGGCGAAGAAGTTGACTCCGAGGAGGCAGGAGTGTGGCTCCTGGAAGAGCTGCACCGGCTTCTACCTAACTCGTTCAAAGTGGCTGCGCGGAAAGGATTCACGATCCCTCACGCCTGTATGCCTAGTAATAGGACAGCTACGATGTGGCAGGACGCCGAAGTCGATTACCGTCAGTCAACATCGATCGAGAAACACTGCAATGATTATTTCAAACGTCGGCTTTTTGCCAAGGAGTCGGACATTTGTGGTATCTCCAAAGGGCACAGGGCACATAGAACCTACAGTTGACTCCTACAAAACGGATATGAAAGAAACTATTGAGTACTGGTACAGACTCATTGACGAGTTACTAAAGCACGATATCCAGGATGTCCTAGACGAGACGACATGTCACTGCTGAAATTGCCGTCGATAATTGCAAGCAGAAGATACAAGGCAATGCTGATGTTCAAGAGAAAGTTGCTGGGGTTCGGTCACGATCCAAGAGGAAGTTGAAAGGGCCCTCAAAAGCAGAGGAGAGCAAGAAAATGAAAAAGGCGGCGCGGACTGCAAAGCGAGAGGAAGACTCGGCAACAGAAAAGACCAAGCCTCCTGGACCAGCTATGAATAAAAAGTAAAGAAAAGATAGAGTTTAGAGACAAATAATCCTAATAGATGATGACTTTGATTACATGACAGTTGTATGTAGAGTGATATGGAAGGTGTTGATGTTGTCATTTTTGTGTCCCGCGACACTTTGGCGTCTGTCCGTTATCAGTGTCCTCAAACAACTAGCAACGAAACACGTGTGGGCGGGCAGACGCTCGTTGCGGACATTCATTCTCCTTCTGAGAAGTCATTTTGGCGCCGGTGGTTCCACGAAGAGACGCCGGGCGGAGAGGCAGCCATCCCACAACAAACAAGACGAGAATCTTTCGACTCTGTCCATTCACTTTCGCAGCAATGGGGGCTTGCGGGAGCAAATATGCCGTCGTGGAGGTACCAGGTACCGACACGGCACCCAATCAAGTGGTTGCCAAGGAAACAAAGCCGGAAAAGGCACCAGCAGCGGCAGTAGTGGAGGAAGAAGCGGAGTATGGGGATGCGGAGGCCTTGGCGGTAAGTTTGCGGTGTCGTTGGTCCGTTTCGTTGTTTTTTCGTCTGTACGTCGTTCCTTCCGGTCATTTGGGGGTCATTTTACCGATCAGCGCTTCAACCGGAGGTTCGCTACTGAAATTTTGGAAGATCCCCTCGGTCGGTCACAGAAGCACCGCTGTGTGTATCAATAGTGAAAGAGTCGAGCAACCATGAAGACCTTCTCCTCCTTCATGAAGAATAAGAAAAAGGACGCCAAGAAGTCGGCGAGTGCAAAGGAGGCGGCTAGCCCAACGGCGACGCCAATGAAGAAGGAGTCGCCCACGCCGATGGCAAGTTAGAAAGTTCAGCGGTCGCCGTTCGCGTTGGTCTCTATTATTAGCAGAATGACTGTTTTCGTTGAAAGTCATCGTTCATGTGTATCCAAACCATGTAGATCCCGCCCATGCTAGCGTCTCACATATCCTCCTTACTACTCAACACTAACAGGAAATCGAAACTCCGGAACCTCCTCCGCCGGAAGAAAATGGTGCTCCCGCCGCCGCTGTCAAGCGCGAAGAGAATATCAACATTCATAACCGCGTTCGTGCAAAGCGTGCCCAGAATATCTTTGCGACGCCCATGGATTTCAAGGAAGAGTACCAGACACCCCGATATCCAAAGTCTGATGCCGCTGTCCAATTCATTGATGGAGCCTTGGAGGATAACTTCATCTTTGCGAGTCTTACTCCCAAGGAACGCCGTCTCTTGATTGATGCCATGATGATGGAATCTGTTCCAGCGGGCACTGTCATTATCAAGCAAGGGGAGACCGGTGACTTCTTCTACGTCGTCGAAGAGGGTCATGTTAGCTTTGCTGTCGATAACCAGCACGTGGGGTCCACGGGTCGAGGGGGTTCCTTCGGTGAACTCGCCCTCCTTTACAACTGCCCTCGTGCTGCCACCTGTTTGGCCAACACGGCGTGCCGTCTCTGGAAGGTCGATCAAAAGACCTTTCGTTACATGCTAGCTAATAACTCCGACAGTCAGCAGAAAGATATCAACGACGTCCTTCGCAGGGTCCCTTTCTTGGCCGAGCTCGATGACCGCGATTTGTTGAGGATTTCCGACGCGCTAACGTCGGTTACCTTCCCCGAAGGCGAGCGCATCATCAACAAGGGCGACGTCGGTGAAGTCTTTTACATCATCCGTGAAGGAACCACCAAGGTCCATGACATTGGGTTCGGAGACAGTACCTATGTGGATCAGCCTCTTGGTCCGGGTGACTTTTTCGGTGAACGTGCCCTCATTACGGGTGACCCGCGTGTGGCCAACGTTACTTCGACTAGTACCTGTACCTGTCTCTGTTTGTCTCGTGACACCTTTGAGAAGGTATTGGGACCGCTCCAAGGATTGATCGATATGGCCATGAAGAAGCGTACGCTTTTGGGTGTCCCCATCTTTTCCAATTCCAAGTTCCAGCCTCACGAGCTGGCTCGTCTCACGGACTTGATTGTCGAGACGACCTTTCAGCCGGGAACTATCCTGGCGGAAGAGGGCAAGCCATTCAAGCCAAATCTCTACATTGTGCGTTCCGGTGTTGTCGCAATTGCCAACGACGATGGCGTGATCAACAACCTGAAGGATGCTGATTACTTTGGTGACAAGTTCCTCAAGGAGCCGGAAGGCTTTATTAGCCCGCAGACAATTACAGTGCAGACCGAAACGACTTGCGGTGTCTTATCCAAGAGGGATATCTGTAAAGTGATTGGGGATATCCGGCGTCTTGGACAGCCGTTGGCGCCTGCGTCGGCTACTTTGAATAAGTCGATTCGCTTCAAGGACCTTGTCAAGTTTCGCATTCTGGGTGTCGGTACCTTTGGAAAGGTTTGGTTGGTTAGCCACAAGCGAACAGGTACTCCGTACGCTCTCAAACAGCTGAGCAAGCGAGAAATCATTGGCCATCATCAAGTGGATGGTGTGATTCGTGAGAAGAATATCATGGCTTCGCTTGATCACCCGTTTGTTGTAGATCTTGTCGCCACGTTCCAGGACGATCGCGCTCTGTACATGCTTATTGCACTTGTGCAAGGTGGAGAGCTGTTCTCTGTCATTCATACTGAGACCCGTGATGGCATCCCGAACGGTAACTCGCGTTTCTATGCTGCTTGTATCCTTGAATCGCTCTCACATCTTCACCACCGCAGTATCTGCTACCGTGATTTGAAGCCCGAGAACATTCTCGTTGACGCCAGGGGCTACTGTGTTCTCGTTGATCTTGGTTTTGCCAAGATTGTTGTCGACAAGACGTACACTCTTTGCGGAACGCCCGAGTATCTGGCGCCCGAGATTATCCTCTCCAAGGGTCACGACAAGGGTGTTGACTACTGGGCCTTTGGTGTCTTGATTTACGAAATGCTTGTCGGCCGTTCTCCGTTTTACTCTTACGGAACAGATCAAGTCAGTCTTTTCAAGCGTATTGTGCAGGTCAAGTACACCTTCCCGCATGGAGGCATGGTTCACGAGCTCGCCCAGGATCTCATTCAGAGAATGATTGTCCGGCGGCAAGCGAATCGATTGGGTTGCCTCTCACGTGGTGACATGGACATTCGTGATCACATGTGGTTCAACATTATTAACGTTGATAAGCTCCTCAAGAAGCAGATTCCACCTCCGTGGGTCCCCCGTATCAAGGATCCTCTTGACGCGGCGCATTTCGATTCATACCGCCATCTCGAGAACGAGCCACCGTCAACGAAGCCAATCTTGCCTCCTGCTCAACAAGCTCTCTTCAAGGACTTTTAAGGAGTCGAGAGTGATAATGGTGTTTGAATCGTGTCCTAGTATTTGTAGTCTTCGATGGGGACGTATCAACTCAAACTATAAAAAGGACACCGTTTATATTTCCATTTCGCTTTTCTGGATATCGAGTCATGCTTGTCCGTACGGTACCGGTAGGCTAGGTTGTACTGTTAGACATTGTCCTTGTAGTATGTAGAGAACGATATCGCTGCCAGTGTTGCGTTGCCAAAGGCGCTGGTTCGGTTTCGTTTAGTCTAACGGTACAACGCGTCTACTATCATTTTCGACAATCCGTACGCCTCCACGCGCACGACGATCATGATAATGAAGAGACTATGTAATATAAGCTGGGCAGCTGTTAAATTACACTTTTAATGGGTTCCCATGAAGCTATCAATCGCCAGTGAAAAGGCAGCGAATCCTCCACAGCCAATAGCGGCAGCCTGCGGTCCCTGCTTGGCTTGCAAGGCCGCTCCAGTGATGCATCCACTAGCTACCGAATTCCAAACATCATGCTTGCCACGATACTTTTCCACCAAACATTCGGAACCACCAAAGACTCCGGTAATAAAGGCAAAGTTCTTGCACCAATATAAGGACTTGTCCGCGGTCGCTCGAAAGGTAACCTTGATTTGTTCGCGCATGGGTGCTTGCGGTACTTCCTTGCCATTGATTATTTGCACGGGCGGAGTCGCGTCCGACAGGGCTCCCAAGAATACACCCATGATTAATCCCATCATGCCGCCGCCAAATACACCAATGGCAGCTTTGCCACCGCACGAGTCGGTGATCCAGGAAAAGTTGGCAGGCATTTCCGTCGGACCTGCCGTCGGGTACCAGGGGAGAAAGTAGGGAAGTGACTTTCTTGTAAGTTGATCGACACTGTAGGGAGAAGAATCTCTTGGGGGAACGGGCCTATGAAGTGCATCTCGATGAGAGTATTGAGAGGAGGACAGAGGAGGCCTGGACATGACCATTTCGTAAATGCTCTTTCGCGGAATCCCCAATGGTGATGTGGACGAAGAAGCCGCCGGTGTAGAGGATGGGTCTGCACTGCTGCCGTCAGACGGATCCGTTGGTTTGGGGGCGTTTGGATCGCTCATTGGGAAAGCAAGAGGGTATTAGGTAACTAAAGAGTCTACGGTCTACGCTCTACGCTCAAGCTCTCTGCTCTCTGGACAATGGCATCATGCATGGTGGCATGGTGGCATGGTGGCGTCTTGCGTCCAACATCCACAACACCAACGAAAGCTCCCTCCAACCTCCAACCGGCGCTTAGAGTACGGCATTCGAGTCTTTCGTTTTTTCATTTCTGCTGATTATTCTCACATTTTTGGCGGGAAACGCACTCGCGACCGAAAACTCCCCCCACCCCCACGCCAATGGGCCTCGTAGCTATCTGTCATTGTGTGTTGGCCGCTACACTGTCACTCGCATATATACTTCTTCCACTCCATCGAATAACGATGACTGCCAACGTTGCTGAAGCCCCGACTGATGTCTTGGAAGAGCGTCTGATCGATGCCGAGTACAAAATCTGGCGAAAGAACACGCCGTATCTTTACGACTTTGTCTTGACGCATTCGCTAGAATGGCCTTCCCTCACGTGCCAGTGGCTGCCTACCGTTCGCAACGCTGGTGATGATGCAACGGAGCATTCCTTGCTCCTCGGAACGCACACGACGGGTGAACAGAACTATCTCATGGTGGCGACGTGCGCGATGCCCAAGGAAGACGATGTGGTCGATCCGACGGCAGCAGCTTCCAGCAGCGACCCAAAGTCCAAGCCAGTGCCGGCCCCGCAATACGACGAAGAGAAAAAGGAAGTGGGGGGTTTTGGACACGGCAACTCCAACGTGGGAAAGATTGAAATCAAAATGAAGGTCAAGCACGAAGGAGAAGTCAACCGTGCGCGATACATGCCGCAGAATCATTTCATTGTCGCTAGCCGAGGACCGACTCCAGAGGTATTCATCTTTGATCTTTCCAAGCACTCTTCGTTTCCATCCGAGAGCTCGCCGTTCTGTCCGCAGGGTGTTTGCATTGGCCACGAAAAGGAAGGATACGCCATGGCTTGGTCCAAGCACAAGGAAGGCCATCTCTTGACGGGTAGTGGTGACATGACCGTCAAGCTCTGGGACGTGTCGGCTGCCACGGCCAGCAAGGAACCGGGGACGCAAATCAAGCCATTGAAAACTTTCAAGGGACACACGGATGTTGTGGAAGATGTGGATTGGCATGCGATGGATGAACACATGTTTGGAAGCGTTGGCGACGACAAAATCATCAACCTTTGGGACTCGAGAGACGAATCCAAGCCCGTGCATGCAGTCACGGACGCGCACGAAAGCGATATCAATTGCATTTCCTTTTGCCCGGGCAATGAGAACATTTTTGCCACTGGTAGTACCGACAAGGTTGTTGCCTTGTGGGATGTGCGAAACCTCAAAGCGTAAGTTATTCCAATGGTGCCTTGTGTTTGAAAGAAGGTGAATGACTGCCATAATATGTATCTCACGTTACGCGTTTGCCTATTATTTCTATTTTTGCTTGCAGACCAATGAATAAATTGACCGGACACACAGACGTGGTGTACATGGTGGAGTGGGCTCCATTCAACCCTTCCATTCTTGCTTCGTGTTCGGCGGATCGTCGCGTTGCCGTTTGGGATCTTAGCCGTATCGGACAAGAGCAGTCTCCCGAAGATGCAGAAGATGGACCGCCCGAAATGCTGTTTTTACACGGTGGACACACCAGCAAAGTGTCGGACTTTTCATGGAACAACAAAGAAGAATGGACTATTGCTAGCGTGAGCGAAGACAATGTTCTGCAAGTCTGGAACATGGCAGAGGAGATCTACGCTGAAGATAATGACGAAGAAGGAAGCTCTGGCGCTGGTGAAGATGGCCTCTTGGGGGATGACGACCTGGAAGACTAGATTCGTTTCGTAAACGCGAGTTGTCGACTATTACGTAGCATTTATCGTGATATTATAGATGATTTACTTTGACCAGATACTCTATTGAAAGGCTTCACTTTCTCCATCGTCGTCGTAATCGTCGTATTCCTCCTCCTGTGGCTCGACGTCGATCACGAGCTCGCCGAAGCCAGGGACATCTTGTGCGAGATCCACCAGATTCATGGTGTCTTCCAAATACCGCCTCATCTTTTCCAATCCCCTGTTATCGGTTGGTGCGGAGCTATCTTCGTCCTTAGGCATGACGTCTGGTTCAGCATCAATGTCTGTGAATTCAAAACCCAGCTTTTCAGCGAGCTCGTTCATCTTACTTGCCTCTTCTTCCTTGAGAATAGAGACGACATGGGCGCCATCTCCAAGAATGTTTCCTGATTGTCCCACACGGCCAACTCGCCCAGCGAGATGTACGTATTCGCGAGGGTCGTCCATCGGGAGGTAAAGCGTATACACGTGAGTGAGCGCCGGGAAGTCGAGACCACGAACCGAGTTTGGAGTTGCAAGCATGACAGTTGTCACGTTATTCTTGAAGTCTTCCATGATATCCAATGGACTAAAGCCCGTCTTGGGTAAAAGTACACAAAGTTTGTGCTCTCCCCACAGCGCGTCTCTGAGTGGTGAGATTGCCGCCTTGGCTTGAGCTTCGTCAGGGAAAAAGATAACCACACGCGGCCGCTGTTTCTCACTTGATCCAGATTCCAGCGCAGTAGCATTCTCATAGTCCTGTAGCTGCTTTCGCATCAACCTGGTAAGGGTGAGAAGACCTCCTTTGCCCTTCGCAATGGCTCTCTCGTGGACTAAACCAGGATGCATGCAAATGTCGAGATCCTTCAGCGAAGCCAACTTGGATCCGTCGCCAGCGATTCCCGCTGTCTCGTTTGTTGCTTTGTCATCGGCTCCTAGGGCTCCAAATCGTGTGGCAGTCGTCATGAAGCTTTTCCCTTCCGGCAAGACTCGAGAACGAATAGCCAAGTTGCCGAGAGACTCAGTAACACTCGCTCCCACCAAAAACGTGAGTCGGGTGTATTCGCGCTCTTCAAAGTTGTCTTCAAATAACATTGAGAGATCCTTGGTGCTTGTCGTTTCTAGGGCCAAGTCAGCCTCGTCGAAAACCACAACTCGAAGTTTCGAAGGGTTAATGTCCCCTCCTTGAAGAAGCTTGCCAAGAAACTCGGGTGTTGTAATGGCCACGTCCGTTTGCAGCTTCAAGCCGTACGAAACTTCATCCTCGTCTAGAACACAGCAGATACGGATTCCCTTTGGTCCCTTGTACTTGAACATGTTGGCTTTTCCAGAAAATTCGGTTGGAGTGTCCTTTATACTTCCACCAATAAGCTCAAATAGCTGCAATGCAGTCTGTACGCCTAATTCTTTTGTCGGTACAACAATGAGAGCCAGTGGAGTTTTGACATCTTTTCCAGACTGTCCCAGTGTCGACAGCGACGCTCCAGTTGCAATCGGACCACGCTTTGTCTGCTTCCGGGTGTTGGATCGGACAGTTGGCGACGTGACCAGGGCCACGCGGTCCAGCAGGTCTCCTGTCGTGTCGCCTACCTTTTCTTCATCGCCGACTCGAATCCTTTGTCGCGTAAAGAGCGAGTCGCTCAGAGTGCTAAGCAGTGGTACCAAGTAAGCCAGCGTCTTTCCGGAACCAGTCGTGCCACTGATTACGATTCCCAGGTCCTTATTGTCGCTCATATCCACCCGTGCTTCCAGCGAGGTGTTTTCGACAATCTCGTCGGTTGTGTTCAAAAGGGCGTTTACTGAGTTCATGCTGTTCATCTGAATAGTCGTGGGAAAAGTGAAGTTCAAGGCGTCGAGTCGATCCCTTAACCAGGGAGCGGCTCCTAGGCCTTTCCACGACATTCGCCTTCTCCTGGAACGCTTTTCTTCTTCGCTAATGTTGGTGTCGTCTCCATACAATCTGGTCAATACTAAATTCGAAATTCTACCGGCTTCAATGTAGTCCTCTTTCAGCACTGCGTCTCGTAACATGGTATGAAGTTCATTAAGGCCAATACGGTTCTCGATTGTGCTATCATCTGATCCGTACTGCAGCCTTGTCGTCCACCCAGACGTTAGCGGCGGCACCATCACACGAGGTCTCTGGCAGGTCGACGGAACCCATGCCAACGTTGGCAGCAATATAGCTGCAAAGAACACGCTTGAAAGAGAGTATACCATCGTGAAATGCTTGCCCTCGATTGCCAGAGAGGTCTTCAGAAGTTCAGAAGAATGCTGCCGATGATTCGGTCGGTGGAGTGTTGAGTCGGTCGTTGAAGATTGTAGATGAAGAAGAATGAAGAAACGGTGCGGCGTGAAGGCGGGCAGAAGCTCCACCTGGAATCTACGGTACCGAAGTTTTGCTATTGTACCGGTACTGTAGCTCTGATGATGCTAGGCTCTAGTAGAGCCTACGTATCAATATTTTGCGATCTATTCCATGCATGCAAGCTTACATTAAAAGCTCAAGTATCTAGAAACATTACAACAGTGCCGAAAGCCGAGCTAGGGAAACTCAAAGTCTTTCAAACCACTTCACTAATTACTTAAGGTGTGCCACGAATAAATGGCATGCAATAGACGTGTGTACCAAGACGGAGATTACCGCATTGGAATCCGTCCAAACCTAGTATCGATACGTAGGCTGCTGCTGCGAATGCTGCTGCTGCGAATAGCCTTGAGGAGCGTGTTGCTGGGGCGGCGGCTGGCTGTATCCGCCCTGCTGCGAATGCTGCTGATGCTGCTGCTCCTGCTGATACTGCTGCTCCTGGTGATGATGCTGCTCCTGCTGATGATGCTGCTGATGCTGCTGCGAATACTGTTGCTGCTGTTGCGGAGGCGGCTGGCCGTTGTAGTTGTCAGCTTGGCGAACCGGCGCCGCTGTCTGACCCTTCGATCCGCGGTCGCGCTGCTGGGCAAGCAAGACACGACGAATACCTTCGTGACAAGGCTTGAGCTGCGACAAATTGGGCGACGAGAGCTTGATCGGGTTACGGGCAACAGGAAGAATGACAATGTACTTCCATGGATGCAGCTTGTTCTTGTACTTGACCATCTGAGGACCTTGCCAATCGTTCTGGATGCGCGCCCCCTGCAATGAGAACTGCTTCACCTTCACGGAAACGGGACGACGAGCCTGCGTCTCAATGACGGCGATATCATACTCGGACTGAAAAAGGAAAAACAAAACGTGTTGGTGCTTTTGCTTTCAACCAAAAATGACAAACCAACGCCAATTCGATACAAAACAGGTAACTTACCTTGGAGCGATACATGTTCATCATCCACGGTTGCGCAATAATGCCGCCAATGACGACATACTTGGGCTTCCATTCCTTGGCACTGTTTGGCGCCGTGGTTTCTCGAGTATCGTACTTGACCATGTGTTCACCTTCCGCCACCACAACATCCGTGTTGGGCACGTAAAACAACAAGGGCAAGGGACGCGGACCTTCCTTAATGAGTCGCGAGGCTTCCTTTGGATTTCCCACATCGACCCCATTCACCTTGAGAAGGACGTGACCGAGTTCCACACCGGCCGAACGAGCCGAAGAACCTTCGACAATAAAGGCAACCACCGGACGATCTCCCAGACCATCCACCATGCCCTTGTCCGTGTTCAAAAAGAGCGAATCCGTAAGCTCTTGGGGCTTGAAAAACATGACACCCAGAGTCGGAGTAAAGATGCGAGCGTCGTACCACTCTCCACCAGGAGGCAAGCCTTCTTCGCCATTCTTTTCTTCCTGGGGAGAAATTCCATTGTCGGCAACGGAATCACCACCACCACCACCACCAGCCACAGTGACAATCTCCGAGGATGAAGCGTCGGCACCAAAGCTGCCCCAAAAGGCATCGTCCCCAGCAGTCGGGGCCACGGCGGCGGCAGCATTTGGTGCTACCGGTACCATGGCCGTAGATTCTGGAGCCGCATTGGATTGCGACTCGAACACCGAAAAGGGATCCACTGGCACGGGAGGAGGAGGCTGTTGCTGTTGGTACATGGGCTGCTGCTGCTGACCGTACGGATTGACTCCGTACTGTCCCGGCGGCGGCAGCTGACCGTACTGTCCCGGCGGCGGTGGCTGACCGTACCGTCCCGGCGGCGGTGGCTGACCGTACTGTCCCGGCGGCGGCGGTGGCTGACCGTACTGTCCCGGCGGCGGCGGTGGCTGACCGTACTGTCCCGGCGGCGGCGGTGGCTGACCGTACTGTCCCGGCGGCGGCGGCAGCTGACCGTACTGTCCCGGCGGCGGCGGCGGCTGACCGTATCCCGGTTGCGCATAAGGGTTGGACTGCTGCAGAGCCGGCACAATTGCTCCCATGGACGCATCCGACGGTGGTTGTGGGGGACCCTGTTCGGGAGGAGCACCGTACTGCGGCGGCGGCTGCTGGGGTGGCGGAGCGCCGTACTGAGGAGGCGGAGCGCCGTACTGAGGAGGCGGAGCGCCGTACTGGGGTTGGGCTGGAGGAGCCTCAGTGAGCGGAGCTGGAGGCTGCGTGGGGGGAGCCGGAGATCCCCAAGGATCGGCATACGCAGCGCCACCAGTGGGCGTTGGCTGGGCGTTGGGCATTTGCATTGGCGCAGGAGGACCGGCAAAGTCACCTCCTT
>Ga0307981_1001727_pt1 | contig 18892 bp, 19 predicted proteins | sample OrgLakmetagen987_FD_201849 | JGI IMG/M metagenome (GOLD analysis project Ga0307981, IMG submission 201849) | Saline water microbial communities from Organic Lake, Antarctica - #987 | ecosystem: Environmental > Aquatic > Non-marine Saline and Alkaline > Saline | place: Antarctica: Organic Lake... | reverse complement strand
TCATTGCCGTCATCATCATCATTGCCGTCATCATCGTCGTCATCATTGCCATTACTGTTCTCGCTGCAGACGAAGACGCCATCAATAGAAAAGTAAACCTCCAGGTCATCGTATAGCTCTACCTCAAAAAACTCAAGTCCGTACTCTACATCAATACTGACTTCGTCAATAGCCATGCCGGGAAATTCTGCTTCCAGATAGTCAAGGACTTCTTGTGGCAGGTCGCCGATGTTGATGTAGGTGTCGTCATTATCTGGACCGAAGCTGATGAGTTCGCCATTAGCATCAAACAGGAGTTCGTACTCTGCATTGAGGCTGTCAAGCTCTACGCCGTATTGCACCTCGCCGTTTTCGAGATATTGGTCAACATCATCTACAGACCAGTTGGCGTAGTTCTCCTGAATGTAGTCCTGCGCAGCTGCAGGCAGATCGTTGTAGCTGCCGTCTACTCCATCGTCACAGGGACTGAAGACTGCATTAGCGTTAAAAATGGTACTAAAGGGGCTTCCACCAGGCGTGTCATTGTCATCGAGTAAGTTGCAGCTGCCGAGTGTCAAAGCGGTGATGAGCGCAAAGGCTCCAAAAAACAAATTTTTCATAGCTCTAAATTTTCTTAAGTAGTTTAAATTAATTTTGGGATTATGCTTCCCTTCTGATTACGATACAAAGATGCAGGGGAAAGAACGCACTCACAACTACAAAAAGAGTGATTTGTCAAGACAATAAGAGTAATTAATCATTTGGTCTTAGGGTACAAAACAGGCTATTCAATAGTTACGATAATTTGAATTAAAATAAATTTATATACAAAAGCATTTTTTGTCAAAAATATATGAGAATAATACGGCCAAATACCTTTGGTTATGGCAAAAAAAAAGGGCCAACAGGCCCCTTTTTATTTAATAAAAGTAAAAAAATGCCGACCCAACAAGCGAGGCCGGCATCATTTGCTATGGCTTAGCAACTCTTTTTACAGCGCGGCGCTCTCCGGCTGCGACCTCTATATTATAAATACCTGCAGGAAGGAAATCCAGCTCAAGCATAGGTAGAAGCTGAGCAGTCTGAAAAACTACCTGTCCTTTATTGTCCAGTATTCGGATCAGCCCTTCCGTTTCGCTACCGGTTGTATTCCATTTGAAGTGGATCTGCTCCGTGAAAGGATTAGGGTAGACCTCAAAGAGGGTAGGATCATTCGTTAGGCCCTCACGGGTACTGCTAATTTCTTCCAGTTGGTAGCGGTAGTTGTCATTTGGAAGATAATTGAGGTTGCCATTAGCATTTGTCGGCCCGCCGAGCAAGTATACCCAACCTTCTAAAATAAAAGAAGTGGGAGCCCAGCGAGAAATGCCAGGGTGGGGCGGCATTTCCTCCCAAAGGTCAAGCTCCGGATCATAAGACCAGAATTCTCCGTCCTGCATAGAGGTATGATCACCACCGTCACCACTCAGTACGTACCCCAGGCCACCATGAGAAAACTGTGTACCTGCTACACGGCCCTCTGCGGGCAGAGTTGCCATTTGGTCCCACTCAGATGTTGCCGGATCATAACGGTACCACTCGTTGGAGATGAAATTATTACCATGGCCAAAGCCGGTGTAGATGTAGTCTCCGATGCCAAACTGAAAAGGATGGTGGCGCCGCGCACCTGGGAAATCCGGTTTTTGACTCCAGCTATCAGTAGTCATATCGTATTCCCACCAGTCATTCAGGTTGCCATTGGGCGAGCCGCCCATACCTACGAATATTTTATCATTATGAGCAATAAAGGCCGGATGGATCCGGGCTTCGCAGGGGCAGGACGCCAGCTCGGTCCATTCGCTGGTCTGAGGGTCAAAAACCCAGAGGTCCCGCATATAGCTGGCCCCGCTAAATCCAAAACCAAAGTAGGCTTTTCCGTCCCAGATATCACCAATACCAAATCCACGGTTGCCTCCGGGGAAGTCGTCCATTTCTGTCCAAGTGTCCATAGCCGGGTCGTACTCGTAAAAGATATCCAGGTAGCTGAATTCATCTGCACCGGCGACCAGGTAGCCTTTCCCATCAAGGGCAAAACCATAGGAGTGGTCGGTCACCAGGTTGTTGGGCAATGGGGCGATGGTATCCCACTCCGATTGAGCCGTCAGCAATACAGGCGTAATTAAAAAAGCAATAAAAATGTAGAATGGTCTCATGTTGTTTAGATGATTTACAGGTCAAAAATTGGGTGTACTGATGAACAAAGAAAGACAAAGAAAAGACACCAGCCGGGTATTTTAGTTGACAGGTCGGTCAGAAACTTCAGAATTGGTCGGCTGTAGGTCATGCGTTGGCAAGCTTTGGGCTCAATCAAAGCATCTGCAGCCCACACTTTGTTATTGTAAGTGTTTAAAGCTTACTTTTGCAGTACCCAAAATACAACGCATGTCTATAGATTACAAAAACCCTAAGCTTATTGTTGAAAGCAGTAAGATAGATGCGGGCAGGGCAATTTGGCGGAGCCCCTCTAACCTGGCTATTGTTAAATACTGGGGTAAGCACGGACGGCAGTTGCCGCGCAACCCTTCTATTAGTTTTACCCTGGACCGGGCCTATACGGAGACCGAAGTGGCTTATGCGGCTAAAAAAGGGGCTGACCGGGGCATCGGGCTCGATTTCTACTTTGATGGCTCGCCCAATGAAGCTTTCGCCAAAAAAGTCAGGGCTTTCCTGGAAAGTATTACTGAAGTTTTTCCTTTCCTTACTCAGCTTGACTGGACGATACGCTCCACCAATTCCTTCCCTCATTCCTCGGGTATTGCCTCTTCCGCATCCAGCATGAGTGCGCTGGCACTCTGCCTTTGCAGCATTGAGGATGATTTGTTTGGGACTCTGGGAGAAGATGAGGCCTTTCGGCGCAAAGCTTCCTACGTCGCCCGGCTGGGTTCTGGCAGCGCTAGCCGCTCTGTGTACGAAGGACTGGCGATGTGGGGTGCAATGGGTGAGGTGCCTGGGTCTTCCGATGAATATGCTATACCTATGGCAGATCAGGTACACGAGGTGTTCAAAACCTATCATGATGCCATCCTGATTGTCAGCAAAGGGGAGAAATCGGTTTCAAGCCGGGCAGGCCATGGGCTTATGGAGGGCAATATTTATGCTGGTAACCGGTACCAGCAGGCCCGTCAGCACATGCATGATGTGTTAGGCGCTTTGCGCAATGGCGATGAGGAACATTTTGGTCGGTTGCTGGAAAGCGAAGCGCTTACGCTGCACGCCCTGATGATGGCTTCCAACCCACCGTACATATTACTCCAGCCGCATACAATTACGATCATTAACAAGGTGCAGGCTTACCGGAAAGATACAGGCCACCCGCTTTACTTCAGCCTGGATGCGGGCCCTAACCTGCATTTGTTCTTTCCGGACAGAATAAAAGAAGAAGTTGAAAACTTTATACATGCCGAATTGGTACAATACTGTGAAGACGGCCGTTGGATCGCAGATCAGGTCGGGAAAGGGCCGCTTCAGCTCTAGCCTGCGTCACTTAAAAGTAAAAAGTATGCGTTTATTTTCTATTATTATTGGAGTACTAATGCTTGGCCGGCCCGGCTGTACGCAGCCACCGGCCGACCGTCCCCACGTGGGCAGCCCGGAGTTTGATGAGAAGATAAGCAGTATGTTGAGTTTTAGTGTGCCAACAATTGGCGTTCAAGAGGTTAGGGATATTCAGGATGAAGTTCATATATTTGACGCTCGAAACCGGGAAGAATATAACGTAAGCCATATAAAAGGATCACGATTCCTGGGGTACAAAGATTTGGAAGAACAAGCACTCGATGGAGTGCCTAAAGATAGCAAGGTGGTATTGTACTGCTCAATTGGTTACCGCAGCGAAAAAGTAGCGGAGCAGCTCCGGGAACGGGGCTATACCAATGTATACAATCTGTATGGCAGCATTTTCGAATGGGTCAATCAGGGGTTACCAGTTGTTGATACCACCGGAGAACAAACCAAGAAAGTCCATACCTATAATTCCAGGTGGAGTAAATGGTTGGACAAAAAGCAGGCCGAAAAGGTCTGGTAATCATCATCAAATCAAATTCTTTATGGATTTATTTGCAAAGTTTTTGGAAGACAGAGGCCCACTAGGCAAGTGGTCCCGTACAGCACACGGCTATTACACTTTTCCCAAGCTGGAAGGTGAGCTGGGTAGCCGCATGCAATTCCAGGGCAAAGAAAAAATCGTTTGGAGCGTTAATAACTATTTGGGACTGGGCAACCATCCGGAAGTTCGCAAAGTAGATGAAGAAGCCAGCCGTGACTGGGGCTTGGCTTACCCAATGGGCTCCCGCATGATGTCGGGTGAGACCGCTTACCACGAGAAACTGGAGCTTGACCTGGCTGAATTTGTTGATAAGGAAGAAGTACTCCTGCTCAACTTTGGCTACCAGGGCATTATGTCTATTGTAGACTCTTTACTGACACGACAGGATATTGTGGTGTATGACAAAGACTGCCACGCTTGTATCTATGATGGCATCCGCATGCACATCGGTAAGCGTTTGCCATTTGAGCACAATGATACCGAGAGCTTTGAAAAGCAGATTAAGAAAGCGAAGGTATTCCAGGAACAGACCGGCGGTGGCATCCTGGTCATTACAGAGGGGGTATTCGGTATGCGTGGCGATCAGGGCATCCTGAAGGAAATCGTAGCGCATAAAGAAGCGTATGGCTTTCGCTTGCTCGTGGACGATGCCCATGGTTTTGGTACCCTTGGTGCTACTGGCGCGGGTGCAGGCGAAGAGCAGGGCGTACAAGATGACATCGACCTCTACTTCAGTACCTTTGCGAAGTCTATGGCGAGCATTGGTGCATTTGTAGGCGGCGATAGCGCTGTGATTGAATTCCTGCGCTACAACCTGCGCTCTCAGATTTTTGCGAAGTCACTGCCGATGCCTCTGACGATCGGTAATATTAAGCGCCTGGAGATGCTGCGTACCCGCCCGGAATTTAAGGATAAGCTCTGGGAAAACGCCAATAGCCTGCAGAAGGGGCTACGCGACCGTGGTTTCGATCTCGGTAATACCTCCAGCTGTGTTACGCCGGTTTACATGCACGGTTCGGTAGAGGAAGCAATGGTATTGGTTAAAGACCTGCGCGACAATTACGATATATTCTGCTCCGTGGTGGTCTATCCGGTAATTCCGAAAGGGATGATCCTGCTGCGGCTTATCCCAACGGCTGCGCACAACCAAGATGATATTGATCAGACGGTTGAAGCCTTTACTTCGATTTATGATAAGCTAAAGTCCGGTGCTTACGCCAAGCAGGCGGAGCTGATTAAGCCCGAATAAAAAGGGCTGTAATTTTACTGCATAATTTCGGATGGCAAGCCTGTGACAGGTTTGCCATCCGTTTCTTTTTTGGGAATCCCCTATGGACGTGCTGAAATGGAGGTCGTTACCGGTTACCCGGTATCAGGCTTTTTTGGTCAGCACCTGTTCCCGGTAGGCTTTTGGCGACAGCCCAAACTTACGCTTGAATACCCGGTTGAAGTAAGAACCGCTGTTGAAGCCCGCAGAAAGATAAACGTCCTGTACTTTACGGCCAGGGTCCTCTAGCATCCGCCGGGCCAGCTTCATCCGCTCGTTATTGATAAACTCCACTGGGGTTACCCCAAAATGATCTTTAAATACCCGGTAAAAGTTGGACTTGCTCATGTACACCTTTTGGCTGATTTGTTCGACAGTCAACGGTTCGCCCAGGTGCTCGCGGATATAGCGGATGGCAAAAGATAAGCGGTTGCTGTCTTCAATCTGGTCCTGTTCGATATAATTGGCGCGTTCTTCTGCCTGCAAAATCCGTACGATGAGCTCCTGCAACATAAGGTTGGCAAACAGATCCTTAGACCGGTGGTCTTCTGTACACAAAAACAACAAGCGCTGTATAATCTGCTTTATGGCTGCGGTATTGGTAAAGTGAAAGCTGGATGGTGTAAATGCCCATTCTTCCCCCTCTCCCTTTGGCGCAGACTCGTTGAGAGACTGAATGGTTTTCCGGATCTGGTCCTCTGATAGTGTCATAGCCAGACAATGCGTGGGGTTGTCCATTTGCGCCTCCGGGAAGTCGATGCACATGGTTTCTTCGGCAGGCAAAAGCAGCGACTCTCCTGGTAAAAACTCAAAAGCGGGCTGTTCGCGTAGCTTCATCACCTTTTTCCCACGGATCATACTAGCGAATACAGGCTGATGAAACTGCAGCAGTACTTCCTCCGCTTCCTGGTGGGTCTCAAAAATATTCACCTCTGCATGTTCCATGTTGAAAGCGGTTTTGTTTTCTACCAAGGTGTCGAGCCTGCGGTAAAGAGAAAAATCTTTCGGTAGCTGCATAAAAAACGCTTGATTAAATGAGAAGGGGGGATACCCTGATCAAGAGACGAACACTCTAATAAAAGAGAATTGTGGAGGCAGAAGTATATTTTATACCTATAGTTCTTGTCCTTAAATATCTTATTTTTAAATCGTATAACCAAATAAAATTACGGTTTAGCGCAGGATATCAGACCTGCTTTGCGAGGATAGTACAAGTTTGTGGTAGAATAGGTCATACTTGTCGTTTATATAATTCTTAATTTCGTTTTTGAAAGGCTATTCAGTAAAAAGTATTGGATATTGCCCAAAATTGAAATTTGAGTTTGAATGGCTGGTATTGATTTGAAAAATACTCAGCCGTTTTGGAATTCAGGTATTACGACAATAAATAAGTAAACATTATGAGTAGTGTATCAACTATTGCTAAGGACAAACTGAGCGCGCCAAAATTTAAGGCGCAGTACGATAACTATATAGGAGGTAAATGGACCCCACCGGTCAAAGGGGAGTACTTTGAAAATACCTCACCGGTAGACGGCAATACCTTCACTAAGGTTGCCCGTTCCACTGCAGAGGACGTGGAGCTGGCCATTGATGCGGCCTGGAAAGCGGCCCCGGCCTGGAATACATCAGCAGCAGCTTACCGATCTGGTCTGTTGCTAAAGATTGCGGATGTGATGGAGCAGAACCTGGAAGCTCTGGCCCGCGTGGAAACCTGGGACAACGGCAAGGCGATTCGGGAAACCATGGCAGCTGATATGCCACTGGCGGTTGATCACTTCCGTTACTTTGCGGGTGTAATCCGTGCCGAAGAGGGCAGCATGAGCGAATTGGATGCCAATACCGTTTGTGTTAATGTAGAAGAGCCGCTTGGCGTGGTCGGTCAGATCATCCCGTGGAACTTTCCCATACTAATGGCCACCTGGAAAATTGCGCCAGCCCTGGCAGCCGGCAACTGTGTCGTATTGAAGCCAGCTGAGCAGACGCCTGTTGGTATCCTGGTGTTGATGGAAATGATTCAGGATATCCTGCCTGCCGGTGTGCTTAATATCATTAATGGCTTTGGTATTGAGGCTGGTAAGCCCCTGGCTTCTAATCCGCGCATCAATAAAGTGGCATTCACCGGGGAGACAACGACTGGTCAGTTGATCATGCAGTATGCCTCTAAGAATATAATCCCTGTAACCCTGGAGCTGGGGGGTAAGTCGCCGAACATCTTCTTCAAAAGCGTCATGGACGCCGATGATGACTTCTTTGATAAGTGCCTGGAGGGTGCCGTAATGTTTGCCCTCAACCAGGGCGAAGTCTGTACCTGCCCGTCCCGTTTGTTGGTAGAGGAGAGCATTTTCGATGCCTTTATTGAGCGCGTAGTGGAGCGTACCAAAGCCATCAAGTTGGGCCACCCACTCGACCCCTCTACAATGATGGGCGCACAGGCTTCCAGCGATCAGTACGAGAAGATCCTCAACTACATTGAGATCGGTAAGGAAGAAGGCGCTGAGGTACTCTGTGGAGGCGAAGCGGCTTACAACGATGGGCTGAAAGGCGGATACTATATTATGCCAACGATTCTCAAGGGCAACAATAAAATGCGGGTCTTCCAAGAGGAAATATTTGGCCCCGTTGTTTGTGTGACCACATTTAAGGACGAAGCCGAAGCTATCGAAATCGCCAACGATACACTCTATGGCCTGGGAGCAGGCGTGTGGACGCGCGATATGCATCAGGCTTACCAAATATCGCGTTCGGTTCAGGCTGGCCGGGTCTGGGTAAATAACTACCACGCTTATCCGGCACACGCTCCTTTTGGTGGCTACAAGAAGTCTGGTATTGGCCGTGAGAATCATAAGATGATGCTTGCACACTACCGTCAGACTAAGAATATGCTGATCTCCTACGATAAGAAAGCCCTTGGCTTCTTCTAGGGTTAATGCAGACCTACTTTAGCAGGCTTGACGGGCTTATGGGCTCCGTCAAGCCTGTATTTTTTACGGACTAAAAACAGATTTAGTATGATACAACGCGTATTGGTCACACCAGAAGCAGAAGCGACCATCGATCAGTTGCGGGAAAAGAATGGGCCATTGATCTTCCATCAAAGTGGTGGCTGTTGCGATGGCTCCTCACCCATGTGCTTTGTGAGTGGCGAAATGATGCTGGATGATAATGACGTATGGATAGGAGATATACATGGCTGCCCGTTTCTGATGTCTAACGATCAGTTTGAATACTGGAAGCACACCCAGCTCATCGTGGGTATCACGAAGGGGCGGGGCTCCAGTTTTTCCCTGGAAATTCCCATGGGCATCCGCTTTATTATCCGCTCCCGCCTGTTTACGGACGAGGAGCTCGCTCAGTTGCAACCAGTGAGGAAAGGCAGCGAAGTTGCTTGAAAATTAACGGAGCTTAAACCGGATGGGCAGCTTAAACTGAACATTCACCGGTTTGCCATTTTGCTGACCGGGCCACCAGTTGTTAAGTAATTTAGTTACTCTTACGGCCTCCTCCCGGATGGGGTCACAGAGTCCCCGAAGTACTTCTATATCACTGATTTGACCGTTTTTTTCGATTACAAACTGTACAACAACGGAGCCTTCAATATCTCTTTCCACTGCAAAACGGGGGTAACCGATACTTCTGTAGATCATTTGGAGCATTTGCTGGTCGGCGCAAGACTTTCGCTGCTTACCCTCCAGCTTCTGACAGTCTTCATCCCTGTACATTGGCATCTGCTCTTCCATCTCTGGCAGGTCCATCTCTTGTCCGGTGCTGTCATAGGCTGTGCGCCAGAGCAGCTCCCCCTGCTCATATTCTCCTTCTTTGAAAAGCTTACCATTGTCATAATATACCTTAAAGTCACCATCTTCCTGCCCTTCCCGGAAATGGTAAACCGATACTAGCTGCCCTTCCTCATCGTAATCGTAGGTTTTCCATTGCCCCTCCTTTTTGCCGGATTCATACCGCCCGGTCTCTTCAAGTTCCCCATTACTTTTGTAAAAATACTTCCACTGGTCCTCTGCTTTACCTTGTTTGTATTGTCCTTCCCACCAGGGTGTGCCATCATCATACCATCGCTTAGAAGGGCCGTGGGCGGTCTTCCGGTTGCGATTAGGGTACGTCTCATAGTCCGTCATGATGCCTGTAGAGGGATAGTATTGCTTAAAAACGAAGGTTCCTTCCGGCGTCCGTTCCCAGGAAGTATAGTAGGTGCTTATCACGTGAGTGGACCCTTCATCTATACGGTCGGCATACTTCTGGCTATAGGAGGGTTGATTGTTCTGAATTTCGGTGAAGGGGGTGCAGGCGGTGAAGCTGATCCCCAGCAGAAAAAGAATGATGCAGGTTAAGCGCGTGAGCATACTGATATCGGTTTAATGGAGTGAGCACTTTTTGAGTGCATTAAATATACGGAACTTACCTCGGACCTTCGTGCCTTTCAGAAAGGTAAACTTGGCGACGCCCGCCATTTTTTACCTACCTTTGCACCGAAAATCAAGAAAACAATGGGCAGGAGAAAAAAGCCAAAAGTATATACCGATGTCCACTTTACCGGCATAGCCGATAAGGGTCGGGCAGTAGGCAGAGATGCTGAAGGAAAAGTCATCTTTGCCGATGGCGTTGCCCCCGGCGATGTAGCCGATGTATTGGTCAAGCGCAAGAAGAAGGGGGTACTAATGGGCACCGCTCAGGAAATCAAATCCTACTCTCCGGACCGCGTGGAACCAGTATGTGAACATTTCTGGCTCTGCGGTGGCTGCAAGTGGCAGCACCTGAGCTATGACGAACAGGCGAAACAGAAGGAAAAAGTGGTACGTGATACCCTTAGCCGGATTGGTAAAATCGAGGTAGAGGAGTTCTTGCCCATTCGGGCCGCAGAAAAGACAACATTCTACCGGAATAAGCTCGAGTTCTCATTCTCCAACAAACGCTGGCTCACCCGGGCGGAGATTGATTCTGAGATTTCCAACAAAGAAGACGTATTGGGCTTTCACCGTTCTGGTGCTTTTGATAAAGTCATAGATATTGAAAAGTGCTGGCTGCAGCCCGACCCCTCCAATGCCCTTCGCAACGGTATTAAGGAAATTGCCCTGGAGCAGGGCTTAAGTTTCCACGATGCCCGCGAGCATGAAGGCTTCATGCGGCAGGTGATGTTCCGCATTACTACCGAAGGAGAAATACTGGTGCTTTTCAGCTTTCACAAAGATGACCCCGAGCTGTACCGCCCGTTCATGGATGCAGTCATAGAGCGCTTTCCACAGATTACCACCGTTTGCTACTGTATCAACACGAAGGTCAACGACTTTCTGTACGATCTGGACATGCTTACGTATGCCGGTAAAGGCTATGTAGAAGAACGCCTGGGCGAGGTGCGGTTCAAGGTAGGGCCTAAGTCCTTTTTCCAAACCAATACCTATCAGGCAAAAACCCTGTATGATACCGTTGTGGAGTTTGCCGATCTGAAAGGGACTGAGAATGTTTACGACCTCTACACGGGTATCGGCAGTATTGCTCTATACGTTGCGCAGTCCTGCGGTCAGGTGGTAGGCATAGAGGAAATTCCGGAGGCCATTGCTGATGCAGAAGTCAATGCCCGGCTCAACGAAATCAGCAATGCTGTGTTCTACGCAGGGGATGTAAAGGATATACTTACAACGGAGTTTGCGCAGCAACACGGTAAACCAGACCTGCTGATCACCGACCCGCCCCGGGCAGGTATGCACCCAAAAGTGCTCGACATGCTACTGGAACTGGCTGCCCCGCGGATGGTATATGTCAGCTGCAATCCGGCTACCCAGGCGCGCGACCTGCAACTACTCAGCGAAAAGTACCGGGTCGTCAAAGCACAACCGGTAGATATGTTCCCGCACACCCATCATATTGAGAATGTAGCCCTGTTAGAGCTACGTTAATCCCTGCTGTTATGAATAAGGAATTTATACAAGCCAAGATAGAACGCCTGGAGACAGAACTCAAGCCTTACCTGCCTATAATTGGTAAGGCCGCGGACACGATATTAGACCAGGATGTTTCTTCCTATCCCCTTTTCATCGTCCACCAAATGGATACTGTAGACATTGGCATACTTTTACTCAGCCACCAAGCGGATGATGGCCCTGAATGGTCGGTAAATGCCAGTACACTGGAAGAGCTCGCCACTAAAAAGGTGGTAGAGATGAGCAAAGTCGAGGCTTTCCGGCAGGTCTACAAAGATCCCAGAGAAAACTTATGCCTCTTTGTGCTTAGCGATTTAGGTGCTAACTTTATGTTTATTTCCCGCTAACCCCATGATGCATGAAAGGCAATGCTAAAATCGAAAAGGCTCATCAAATTCTGTTGATTGAGGATGATTTAGCTTTTGCACGCCTGGTTCAGGCTTACCTATCGGACGTAGATCTGCTCAGTTGCATCATTACCCATTTTACTAATTTAGCTGACGGCAGAAAAGAGCTCCTTCAGAATACGAAAAGTTATGCCGCAGTTCTTTTAGACCTGAGTCTTCCGGACAGCCACGGGTTCAGTACGCTGGAAAGCCTGCTGTATCAGTTTCCTAAACTCAACGTTATCGTTATGACCGGGCAAAACGATAAATCGCTTGGGGTGGAAGCGGTGAAGGCTGGTGCGCAGGATTTTTTGGTCAAAGGTGAATTCAATGAAGACGGCCTTGCCAAATCACTTCGGTTTTCCATTGAAAGAAGTAGCATTCTCAACCGTTTGGAAGAGACCCAGCAAATGGCACGGATCGGGCATTGGGAGTGTAGCCCTAGCGAGCATTTCTTCTCTGGTTCTGAAGAGTTGTACCGCATTTTTGGTCGGCCCTTTCATCAAAAACTCACTTGCGAAGATATCATGGGAACGGAGAGCCCGTTTTTTATCTTTAGAAAACTTCAAAATCAGGCGCAGCCCAACAAAAAGGCTCAGATAGATACCTGGATACAGCCTGAGGAGGGTAGTGACCGGTTTATATCTATGACCTGTACGGCCTCTTTACTCTCGAACGAAGAGACTTTCTACAATGGAATTGTCCAGGATATTACAGAGCAGAAGCAAGCTCAAGAGCTGAAAAAAGAGCGGGATATCGCCGAAGAAGCGGCTAAAGTGCGTGAACAATTCATTGCCAGCATCAGCCATGAGATGCGAACGCCCATGAACGCCATACTCGGTATGAGTAACCTGCTTGATAAAACTCCGCTTAATGTTGAGCAGGAAGAATACATTCTCGCCATCAAGCAGTCCTCTGACTTACTGCTGAGCATTATCAATGATATCCTGGAGATGTCAACGATTCAAAATGATAAGGTCACTATTGAGCACAAAGCCTTTAGCCTGAGGGAGCTGCTGGGGAGGCTTATGAATGTCCTCCAGTATCGGGCCAGAGAGAAGCAGTTGCACTTTGAGTTGAAAATCACTCCTGACGTTCCAGATGTACTGATTAGTGATGCACTGCGGCTCAATCAAATTATGTATAATCTGGTCGGTAACGCCGTGAAGTTTACGGATGAAGGTGAAGTAGTGGTACAGGTAACCAAACGTCAACAGGATAGAGGCAAGGTGAAGCTCTTATTTGAGATCTCTGATACCGGCGTAGGCATTCCGGAAGCACAGCAGAAGAAAATATTTGAAGCATTCGTTCGGGTACCCGTCGCGAATAGAATCTATGAGGGGACAGGACTTGGGTTGAGTATTGCCAAAAACCTGGTGGAGCGGCAAGGGGGAGAACTGTTGGTGGAAAGTACAGTAGGCAAAGGCTCCCGGTTTTTCTTTGAGCTATGGGTAGAGTGTTCGGACAAGCCTTTTACAACACCCGGCACACCTTCAAAAGTCGCGGAAAACCTTGCTTTTCATTTGTTAATTGTGGAAGACCACGAAATGAATCAGTTGGTCGCCCAGCGAACTATACAAAAGAAGTGGCCCGGCGTAAAAATCTGGTTGGCCAACAACGGTGAAGAAGCGCTGCAAATTCTCGGTCAGGAAAGCATAGATATTGTACTTATGGATATTCAAATGCCAGTAATGGATGGGTTTGAAACGATAAAGGCTATCCGGGATAGACTGCCAGCTCCGGTCGCCAATCTTCCAGTGTTGGCCATTACCGCTCATGCTAATATTGACCAACAGGCACAATTTTACGAAAGCGGTTTTAATGATTACGTTTATAAACCCTTCGAACCTGAACAATTATTTGCAGCCCTGGAACGGCAACTCTACCAACGTCAGGAAAAACCAAGCCAATCTGGCCAAGACTAAGTAAATGAACCCATATCCCAATGGCTTATCAATATTTGAACCTTGATTATTTGGAGCTGATGTCGGGCGGAGATAAGACCGACCGGCGCCGTTTGCTCGAAATGCTGGAAAAAGATCTACGGGAATCCCCCCGGCTGATGCAGCTTACCCTGAAGGATCAGGACTGGGGTAAACTGGAACGGCAGGCTCATTACTTCAAATCAACCCTGCCATTTACGGGTTGCGAAAAGCTAATAGCAACCCACCAGACTTTCTATCAACTGGTCAGGAGTAGAGGGGAACAGCCGGAGGTCGCTCTCCTGCTCGGGGAAGTGCGGGAATCCTGTCAGGCTGTACTTAAAGAAGTACGGCAGGAGCTTGAGAAGGGTTAAAATTGTTTTATTATCTTTGATTCATACCCATCTAAAAAGCTCCTATGAAAGAAATCAAAAAAATCCTCATTTGCGAAGACGAGGAAATACTGCTTACCGCGCTCAAATTTCGACTACAAAAACAAGGGTATGAACTATTCCTGGCCGCTGACGGGGCCGAGGCAGAAATGTTACTGAAAAGAGAAAGACCAGATATGCTGGTTACTGATATTGATGTCCCAAAGAAAAACGGTCTTGAACTGGTGAATTTCATCCGGCAGGACCTGGAGTGGGATATACCCATCGTAATGATTGCACCAATGGAAAATGGAGAAGAAATCCTTAAAGCCAAGCAGTCTGGTGCTACAGACTTTGTCACAAAACCCTTCAAACCTGTAGAACTGGTGCTTAGGATTCGGTGTATATTTCAAGCGCAGGAACATTAAACAAAAGAATATACTATCATGAAAGGAATAATTTTAGCCGGCGGTCTTGGCACGAGACTGTACCCGCTTACCCTGGCTGTGAGTAAACAGTTGATGCCTGTTTATGATAAACCCATGATTTATTACCCACTGTCGACCTTGATGTCGGCCGGCATCAGAGATATCCTCATTATTTCCACGCCCCAGGACCTACCTAACTTCCAGAAACTTTTGGGAGATGGCAGCGCGCTGGGCTGTAATTTTTCCTACATTCCACAACATGAGCCCAATGGGCTGGCGCAGGCTTTTGTCCTCGGCGAATCTTTCATAGGTGAGGACCCCGCAGCATTGATCCTGGGGGATAATATTTTTTATGGCGCAGGCCTGGAGGAGTTGCTTCGTAATAGCAATGATCCGAAAGGCGGAGTGGTATTTGCCTATTGGGTGGCTGATCCCGAGCGTTATGGGGTCGTGGAGTTTGACGAAAGAGGGGTAGCTATTTCTATTGAAGAAAAGCCCACACAGCCAAAGTCTAACTACGCAGTTCCCGGTTTGTATTTTTATGACAATCAGGTTGTTGATATCGCTAAGAACCTGGAGCCCAGTTCCCGGGGCGAATACGAAATTACGGATGTCAACAAGCATTATCTGGATAAAGGGGAGCTTAATGTCGGAGTGTTGGGCCGTGGCTTGGCCTGGTTAGACACAGGTACGCACAAGTCGCTCAATCAGGCCGGTCAGTTTATCGAGGTTATCGAAGACAGGCAGGGACTGAAGATTGGCTGTATCGAAGAAGTAGCTTACGAACGGGGCTTTATCGGTGCGGATCAGCTTGAGCGGTTGGGGCACAAATACCTAAAGAGTGGATATGGTGAATACCTGCTCAATCTACTCAAGCAGGAGAAAGGGTAGCCAGCAAACGCTGTATGTTTTGGTCCAGTAAACCCTCGGCTTTGGGAGCACTTAGCCCTTTATATTGCAAAGCCTCCCGAAGCCCGCTTTCCAGTTGAAGGTGATCCTGTCGTTGTACGGCAATGCGCCCTTCTGCTTTCAGGCGCTGTGCGAGATACTCCTGTTCGGTCTGCCCGGGCGTAGGTATACACAGGGCCTTTTTACCGGCTAGTCCCCAGTCCATCAGACTGCTGTAGCCCGGGCGCCCAATAACAACTGCTGCCCGGTGCAAAGCCTGCCACAAATCAGCCCCTTTTAGATAGTTGATGACGCTGACGGCTCCTACTTTTCTTTCGGGAGCGGACAGGGGGATACCGCGTACCAGCAGGTGCTGCCCGGGGAGTCTCTGCAATTGCGCTAGGATTTGTCTTTCCAGGTGCGTACGCTGTGGCTCCGGACCGGAAAGTACCGTTAAGCTGTCCAGGTCGTGTGGGATCGACGCCCGCCTCAAATTGCGAAACCGGGACAGCCAGCCTATGTAGTAAGTAGGACAGTGGTTCAGGGGCGGATGGCTCAGATCACCGCTCAGGTTCCCATTTCCTGAGAAATCAGGTACCCAGCACTCCGTGAAGCGCTTCACAAACCATTGGTTCAATTGATTGGCAGCAGGGTGTATCCACCTGAAAGGCATGCGTGGACGTAACTGGTGAGTGAGAAAAACACAAGCCACTTCTTTGGAGAAGCAACCAAAGCGATTATCGGAAATTACGGCATTCAGACGATATTTTCTGATATATTGCTGTAGTGTTTGATGCTCCTGCCAGGCCACAGCCGCGAGCCTGGGCGCCTGCGAGGCCATATTTACAATCATATTCTGACTATTGTAGCGGACGTTATAAGGGGGCATTGCCAGAAATTCCATGTCAGGCCGTTCTGCTTTCAGAAAATCGGCTGCTCTACCCGCTGAAGCCAGGACCGGTTCTGCTCCGGCTTCCTTCAATGCATCGGCTATTGGCAGGCTGCGGGCAGCATGTCCCAAGCCCCAATCCAGACAGGCAATAAGAATACGTGGCCGGTTTAGCATGGCTATGCAAAGGATTTTGATTAATTTTCCACAGTAACAATATCGGAATCTATGCGCACTATACTCAAAGCCGGACTGATTATTATGGGGCTTATCGGCTTATCGGGCTGCAAAGCTTATAATTGTGGCTGCCCCATGAGCAGTCAACCACCCCTTCAGCCTCCTGTTACCCATCAATCTACCCGTTAAATATGAAACCCTGCTATCTTCTTCCCATACTCGGACTCCTGCTCGTTAGCTGCGCCACCGACGAAACCAGTACTTCCTCCCACACGGAAACAGCGCCGGTTGAGGTAACCTGGCTAGAGCTATCAGACGCGCTAAAGCAGCAACGCCACCGCCCCAAACCGATATTCATTGACCTGTACACCGATTGGTGCCGCTGGTGTAAGGTAATGGATCAAAAAACCTTTTCAGACCCTGAAGTAGCGGCTTACCTGCAGGAGCATTTTTACCCGGTCAAATTTAATGCTGAAAAAGCTCCGCCCATTAATATTAATGGCAAGGATTTTAAGTTGATCAGTGATGGCCGTAAATCAATGCACAGTCTTGCTTATGCACTTATGAAAGGGGATATTAGCTACCCATCTTACGTTATCCTTGATGACAAGCAGCAGACCATCAGTCGCTTTAAAGGCTTCCGGGATGCACAGGACTTTATGGTGGAACTGCAAACCGCACTCCAATAAGTATCCATTTATACAGTGGTAAACCCCGCTATTGGCTTTAAGGCTTTCATTGAACCTACCTGCACCCTCTTTGTTGCATTGGTATTGCAAACTAAAACGCATTAGAAATGACAACATTAAAGGAGGGTGATAAGGCACCGGACTTTGCCGGCATCGACCAGAACGAGCATACTATTTCCCTTTCTGATTATAAGGGTAAGAAGCTCATCCTGTTTTTCTACCCTAAGGATAATACCCCTGGTTGTACAGCCGAAGCCTGCAACCTGCGCGACAACTTTGACGACCTCAAAGGAAAGGGTTATGAGTTGCTCGGTGTAAGTCCCGATAGTGCCCGTAAGCACCAAAATTTCATCAAAAAGCACGAGCTGCCTTTCCCACTACTGGCGGACACAGAAAAGGAAGTCCTGAATGCCTATAAAGTTTGGGGCGAAAAGAAGTTTATGGGGCGTACTTACGATGGCGTGCACCGCACTACCTTCATTATCGATGAAGAAGGAAAAATCGAAAAGGTTTTTAAAAAGGTAAAGACCAAGGCACATACAGAACAGATTCTTGAAGAGATGGAGCACTAGCTCAACGCCTAATAGTGAAAGAAGAAAGCCTCTGCAAGAACATCGTTCCTGCAGAGGCTTTCTTTGTAAAAGAAGGGCAAAAGCCCGTTTTAGAGTTCTATGTCTGCGTCAAAATTGACCAAGTCAACAAACTGTGCAATACGCTTATTGATGGCTTTATTGTTGAGCTCTTTCATGCGCTCAATGCCAAATTTTTCGACACAAAAAGAGGCCATAGCTGAGCCATAGATAACGGCACGCTTCATGTTTTCGAAAGACAGGTCTCCTGTGCGGGCAATGTAGCCCATAAATCCGCCTGCGAAGGTATCGCCTGCACCGGTGGGATCAAAGACTTCAGCAAGGGGCAATGCTGGTGCGAAGAATACCTTACCACCCTCAAAGAGCAGGGCACCATGTTCCCCTTTTTTAATGACGAGATGCTTGGGGCCCATTTTATGGATCACTTCAGCGGCCTTTACCAGAGAGTGTTCGCCTGATAATTGTCGGGCTTCTTCGTCATTGATGATGAGGCCGTCAATTTTTTTGAGTACCTGTAGAAGGCTCTCCATCGCTATGTCCATCCAGAAGTTCATGGTATCCAGCGCAATAAACTTAGGACGTTGGTTGAGCTGCTCAATGACCTGCTGTTGTACAGAGGGCGTTAGGTTGCCCAGCATCAGGTATTCGGTATCTTTATAGCTATCTGGGAGAATGGGTTGGAAGTCAGCCAGGACATTGAGTTGGGTGTCGAGTGTGTCCCGGTCATTCATGTTGTCATGGTATTTTCCTGCCCAGAAGAAGGATTTTTCCCCTTTTTTAACTTGCAGGCCTTGCAGGTCTACTCCTCTTGATTTCATGAAGTCGAGTTCCTGCTGCGGAAAATCATCACCGATAACAGACACAATTTTAAGGTTATCTGTAAAGTAAGAAGCGGCGAGTGTAATGTAGGTAGCGGCACCACCCACTACTTTTTCCGCTCGTCCAAAAGGTGTTTCTATGTCGTCAAAAGCTACGGTTCCAACGGCTAATAAGCTCATCTGAATTATTTTTAAATTTTCTGTTACAAAGATTGCACATTTATTTTAGATGGTATAACTTTGCACTCGCCTTTTGAAAGAAAGAGGATTTATCGAAAAAGTAAGTACTTTATAGTATTACTTTCAGTTCGAAAAAGGCTTTATAATTGCCTCAGTAGCTCAGCTGGTTAGAGCGGTCCCGGTGTTACCGGGATTAATCCGTAGGTCATAGGATCAAGTCCTATCTCCGTACCAGTTGTAGTTTTGAAATAATTGCCTCAGTAGCTCAGCTGGTTAGAGCGGTCCCGGTGT
>Ga0307981_1001726_pt1 | contig 18893 bp, 25 predicted proteins | sample OrgLakmetagen987_FD_201849 | JGI IMG/M metagenome (GOLD analysis project Ga0307981, IMG submission 201849) | Saline water microbial communities from Organic Lake, Antarctica - #987 | ecosystem: Environmental > Aquatic > Non-marine Saline and Alkaline > Saline | place: Antarctica: Organic Lake... | reverse complement strand
CGCACGCCTCAAGCTCGATACGGTCTGATGCGGAAAGAAAGCCGGGGCGGATCATAGGCATAGCTGAATCGTTTCAAACCCAGCCGTCAAGACGTCAAATTCGGCTTCTGCAGGACTCGGAGTATACTATGCAAGTGCGTGATCTCGAGCGCGCGGCGGCCCATCTGGGCCAGGGGTGTCAAATACAGGTTCCCGGCAGCGCCACGATGACCCGGCTGTCGGATTTGACGGCTCACGCAGTGACCCGCTACCGGAACGTCGCCAGGACATGCGACGCGATTGAGGCCATGGGCAGCCCCGGTCCTGCGGGGGTGTTTGCCCGTGGCACTTTGTCGGACGAATGGCTTGACGTCACGCCCTTCGACGGTATTCGCTTTATCGACCGGTTCGAGCTGACGGATGGCCGGATCACCCGGCAGGACGTTTGGAAAGACCTGACAGGTCATGAAAGGCAGACATGAGCGACATCGACCCGATCACTCTGGCCATACTGACCAGCCGGATGGAGTCGATCGCCGACGAAGGGGCCGGTCAGAATTGGCGTGCGACGGCCTGTGTCGCGATCAGGCACATCTTTCTGACGCAGCCATCCTACGCGCCACGGCCCGCAACGCGCAGGATTATTATGCCACCTTGCGTCAGGCCGACACAAACGCGCCCTTCGACGGGGACATGTTCGATTTCGACGGTCTGAATGTCGTCATGGGGACGTCGCAAAGGCTGGCCGATGGCGAGCGCAAAACGGAGCAGGACAGACATGGGTCGTATCGCAGCATCACCAGAAAGCTTTCCAGTAATGGTCGAGACGCTGATCATCGGCGCGGGTGCCGCTGGCTTGATTGCGGCGCTGGCCGCGCATGAGGCGGGACAGAGCGTGCTGTTGCTGGAACGCGACGCGGTGCCTGCGGGTTCGACGGCGCTTTCGGCCGGGCTGATTCCGGCGGCTGGCACGGCGCAGCAGAAATCCGCGGGAATCGAGGATGACCCCGCGCGATTTGCCGAAGATATCCAGCGCAAGGCGCATGACGAAAACGACCCGGCTCTGGTGGCGCTGGTGGCGGACAATGCCTTTCGGGTGATCGATTGGTTGACCAAGACGCACGGGCTGAATTTCTCCGTGATCGAAAATTTTGACTATCCAGGGCATTCGCGTCGCCGGATGCATGGGCTGCCCAGCCGCGCGGGGCGCGAACTGGTGGACGCGCTGCGTGCGCGCTGCGAGGCGTTGGATATCGATATCCTGTGTGGAGCGACAGTAGAGACGCTGCATGTAGACGGCAACAGCGTCACGGGCGTCAGCTTTGCGGACCCCGGCGGCAATCTGGACAGCGTGGGCGCGGGCCGTGTGATCCTCGCCTGTAATGGTTACGGCGGCAATCGCGACAAGGTCCGCAACTATATGCCCGAGATCGACAACGCGGTGTGGTTCGGCCATGATGGCAACACCGGCGATGCTCTCGACTGGGGCATGGCTTTGGGCGCACAGACCGCACATCTGGGGGCCTATCAGGGCCACGGCAATGTCGCCTATCCGCACGGCATTTTGATCACCTGGGGCACGATGACCGAAGGCGGCGTGCAGGTGAACCGCGACGGCCACCGCTTCTGGAACGAAAGCCGCGGGTATTCCGAGGCAGCGCGCGCGGTACTTGCGCAGCCAGGTGGCGTGGCCTGGGCGATCTTTGACGACCGCATTGCCGGGGTGGCGCGCCAGTTCGAGGATTTCCGCAACGCCGAAAGCCAGGGCACCGTGCGCCGCGCCGACACACCCGAGGCTTTGGCCGAGGTGCTGGGACTGCCGCCCCGCACGCTGGCCCGGACACTGGCGGGGCTGCGTGACGGGCCTGACAGGTTCGGGCGGGACTTTGCCAACACACCAGTGCTGGTGCCGCCCTATTGCGGGGTCAAGGTAACGGGCGCGCTGTTTCACACCCAGGGCGGGCTGGTCATTGACGATAAGGCCCGGGTGCTGAACGGTGCCGGTCAACCCTTTCCTAATCTTTTTGCCGCCGGCGGTGCGGCCTGCGGCGTGTCGGGCAAGGGCGACGATGGGTATCTTTCGGGGAACGGATTGCTTTCCGCAGCGGCCCTGGGCTGGATCGCGGGGCAGCACAATCTGAATTAGTGTAGGCGGGCAATCGGGCCAGTCTTGGCCAAGCGCAAGCCCAAGCCCAAACCCAAGTCCAAATGCAGCAAACGACGACCAAAAACCAAACGGAGAAATGACAAGACACGCATCGACATCACACGCCGTAAAGCATTGCGCACCGGCACCGCCGCGGCAGCCGCGACGCTGGCCGCGCCCTCGGTCCTCTGGGGCGCCAAGCCCGATCCGGTCAAACTGGGTATTCTGCAACCTGTCACCGGCGCGCTGGCACAGGATGGCCAGTTCGGCCGCAAGAGTGCGGAAATGGCCATCGCGGACATCAACGTCGCGGGCGGGATCAAGTCGATGGACGGCGCCAAGATCGAGATGGTCTTTGGCGATGCGCGCTCGAACCCCGAAGCGGGTGTGCAGGAAGTCGAGACCATGCAATCCGAAGACGTTGCCGCCATCGTCGGCGGCTTTACCAGCCCGATCTGTCTTGCTGCCAGTCAGGTGGCGGCGCGCTATGATCTGGCCTATATGGTCGATGTGGGCGTGTCCGACAGCATCACCTCGCGCGGGTTGGCCAACACGTTCCGCTTTGCGCCCGGTTTCTCGATCTGCACGAAGATCGTAATCGAGAATCTGGTCAAGCTGAACGAGGCCGCAGGCAACCCCGCCAGGACAATCGCTCTGGTGCACGAGGACGGGCTTTTTGGCACCGGGCTGTCGGACTTGATGGAAAAGCAACTGCCCGAGTTCGGCTTTGAGATCGTCGAGCGCATCGCGGTCCCCACGCCCTCGCGCGATCTGTCGAACGTCGCGCTGCGGCTGCGGTCGCTGAACCCCGATCTGATCATTCCCAGCACCTGTTACGGCGAAACGGTGCTGCTGGCGCGCACCATGCAGCAGCAACGCGTGCGGCCGATGGCTGTCTATGCGGTGCTGAACGGTGCGGCATCGAACCGCCGCTTTGTGGACGAATTCCCCGAAGCGGCCGAAGGCATCATGGACGTCAATCACTGGTACGATCCGCTCAACGAAAAGAACGCGGGCCTGATCGAGCGGTCGGAGGCGGACGGGCGGATCTATGCCTTTAACACACCGCTCAACTATTCGAACGTGATGCTGGTGGCCGATGCCATGGAGCGTGCAGGCAGCGCCGACCGTGCCGGGCTGATCGCGGCATCGACCTTCAAAGATCACCTTATGACCTATGGACCCACGAAGTTCGAAGGCGGCCAGAACACCGGCGCGGCGCCTGTGTCGACGCAGATGCAGGAAGTCGAGATCAAGGTGGTGCGTCCCGAGGAATTCGCCAATGCCAAGGCAAAGTTCCCGGCCAACACCTGATGCAGAACCGGGTGGCACCGCGGCGCCACCAGACACCCCTGCGGAGCGAGACATGTATCCAGTTCCCATCGTCGCCGAGGCGATGATCAACGGCCTGTTGACAGGTGCGGTCTATGCGCTGGTGGCGCTTGGACTGACGCTGGTCTACGGCGTGCTGCACATCATCAACTTCGCGCATGGCGCGTTCCTGACCATGGCGATGTTCGCGGTCTGGCTGGGCAATTCAGTGCCGGGGATCGACCCTTATCTGATGATCGTGCCGCTGGCGCTGGTCTTTTTTGCGATCGGCTATGGCGCGCAGCGGCTGATCATCGGCCCGGCAAGCCATGGCGACGACGGCAATATCCTGCTGGTGACGCTGGGCCTGTCCATCGTGATCGAAAACCTGCTGCTGGCGGTCTTTCAGTCCGATACGCGGTCGATTTCGACCGACATTTCGTTTCAGGTGGTCGAGGTTGGACCGCTCTTGCTGTCCAAGGCGCGGCTTTACGGTTTCGTCGGCGCAGTGGTCGTGACGGCGCTCTTGTGGCTTTTGCTGTCACGCAGCGATACCGGCAAGGCGATCCGGGCGGTGGCCAAGGAAAAAATGGGGCGAGCCTGGTTGGCATTGACGTGCGCCACATCTTTGCCGTGACCTTCGGGCCTGGCACGGCGACGCTGGCGATTGCGGCCTGCCTGCTGATGCCGTCCTTCTACGTCAATCCGCGCGTCGGCGGCGCTTTTGTGCTGGTTGCCTTTACCATCGTGGTGATGGGCGGGCTGTTTATCGGCCTGGTCGAAAGCCTGTGCGGTCTTTATCTGGGCGAAAGCCTCGGGCAGATCGGCATCTTTGTCATCTTCATCCTTGTGCTGCTGTTCCGGCCAACCGGTCTCTTTGGGGCGAAGGCATGATCCGGCGGGGCTATCTGGGGATCTCGCTGGTCGTTTCGGTGCTGGCGCTGCTTCCGGACTTCGTCGCGTCGAACACCGTGCTGAATTTTGTCGTGTTCTCGATCATCATCGCGCTGGCCGCGCAGGGCTGGAACCTGCTGGGCGGCATGGGCGGACAGTTTTCCTTTGGTCACGCGGCGTTTTTCGGCACCGCTGCCTATGTCTCGGCGATGCTTCAGGTTTCGGCGGGGGTCAACGCCTGGATCGCCACCGGCTGCGGCATAGCGGCGGGGGTTGGCGTGGGCTGGATCATCGGCTTTCTGTCGTTTCGTGCGGGTCTGCGGGGGTCTTATTTCGCGCTCGTCACGCTGGCCTTTGCCGAGGTGCTGCGCATCGTGGCCAACGCGTCGGCCTTTACCAGCGGCGCAGCTGGCCTGTTGTTGGAGCTGGACACAGGTCTGGGCAACATGCAGTTCGACAGCCGCGCGGCCTATCTGTGGCTGACGCTCGGCTTTCTGGCGGTCGCGCTGGTGGCGGTCCAGTGGATCACCAATTCTCGCTTTGGCGCGCAAGTGGTCGCGGTGCGCGAGAACGAAGACGCGGCGATGGCGCTTGGCGTCGACGTGCTGGCGGTCAAGCTGCGCACGATCACCGTCTCGGGCGCGATCACGGCGACAGCCGGGTGCCCATATCTGCAATATTTCCTCTATATCGACGCCAATATCGCCTATGGCGTCTGGATTTCGGTCGAGGCGCTGCTGGCCGCCATGGTCGGCGGACGCGGCATGGTTCAGGGGGCGGTGATCGACGCCTTTACGCTGCATGGTCTTGGCGAATTGTCCAAGGAATTCGCGGGCAGCGTGCCGGGCATCGACGTCGCTGCCTATGGCCTTGTCCTGATCCTTGTCGTGGCCTTTGCGCCGGGGGGTATAATGGGGATCTGGCAACAGGTGCGCCGCCGGTTCGGAGGGAAATCCTGATGCTTGAAGTGCGCGATATCACCAAGCGGTTCAACGGTCTGGTGGCGGTGGACAATGTCTCGCTCGACGTGACAGCGGGGCGCATCGTCGGATTGATCGGGCCGAATGGTGCCGGTAAAACGACGCTCTTTACCATGATCGCCGGGTTCCGGACGCCGACCGAAGGGGCCGTGCGCTTCGAGGGCCGCGACATCACCTCGCTGAAGGCGCACGAGCGTGCAGCCCTTGGCATCGCGCGGACCTTTCAGATCGTGCAGCCTTTTGCCGGGCTCGATGTGCTGGAGAATATTGCCGTCAGCGCCTATCTGCGCCATCACTGCGCAACCGAGGCACATGAAAAGGTGCGCGAAGTGGCCGAACGTGTGGGCCTGACTTCGATGCTGCATATGCAGGCGCCTGACCTGACGGTGTCGGGGCGCAAACGGCTGGAGCTGGCCCGGGCGCTGGCGACCGAACCGCGCCTGCTGCTGCTCGATGAGCTGCTGGCGGGTCTGAATCCATCCGAGGTGCGCGACATCGTTCTGGTGATCCGGTCGATCCGCGACGACGGTGTCACCATCCTGGTGATCGAACATGTGATACAGACGGTCATGAACCTGTGTGAAGGGGTCTATGTGCTGTCGCAGGGACAGATGATCGCCCATGGCACGCCCAGCGAGGTCAGCAGCGACCCCGCAGTGATCGAGGCCTATCTGGGCCACGGCGCGGCGCAACGCATGCAGGCAGAGGCGGCGCATGATGCTTGAACTCAAGGGCGTGAAATCGGGCTACCGCGGCACCGGGGTTCTGCCCGCGCTTCTGTCGAGGCGATTGATACCGCGCCGGATGGTCTGGAAACGCTGCGCGCTGCCGTGACCGCACCACCTGTGAGGACCTGAGATGGCCCGTGTATTGGTGATCGTCCCGTTCCCGATGGATGCGGAAAACCTTGACAATCGCCGCGCGCAGCTGCGCTCGGTGCGGCTTGGCCCGGGGGTGGATTTTGACTTTCGCCCGGTGCGCTTTGCACCCAAGGGCTATGTCAGCCAGCAGGACTCGGTGCTGGCCGATCTGGGCATCCTCGAAGCGGGCCTTTCGGCGCAGACCGAGGGCTATGACGCCGTCTGCATCGACACGATGAGCGATTCCGGCATGATCCAATTGCGCGCCGCGATGGGCATTCCGGTGATCGGGCCCGGGCGACACGCGATGCTGAGCGCGCTCATGCTGGGCGATCGGTTCTCGATCCTGACCATGTGGGACAAATGGCGACACCTCTATGCCAAGACGCTGGCAGAACTGGGACTGGGCGCGCGCTGCGCATCGGTCCGCTCTGCCGGGCTGCAACCTGACAACCAAAACCTGATGGCGGGCAAGGAGGACGCGTTCTTTCCGGCGCTGCTGACCGCGGGCCGCGCATGTGTCGAGGAAGATGGCGCCGATGTGATCATCCTGGGCTCGACCACGATGCACGAGGCGCACGGCTATCTGGCCGAACGCCTGCCGGTGCCTGTCATCAACCCCGGTCCGTTGACGTATCGCTTGGCGATTACCGCCGTGCGGCTGGGCTACAGCCATAGCCGCAGCGCCTATACCGCGCCAAAAGTGTCCCCGATTGAGCGGATGCGCGCCCTGGGCGACGCGACGGAGAGCCAAACATGACCCGTATCCTGATGCTGGACGTCGAGACGCCGCTGAGCGACCCCGAGGCCGAGATCGTGTGCCGTATACCGCATGGCATCCCTGGGGATCTGAGCAGCCCCGCCGACTGGAGCCTTGCGGGAATTTGGGTGATGGCGCGATTTGAAAGGCGGCGTATCGTGGCAGGTGATCAAGCCAGCCAGAACCTCACGAGGAGCGATACGCCATAAATAAAGATACAACGATCCTACCTTTTCGCCAATTTGAAAAGATTAACGATCCACTGACCGAGATTGCCCGTGAAGGTGCGCGACGCATGCTGGCGGAGATGCAGAAAGCCGAAGCTGACGCGTTTGTAGCGACGTTTGCCGACGAACGGCTTGAAGATGGCCGTCAGCGCGTTGTCAGGCACGGTTTTGGGCCGGAACGCCCGATCCAGACGGGCATCGGGCCACTTGATGTGCAGCGCCCGAAGGTGCGAAACCGCGCGGCGACAAATACGCCGACTACGAAGATCCGTTTCACCTCGCACATTCTGCCGAAATGGTCGCGGCACTCGGTCAGTTTGGATGCGCTGTTGCCGGTGCTATACCTGAAAGGCATTTCAACGGGTGATTTCCAGAAGGCATTGAGCGCAATTTTGGGCGTGGACGCCCCCAACTTGTCCCCGAGCGTTCTATCGCGGCTGACTGCCGGATGGCAGGCGTAATATGATACGTGGATGCGGCGCGATTTATTGGCAGGCCACTACATCTGGGCCCCCTCTCATCGAAACGACGTTTCGATTGCCGGGCAATGGATGGTGTCTATCTACAGGCGCGGATGGAAGAAAACGCCGAATGTATGTTGGTGATCATCCATTGCCCGGTAGGCGATTGCGCAGCAATCTGCCGAGAGGGGGTGCGCCGCCGGAGGGCAAGAAAGAACTGCTGGGCTTCCAGGTTGGTCTTCGGGAAAGCGCGCAGAGCTGGCACGAGTTGCTAACCGACCTCAAAAGCCGCGGGCTGGCCATCGCCCCGGAAATTGCTGTTGGTCCCTTTCATCGCTGCAAGCAGCGACTGCCGGGCAGTGGACGGTGCCATGGGGTTTTGGAACGCCCTCAATAAAGCGTTCCCAAGCACCAAGCATCAACGGTGCTGCCCTCTCGGCCGATTGCGTTGCAATCGCCTGCCGGGTAATTGGTGCATAAAGTGAAAAATGTGCTGAACTGTTTTCCTAAGCAAATGGCAGCTGCGGTCAAATCGGATATGGACGACATTCAGCACGCCGGGACCCGCGCTACCGCCCTTTCAGCCTTGGACATTTTCAAAGAAAAATATGGCGTGAAATACGAGAAGGGGGTGGCATGTCTGACCAAGGACAAGGATGCGACGTTGGCGTTCTTTGACTTCCCCGCAGAGCATTGGGGCCACCTGCGCACATCGAATCCCCCCTCTCGGTAGCATGCTTTGCATGCGCCTGCCGGGCAATGATCGAGAGCGTGTTCGCGACAGTTCGGCACCGAACACTGAGCACCAAGGGGGCGCTGTCGCAGAAAACCGCAAAACTGATGGTGTTTACTCTCATTCAGGCGGCTGCGAAGAAATGGCTCCGCCTGAAAGGTAGAAACCAGTTGCCAAAAGTCATCGAAGGAATCAGATTTGATGACGGCGTCGAAGTGATAGACGACGCCAAAACACGCGCCGCCTGATGGTGCGCGTGTAGCGCGTCACCCAAATTAAAGCATAGCTCGCACGCGGCGCGGCGGACGAGGGGTTCGACGTGGTCTGCTTGGGTGATATCTGCGATTTCGGCGCCAATGCCCTGCGCTCGGTCCTGCCGATCCCGGTTCTGGGTGCGGGCCGCGCGGCGATGTTCCATGCGCTGACGCTGGGCAACAGCTTTAGCATTCTGACCGATGCGATGCGGCTTCACCGGATGAAGAAACAGGTGGCTGAATTCGGGCTGTCGTCCTATTGCGCCGGAATCGGGACGGAAGATCCGGCGGAGGCCGATGTGCAGATCGCGTCCGGACAGGGCCACCCCGCGATCAATCCGGCGCCGCTTTCGGTCAGCCTCGTACTCGGGTTTCTGGGACTGGGCCTGACCCACAGCGCACGCACTTATCCGGCGCCCGAAACGCCCAAACCAGAGTTGATCACGACGCTGGCCGGGGCGCTTTAGCTTAGCGTGTTGTCGCCCGTCATGTAGACCGACACTGCGCCAAAGCGCCCCGCGTTGTCGGTGAAGAAATTACAGTTGAACTTGTGCGTCAGGCTGCCGTCCGGATGCGTGTTGACCACCTGAAACTGCGAGGCGATACGGCCCGCATCAGCGTCCACGACGTGGCGGAACGCGTGATGCTTTACCTTGGCATGGGCCGACCAAAGCCGCTCGAACATGCCGCGTATCGCGTCATGGCCGCGCAATTCGATACCGTGCGTTTCAACGCGGAACACGCAATCCTTGGTCAGAGTCTCCAACAGGGCGTCGATGTCTTCCCCGTCGACCGCCGCAAAATAGCGCAACACCTGTGTTTCGAGTTTTTCCGTCATTTCGCCTCCGATATGCCGTCTGGCCAGCAGTGTCAGGCTAGACTGATCTGACAGGATTTGGGAGTGGGTTTTCGGCGGTTCTGTCAAAGGAATATTGCGCGGCGTGGGCAATGGGACTGCGCACGAGGACATTGTTGCGTAAATCCGCTGATGGCCGGATTTCCCTTTTCCCAACCGGACTTATCCTGCGGCCCCGCTGACAGGCATCCCGAGCGAGGTGTAGCCGTTCTGGACGACGATGCGGATTTGGAGTTCCGTGACCTGGCGGTCGAAATCTCTGGCGATCAAACGTTGGCCCAGCAGTTTCATACAATGACGCACTGCCGGGCAGTGGATGGCATCATGGAACTTGCGCTTATCCTGGGCCCCGTCCATTGCCCCCTTCTCGGGCATGTGAACATGCCCTGCCAGGCAATGGGCAGGCGATTGAGCAGCAATCTGCCGAGAGGGGGCAGCAGGCTCTCGATGAACCCGGTCGACCGCTGCAACGCCATGCCGAACTGGACCGGGGCTTTGCCCGTTCAGGGCTGAAATACGGTGCTGGCGTGTTTCCACGGCGCCCTTCGCCCTCAATCGTCAGGCAGGTCTGAACCGCGTTTTTCGGGAAAGCCGAGCACTGGACGCCTTTCCGGCCGTCCTTACCGCTGTAGGTCTGCTGGCGGGCATGCTTGCCACAGGGCGTTGCGTCCTGTGTCAACTCGGGATCGAACCACCCTTTCATCGCTGCAAGCAGCGGCTTCCGGGCAGTGGATCGTGAGCGAGCCGCGGCGCTTTGTTGCAGGCCGGCCAGTTCCTGGTCTTGTAGGTCGGGGGTGTCGGTCTGCTCATGCCCTCCAGCTATCGCACTGAATTCAAGAGATGAATTCCCTCAACCTATTTGTGCAACAAAGCCGTCTTGAGTCGAAACGCCGTAGGTTCGGTCCACCAGCGGCAGGGAATCGAGTTCGGCATTCAGCATCTCGAGCAGGGCCTGTTCGGCGCGGTTCAAGCTGCGTCTGGCGTTGGTCAGCATGTGTATGTCCACCGCGGGAAGTGATTTGTAGGGTGGCACCTGCCAGAGCAGTCCTGCTCGCACATCTCTTCGTGCAACATGCAACGGCAAGGCCCCGATCCCGATGTTGGCGACGATCATGCGGCGGACTTCAGGCAGGTTTGACGACAGACCCTTGGGATCTGACCGCATGCCCAACCGCCTGCGCATATGGGCAACGCCAGACAGGGGGCCGTCGATTTCATCGGTCTGAAACGATACCACGTCTTCATTCCTGAGTTCGGTAATGTCGATGTCGTCGCGGCCATACAGCCGGTGTGGCGGACCGCAGAACAAACCGAAATATTCGCGGTAGAGCACCCGAGCCTCCAGCCCGGCGGGCCGGTCCTGAAACAGACAGACACCACAGGTGACGCGGTTCTGCTGCAGGTGAGCGATCACATCGGCGCTGTCCATGGTCGATATCGTGTAACTCACGCGGGGATAAAGTGCGTTGAAGCGTTCCAGGACCGCGTCGAAATGTGGTGACACGACATGGCTTGCCATCGCGATGCTGATCTGACCGGTCACGTCCTCTTCCAGACCGTCGAGCAGGTCCGGCAGTTGCGTGACCGCGCCAAAGATCACGCTTGCTTCGGCATAAAGAACCCGACCCCAGGGCGTGACGCTGAAGTGTTTGGGCGAGCGGTTGACCAGTTTGCGCCCCGTGATGTCTTCGAGCCGTTTCAGGGCTGCGCTGATCGTCGGCTGCTTCAGCCGCAGGAAATGCGCCGCAGGCGTGATGCCGCCTTCGTCTACCACGACCACGAAGGTGCGCAGGAGGTTCCAGTCAAGGTTCCATGGAAAGCGTTGTTCGTATGGTTTGAGCATAGATTTCATTTATCATAAAGATCATCATTATCTATTTGCCCTATGCAAAAGCGCGGCGCAACCTGCGTTGTATGAGGTCTTTGCCTTGCGACTCGACGGGCGCAGGGCAAAAGGCACGGACATGAACAGGGAGAAATAGAATGAAAAAATCCATGAATATCCTGCGCCGCAGCGTCCTGATGGGAGCCACCGCACTGATGGGGATGAGCCTTGCGCCGCTGGCGGCCAGTGCGGATGAACTTTCCCAGATCACCGAGCGCGGCGTTCTGAGAATCGCGATGACGGGCCAGTATCCGCCCTTCAATTTCGTGAACGAGAAAAATGAGGTCGTCGGTTTCGATCCGGCCATAGGCACCGAGATCGCCAGGCGCATGGGACTTGAGACCGAGATCATCACTACGGCATGGGACGGGATCATCGGCGGTCTCATCGCCAACAAGTTCGACGCTGTCGTCGGCTCGATGTCGATCACCGAAGAGCGCGACAAGGTCATCGATTTTGTCGGCCCCTATTACAACACCAAACGCGCATTCTTCACGGTCGCCGGCTCGGACATCACGTCGCTCGACCAGTTGAACGACAAGGACGTCACGGTGGGCCTGACGCTTGGCGAAACGCATGATCAGTGGGCGCGCGATCAGGGTTACAACGTCAGGACCTACAAGGGCCTGCCCGAACTGCTGCTTGAGTTGACCAATGGCCGTATCGATGTCGTCATCAACGATTCGATCCCGGTTCTGCTGGCGATGAAGGCCGGGCAATACGATCTGGCCGAGATCCCCGCCCCCGATGCCGAGGCTTTCCCTGCCGGTATCGCCATCCGCGAGAACAATCCCGAGTTGGCCGCCGCAATGCAAAAGGCGCTCGACGAGATGATGGAAGACGGCACCTATATGAAGTTTGCGAACGAATGGGTTGGTGGCGATATCCGCTGATCTGATCCTTCCGGCCTGCCGGTTTCTCCGGCGGGCCGTCCTGTGCCCGGCTGCGCGGCGACTTGACGCCGATCGAACATCTCGTTCGGCCATTTTCCACGGGCGGGACCGGAGCCAAACCGGGCCAGTGCCGCGACACAAGGCCCGACATCTGCGCCGCACGGTGTGAGCAAATCGGAGATTCCCCTTGGATATTGATCTTATGCTGCGCGTCTATCCGTTCTTTCTGGAGGCCGCTCTCGTTACCGTCCATCTGTCGGTTCTGACGTGCATACTGGGCCTGGCCTGCGGCGCGCTGGGCGCGTCAATGCGCCTGTCGCGGCTGGCGTTTCTGCGCTGGATCGCGGCCGCCTATGTCAGTCTTTTTCGCGGCACGCCTGCGCTCATTCAGGTCTTCATCCTTTATTTCGGCGGCCCTCAGATCGGCATTCAGCTGGACGCCTTCGCGGCGGGCACCATCGCATTGGGCGTCAATATCGGCGCCTATATGACCGAAACAATCCGCGGCGCCATCGTGTCGGTTGACCGTGGCCAGACCGAGGCCGCGCGCACGCTGGGCATGAGCCGCTGGCAAAGCATGCGCAAGGTCGTGCTGCCGCAGGCGGCCCGCATGATGATCCGCCCACTGGGCGTCAACATCAACGCGCTCATCAAGGGCACCGCGCTGCTTGCGCCGATTTCCGTGGTCGAACTGACCCAGACCGCGCAGCGTTTCATCGGCTCGACCTACAAGCCGTTCGAGATGTTCCTGCTGGCCGGAATCCTTTACATGATCTTCATTTATGTGGTCGGTCAGGGCATCAACTGGCTTGATCGCCGGGCGCGTATCACATGAACCGCCGCGCGCCCACCGCATCCCTGACAGGAGACCTCCATGGGTCTTGATTTCACGGTCGTCCCTGACTATTTCGGCATGCTTTTGATGGGCATGGGCTGGACCATTGCCATCACGATCGGCGCGGGTCTGCTCAGTTTTTTCGGCGGCATCGCATTTGCGGTCACAGCACTTTACGGGCATTGGGCGATCCGTCTTCCGGTCCGCCTGTTTGCCTGGCTCTTCATGGGCACGCCGCTGCTGCTGCAACTCTTTCTGATCTATTTCGGACTTATCCAGATCGGTATCGACCTGCCGGCCTTCGTCGCCGGGGTCATCGGCCTTGGCCTGCATTTCGCGGTTTATAATTCCGAACTGATCCAGGCCTCGATCCTGGCTGTGGACAAGGGGCAGTATGAAGGCGCGCGCACGCTGGGCCTGTCACGCGGGCAAACGCTGCGCCGGATCGTGATCCCGCAGGCGGTTCAGGCGGTGATCCCGCCGATGGGCAACAACATGATCGCTTTGCTCAAGGATTCTGCGCTGGTATCCGTGATCGGCGTGGCCGAGCTGACGCTGGCCGCGCAACAGGCGATCAGCCGCACCTATCGCCCGTTCGAATTCTATCTCGCTGCCGCCTTTTGCTATTACATCATCAACCTCGCGCTGGAGGCGGGATTGCGCCGTCTGGAACGCCGCATCGCCGCATCGCGCTGAGAAAGGAAACGTCTGATGACCGAACACGCCTTTGTCACCATCAAGAACGCCGCCAAGAGTTACGGCATGCTGGAGGTTCTCAAGGACATCAACCTGACGGTCGAGCGCGGTCAGATCGTCGCGATCATCGGCCCCTCGGGGTCCGGAAAGTCGACGTTGCTGCGCGCCATCAACGAGCTTGATCCGCTGACTTCGGGCGAAGTCTGGCTGGAGGACGAGCAGATCAACAAGAAGCTGCCCCATCGCCAGTACGAGGCTCATGTCAATCAGGTGCGCCAGAACATCGGCATGGTGTTCCAGCACTTCAATCTGTTCCCGCATCTCACCGTGCGCGGCAACATCACGTTGGCCCCGCGCATGCTCAAGGGATTGTCGGAGGCCGACGGGAACAAGCTGGCCGAGGAACAGCTGGCCAAGGTCGGCCTGTCGGAAAAGATCGACGAATATCCCTCGCGGCTGTCTGGCGGGCAGAAGCAGCGCGTGGCGATCGCACGTGCGCTGGCGATGAAACCCAAGGTGATGCTGTTCGACGAGGCGACCTCGGCGCTCGACCCCGAGCTGGTCGAAGAGGTGAACATGGTGATGAAGCAACTGGCCGAAGAGCACATGACCATGATCATCGTGACCCACGAGATGGATTTTGCTGCCTCTGTCTGTGATCGCGTGCTGTTCATGGATCAGGGTGTGGTGGTCGAGGAAGGTCCGCCGTCGGTGATCTTCGAGAACCCCGTTGAAGAGCGAACCAAGAACTTCCTCCGCAAACATCTCAGCCGCTGAAGGCGCAAAAATGTCCAATCTTTTCTATCAGACCAAGTTGCCCCGGCCCGTGCTGGATCGGGCGGACGGCGTTTATATGTGGGATGTAGATGGCAAGCGGTATATCGACGGCTCGTCGGGCGCGATGGTCAGCAATATCGGTCATTCAAACCCTGCCGTTCTGGACGCCATGCGTGCGCAGATGGACAAGTCCACCTTCGGGTATCGGTTGCACTTCCAGACGGAAACCTCGGAAAGGCTGGCGGCGAAAACTGCCGCGCTGGCACCTGAGGGACTGAACAAGGTGTTCTTTGTCTCGGGCGGGTCCGAAGCTGTGGAAAGCACGCTGAAACTGGCGCGGCAATATACGCTCACGCAAGGTGAGGCGCAGCGCTACAAGGTGATCTCGCGTTATCCGAGCTATCACGGCTGCACGCTGGGCGCACTGGCGATCACCGGCTATGCGCCGATGACGGCGCCATTTGATCCGATGATGCAGCGGATGCCCAAGGTGCCCGCGCCCCGCGCCTATCTGGACGGGCTGGATGCCGAAGACCCGGCAACAGGGCTGCATTACGCCGACATGCTCGAGGCAAAGATCCTCGAGGAAGGCCCGGAAACGGTGCTGGCCTTTATCGTGGAGCCGGTGGGCGGCGCGTCCACCGGCGCGCTGGTGCCCCCGGCGGGATACATGCAACGCATCCGCGAGATCTGCACGCAGTATGGCGTGTTGCTGATCCATGACGAAGTGATGACCGGCGGCGGTCGCACGGGTCGGTTCTTTGGGGCCGAGCATTGGGACGTGGTCCCGGACCTGATTTCGATCTCCAAGGGGTTCGGCGGCGGCTATGTTCCGCTCGGCGCGATGATCGCGCGCGACGATATCGTCGAGGCGGTGATGGGCGCGGGCGGGTTCATCCACGGGTTCACCTATGCCGGCAATCCGCTGGCCTGTGCCGCGGGATGCGCCGTGCTGGACCAGATCGAGGCGCACGATATGATCGGCAACGCCGCGCGGATGGGCGACAGGCTGGCCGAGCGGCTGGGAGGCCTGATGCAGCGCTACCCGCTGATCGGGGACGTGCGCGGCAAGGGGCTTATGATGGCCTTTGAACTGATGGCCGACCGCAACACCAAGGCGCCGCTGCCTGCCAACCTGAACGCCCATGCGCGGCTGGTCGACATCGCCTTTGACCACGGTCTGATCATCTATTCCCGCCGCACGCGGGGAGGCACCTCGGGCGATCATTTTCTTGTCTGCCCGCCGATGATCGTCGACGAGGCGCAGCTTGATGACATCACGGACATGCTGGACCGGTCGCTGGCCAGTTACATGGCCGAAATCCCGCAGCTTTCGGGCGCGGCGTAAGGGGCGGCAATGTCAAAGATCATCATCACCTGCGCCATCACCGGCTCGATCCACACCCCCTCGATGTCCGAGTATCTGCCGGTGACGGCCGATGAGATCATCGAGAATTCCATCGGGGCCGCCGAAGCCGGTGCAGCGATCCTGCATCTGCATGCGCGCGATCCCGAAAACGGGCGCCCCTCGGCGGATCCGGCGCATTTCATGGCGTTCCTGCCGCAGATCAAGCAGCGTTGCGATGCGGTGCTCAACATCTCGACCGGCGGCAGTGCCACGATGACGCTGGAGGACCGACTGGCCGCACCGATCCTGGCAGAGCCCGAGATGTGTTCGCTCAACATGGGCACGATGAATTTTGCCCTCTATCCGGCGGCAGAGCGGATCACCGATTGGAAATACGACTGGGAAAAGCCCTTTCTCGAAGGATCGGACGATCTGGTCTTCAAGAACACGCCGCGCGACATGGCTCATGTCCTGTCCGAAATGGGCGACAACCGTGGCGCGCGGTTCGAGTTCGAGTGCTACGACGTCAGCCATCTCTACATGCTGCGGCATTTCGTGGATCGCGGGCTGGTGCGCGGCCCGCTGTTCATCCAGTTTGTTTTTGGCGTGCTGGGCGGTATCGGGCCGGATCCGGAAAACCTGACCCATATGAAGCTGATCGCGGACAAGCTTTTTGGCGCGGAATATGCCTTTTCGGTGCTGGCGGCGGGGCGGCATCAGATCCCGCTGATCACCATGTCCGCCATTCTGGGCGGCCATGTCCGCGTCGGGCTCGAGGACAGCCTGATGATCTCGCGCGGGACGCTGGCGCGGAACAATGCCGAACAGGTGAGCAAGATACGCCGCATCGTCGAGGAACTGGGCCGCACCGTGGCCACCCCGGACGAGGCGCGCGAGATGTTCGATCTCAAGGGCGCCGACCGGACGGGTTTCTGAGGCATGGACGATATCCTCATCGCGCCGGTGACGCAGGCTGATGTGCCCTTGCTTGACGCTGCCCTGCAACAGCTGGCAGCAGATTTGGGCGACCATTATACGGCTGATCCAGGCACACTTGCCGCGGCGGTCTGCGGGCCGGGGGCAAACTGCCTTGCGCTGCTTGCCATCCGGGATGGACAGGCGATGGGGGTGGTCCTCGCCGCGCCGGTGTTTTCCACAATGCGCGGCGGGACGGGCCTGTTTGTCAGTGACCTTTGGGTCGCGCAATCTGCCCGTGGCGAAGGCCTGTCACGTCGGCTTCTGGCAAGAACCCTGCAGGAAGGTGCGCGCCGGAACGCCGCGCAGTTTGTGAAACTCGCAGTCTATCACGACAACCCAAAGGCGCGGGCCGCCTATGATCGGCTGGGATTTGCCGCGCTGACAGGCGAGACCAACATGATCCTGACCGGCAAACCGCTCGAAACACTGAAAGAGACACCATGAAAGCCATATTCGACGACCGCCAGTGGAAACACCAACCGCGTCACTTCATGGCCAACGGCGCGATTCGGCCCAACCCTGAACAGGCCGAACGGATCGACCGGCTGCTGGCAGGTGCCAATGCGGCCGGATGCAGCGTGCACGCACCGCAGGATGCAGGCATGGGCCCGATCGCGGCGCTGCATTCGCCGGAATACCTTGTCTTTCTGGAAAATATCCATACTCGCTGGAAACGCATCGAAGGCGCCGGAGAAGAGGTGATCCCCAACATCCATCCCGCGAACCGCAGCGACAGTTATCCCAGATCCGCCGTCGGTCAGGCAGGCTTTCATCAGGCCGATACGGCATGCCCCATTGCGAGCGGCACCTGGGAGGCGGCCTACTGGTCCGCGCAGAGTGCCATATCCGGAGCCGACCTGATCGTGTCAGGCGAAAACTCCGCTTATGTGTTGTCGCGCCCGCCGGGGCACCATGCCTTTGGCGACCTGGCCGGGGGGTTCTGCTTTCTGAACAATTCCGCCATCGCGGCGGAACGGTTGCGCGCCGGGGGCTTGCGTCCGGTAATTCTGGATGTTGATGTGCATCATGGCAACGGGACGCAAGGTATCTTCTATCACCGAAGCGATGTCCTGACCGTCTCCATCCATGCGGACCCCGAAAGGTTCTATCCGTTTTTCTGGGGACAGGCCCATGAACGTGGCGCGGGCGAGGGGCTTGGCTACAACCTGAACCTGCCGTTGGCGCGCGGCACGGCAGATGACGCATACCTCAAGACGCTCGACCTGGCGCTGCGGCAGACCAGGGCCTTTGGCGCCGATGTGGTGGTTGTGGCGCTTGGGTTGGATGCCTTTGTCGATGATCCATTCAAGGGCCTGGCCGTCACCACACCCGGATTTGGCAAGATAGGCGCCGCGATCGCCGGGCTGGGTCTACCCTGCCTGTTCGTTCAGGAGGGCGGCTATATTTGCGATGGTCTTGGCGCAAATCTGACATCGGTTCTAAACGGGTACCAAGAAGGCTCGGCGTGACACGACGGGATTTCCAACGCAGTCTCCGCGAGGAGATTGTCATTAAAAGTCGCCTGCGGTTGGCCAGAGCTGTCCTGCGCGTCTGATCCAGCGAAAACCAGCGTCCCGCCTTGGGTGTTCAGGTTGGCGACGCAGGGGCCGAGCCGGCTTCTGGGTCTTTCTGTGGCGATCACAGAATTCAGTTCACCGCAGCATTCACCGACGATCTCATATAGGGCCTGCCACCATAACTTTCCGCACTGAAAAATCGCCAGTCGGAAAATGAAATCAATTTCAGTGCCTTATTGTGCGTCGTAGTTGACGTGCTGTGCAGATGGATCAGTATTTGCCATTCGTTGCGTCTGCAATTTTCTAAAGGTTTAGTGCCAGATTCCCAAGTAAGCGACTGATATAAAAGAAAACCCGGTCTTAGCATTGCAATTGCATATATTTCCGACGTCTGAATCCATGCGTTTCCATGAATCGGAGGTCATGGATGGCAGGTGCATCAATCGAAGCGACGCTTGAACTTTTGGCGTCTTCGTTGCGGGAAGTGAAGGCTCGGATGCGGC
>Ga0307981_1001725_pt1 | contig 18894 bp, 19 predicted proteins | sample OrgLakmetagen987_FD_201849 | JGI IMG/M metagenome (GOLD analysis project Ga0307981, IMG submission 201849) | Saline water microbial communities from Organic Lake, Antarctica - #987 | ecosystem: Environmental > Aquatic > Non-marine Saline and Alkaline > Saline | place: Antarctica: Organic Lake... | reverse complement strand
ACGCCGCGATCGGCAATATGACCCCGATCACCGACGGCAGGGTCAGCGCGGTGAACTCCAGGAAAACCCAGGCGGGCTGGCCATCCCCGATCAGCTTGTCGAAAATGCTCACGGCCTTGTTGATCCACACGATGGACACCAGCACGAGCGCGAAGAAACCGAACAGAACCAGGAATTGCGACAGCATGTATCTGTCGAATCTGGTCACTTTCACCCCCCTTGACGGCAATATCGCCCCTGACGCTAAACGAATTGGCGAGGAGGGAAAACTGCTAACTGGTGTTCGGCCTCCCGCCGCGCTAGGTCTCGCAGGGACTGCAAATCAGGAGGACCCCTTTGATGACCACGCCCGTTTCCGTCGCCTTCACCGAGACCGACCTCGATGCGATCGCCAGCGCCGAGGGCCGCGTCGCGGTCTGCATCACGCCCGAGGGCAAGCTCGACCAGGCGGGGCGGCGGGTCAATCGCCTGACCAAGGGCACGCTGGCCCGGCTCATCGAGGCCGGCACTCTGGAAAAGAAATCGGCAGGCGACGTCCTGACGCTCGACTGGCCCGCCGGGATGGCCGCAAAGGCGCTCGACATCGTCGTGCTGCCGCGCAACGCGGATATCGACGCCAGCCGCCGTGCCGGCGTGGCGCTCGGTCGCAAGATCGGCGACGCGTCGCTGCTGCTCCTGGGCGGCAGCCTCAAGCGCCCGGTCGAGGTGGTGCTGGGCACGGTGCTGCGCGCCTACGAGTTCAGCGTCCACAAGACGGCCGAGGCCAAGACCCCCGGCTCGATCACCGCGATGGTCGCCAAGCCCGACGAGGTCCGCACCGAGGCGGAACCGGCGCTGGCCGTGGCCGAGGGCGTGTTCTTCACCCGCGATCTGGTCAGCGAGCCGGCCAATCACCTGACCACCACCGAATTCGCGCGCCGGATCGCCGCGATGCAGGATCTCGGCCTCAAGATCACCATCCTCGACGAGGCCGAGATGGAGAAGCTCGGCATGGGCGCGCTGCTCAGCGTTAGCCTGGGCAGTGCTACACCCGGCAGACTCGCGGTAATGGAATGGCAGGGCGGCGCGAAGGGTGACGCGCCGCTGGCGCTGGTCGGCAAGGGCGTGGTCTTCGACACCGGCGGGATCAGCCTCAAACCCGCGCAGGGCATGGAAGACATGACCATGGACATGGGCGGTGCGGGCGTCGTTGCGGGCGTCATGCGCACGCTGGCGCGGCGCGGCGCGAAGGCCAATGTCGTCGGCCTTGTCGGGCTGGTGGAAAACATGCCCTCGGACCGCGCCACGCGCCCCGGCGACGTTGTGACCTCGATGAAGGGCGACACGATCGAGGTGATCAACACCGATGCCGAGGGGCGCATGGTGCTGGCCGATGTCCTTTGGTACGCGCAGGAAACCTACAAGCCGCGCGGCATCATCGACCTCGCCACACTGACAGGGGCCGCGATCGTCGCGCTGGGCCACGAGAACGCCGCGGCGCTCAGCACCGACGACACGCTTTGCGACGCGGTTCTGAAGGCCGCGAAATCCGAAGGCGAGGGGCTGTGGCGCCTGCCGCTGGGCAAGGCCTATGCCGACATGATGAAAAGCCAGATCGCCGATGTGAAGAACTCCGGCGGGCGTCCGGCGGGCACCATTACGGCGGCGGAATTCCTGCACCGCTTCGTGCGCGACGACATGCCTTGGGTACATCTCGACATCGCCGGCGTGGCCAGCGTCAAGTCCGACACGACCTATGCCCCGAAGGGCGCCTCAGGCTGGGGGGTGATGACCCTCAACCGGCTCGTGGCGGACATGTGCGAGGAGTGACGAAATGGGCGCGGCCTATTTCTACCACCTGACGCAGCGCCCGCTGGAGGTGACCTTGCCCGTGCTTCTGGGCAAGGCCCTCGGCGCGGGCTGGCGCGTCGCGGTGCGCGGCACGGATGCGGCGCGCCTCGACTGGCTCGACCAGCAGCTTTGGCTCGGCCCCGAGGACGGGTTCCTGCCGCACGGTGTCGCGGGGGGCCCGCATGATGCCGACCAGCCGGTGCTGCTGACCACCTCCGCCGACCACCCCAACGGCGCCTCCTGCGTGATGGCCGTGGACGGCGCCGAGGTTACAGCACCCGAGGTCACGGCGATGGCGCGCACCTGCATCCTTTTCGACGGCAATGACGACACCGCGCTCGACACCGCCCGTCAGCAATGGAAGACGATGACCGCCGCGGGATGTTCGGCGCAATACTGGTCCGAAGAGTCCGGCCGATGGGAAAAGAAGGCCGAAAAGTGACGTGCCCCAAAGCAGTGCCTACCGGCTGCGCGTCAACTCCAGGAACACGTCCTGCAGATCGGCCTGCTCGGTCTTGACGTCGCGGATGGATATCCCGGCCTCGCGTACCGCCGCCAGCACCGCCTCGGCGGTCATCTCGGCGGTGTGATAGGTCACCTCGATCGTCCCACTTTCGGCTTGGCTCACCTGTAGCCCCGCCCCTTCGGGCAGGCGCGGCACCGCGCCGTCGGGCTGGATCATCATGGTCTTGATGTCCAGACGTTCCAACAGATTGGCGGTCGTGTCGCGCGCCACCACCGCGCCCTGGTTGATGATCGCGATCTCGTCGCACATCGCCTCGGCCTCTTCGAGGTAATGCGTGGTCAGCACGATCGTCATGCCCTGCCGGTTCAGCTCGCGCACGTTTTCCCAAAGCATCTGGCGCAACTCGATATCGACGCCCGCCGTCGGCTCGTCCAGCACGAGGATATGCGGATGATGCACCAGCGCCTTGCCCAGCAGCAGACGCCGCCGCATGCCGCCCGACAGGGTGCGCGCATAGGCCTCAGCCTTGTCCTCCAACCCCACCAGCCGCAGGATCTCGTCGCTGCGCCGCTGGCTGCGCGGTACGCCGTAAAGCCCCGCCTGCATCTCCAGCGCGCCGCGCGGGGTGAAGAACGGGTCGAGGTTCAGCTCCTGCGGCATCACCCCGATCGACGCCCGGCTCTGGCGTGGGTTCTTGTCCTGGTCGAAGCCCCAGATCGTCACCCGGCCTTCGGTCTTGACCACCAGCCCGGCGAGAATGTTGATCAGGGTCGATTTGCCCGCGCCGTTGGGCCCCAAGAGACCAAAGACAGAGCCTTTCGGGATATCCAGATCCACCCCGGTCAGCGCCGGCTTCTCCGGCTTGCCGCGCGTGCCACCATAGGTTTTGGTCAGTTCCCGGATTTCGATGGCATTCGTGCCCATGCCGCCCTTGCCCCTTGCGCCGCGTTTGCTCATATGTGCACCTAGTGGAACGCTCGCCGAAAGGAAACGCCCCATGGTCACCGAGGCCCCGGAAACGCGAATCGTCGACGCCTACCGCGTCTCCTGCGATGGGGGCACGCTGGGCCATCCCCGCGTCTGGCTACAGATCCCGCGCGAGGTGGGGTTCGTCGAATGCCCCTATTGCGACGTCAAGATCATCCATCGCGATTTCGAAGGCAAAGTCTGACGCGGCGCGGTGATGCGCCGCCGCACCGCGCTGGCGCTGCTCGGCATCGGCGCCGCCGTCCTCGTCCTGCCCCCGTTGGTCCGGCGCCTGCGCGCGCCCGCCCTCGCGTTCGAGCCGCTGCCGGGCGTGCCCGGCTTTCGTCGGGTTGCGGGCGGCGACGTGTCGGGCGGCGATCCAGCGATGATCGGCCTCGACGAAGCCTTACAAGACACACCGCCGCAAGATATCTGTGCCGATCTCTTTGCCGCCGGGACACCGGCGGATCATGTCCCGATCGCCTATTTCTCGGATGCGCGCTGTGTCTTCTGCCGGGCGCTCTCGCCGATGCTGCACGAGATCGAAGACAGCGACCCGGTTCGCATCACCTGGCATGAATTGCCGCTTCTGGGTCCGGCGTCGCGCCGCGCCGCCCGCGCATCGCTCGCGGCAAGACGTCAGGGCGCATATCAGGTGTTCCACGACCGGCTGATGGGCACGCCGATCGTCCCCAACGACGCTTATCTAAGGCGGATCGCAACGGATGCCGGGATCGACGGCGACAGGCTGCTCGACGACATGGCGTCGGATGCGGTCACCGATCAGCTTGCCCGCACCGCGCGCCTCGCGCGCCTGTTCGGGTTTTACGGCACGCCTGCGCTGGTGGTCGGCCGGACTGCGCTGCTCGGGTCGGTGGAAAAATGGCAGCTTCGCCGCCTGATAGAGATGGAAGGCACCTCGTCCGAACCGGCTCCCTGCACCTGACCCCGCGCGGGATCAGATCATCGCGAAATCGTCGAACCGACACCGCTCGGACCGGCCCTGTTCACGCGTATCGGCACCCTTCTGCTCTTGTTGCTCGTCGGACCCGGTGCGCTGCGGGTCGTCGCTGTCTTGCGCCTCTTCGGCCTGTTCGGGCATCTGTCTACTCCGTTACTACGGCAGACCGGGCGGGCTGCGCCGACCGGCACTGCAACAAGGGTTACGCGCGGCACCAACGGCACCAGTGTCGTTCGGGTTCCATGTCATCCCGCACCAGCACCACGGGAATAACGCTGGCACATGGATTTTATTCTGTCCACAGCACATCAAAAGAAAGTTAATTGCGCGAACAACCATCTGGATTGCGTGATATTATTTCCACACCTCGTCGCCGCACCTGCGCCGCCATTCCGCGCCATGCCGGACCGCACCAGACGACCCGCAAACCCGCTGGCACACCGCCGCTGTTCATGACAATAAACCGCAAAGAGCATCGCACGCGGGGGCACGACATGAGCACCGGATTCGGCAAGGGCTGTCATCTGCATCTGATCGACGGATCGGCCTTCATCTTCAGGGCCTATCACGCGCTGCCGCCGCTGACGCGCAAGTCCGACGGCATGCCGATCGGCGCGGTCTCGGGCTTCTGCAACATGCTGCAACGCTATGTCGAGGGCAATAACGGCCACGACGCGCCGACGCATGTGGCGGTGATCTTCGACAAGGGCAGCCATACGTTCCGCAACGATCTTTATGACGCCTACAAGGCCAATCGCGACGAGATGCCCGCCGATCTGCGCCCGCAGATCCCGCTGACCCGCGACGCCACCCGCGCCTTCAACATCGCCTGCGAGGAAATCGAAGGGTTCGAGGCCGACGATATCATCGCGACGCTGGCCGTCCAGGCCCGCGACCTTGGCGGTCGGGTGACGATCATCTCCTCCGACAAGGATCTGATGCAGCTTGTCGGGGGCGGCGTCGAGATGCTCGATGCGATGAAGAACCGCCGCATCGACGTGGACGGCGTGCGCGAGAAGTTCGGTGTTGACCCGGATCGCGTTGTCGATGTGCAAGCGCTCTCCGGTGACAGTATCGACAATATCCCCGGCGCGCCGGGCATCGGCCCCAAGACCGCAGCGCTTCTCATCAACGAGTTTGGCACGCTCGAAGAGCTTTTGAACCGCACCTCCGAGATCACCCAGCCCAAGCGCCGCCAAACGCTGGAGGAAAAGCGCGAGCAGATCCAGATGTCCAAGCGCCTCGTGCAGCTCGACTGCAACACGCCGCTGGACTTCACCCTCGACGATCTCGAAGTGCGCGACCCCGACCCCGGGACCCTGCTGGGCTTTCTGGCAGAGATGGAGTTCCGGACCCTGTCCAAACGCATCGCCGACGCGCTCGGCACCGAACCGCCGGTCATCCCCGAGCCCGAACAGAACGCCGCGGCCGACACCACCCCCAACTGGCCCGCCATCGACGCCGCCAGCTATACCCGCATTTCGGACATGGAAACGCTGGAACAATGGATCGAAACGATCCGCGCGCAGGGATACGTCGCCATCGACACCGAGACCACCTCGCTCAACGAGATGCAGGCGGCTCTGGTGGGCATCTGTCTTGCCACCACCCCCGGCACCGCGGCCTATATCCCGCTGCGGCATCGCGGCAGCAACGCAGGCGGCCTTTTCGACGAGGACACGCTGGTCGAAGGCCAACTGCCGCTGGACGAGGTGCTTTCAGCACTGAAGCCGATCCTTGAAGACGACGCGATCCTCAAGATCGGCCAGAACATGAAATACGATGCCAAGATACTGGCCGCCCACGACATCGCCATCGCCCCCATCGACGACACGATGCTGATGTCCTACGCGCTGCACGCGGGCGAGCACGGCCACGGCATGGATACGCTGTCAGAGCGTTACCTCGCGCACGAGCCGATCCCCATAAAGACGCTTCTGGGCAGTGGCAAATCCGCCATCACCTTCGACCGCGTCCCCATCGACGAGGCCACGAAATACGCCGCAGAGGATGCCGATATCACCCTGCGCCTCTGGCATACCTTCAAGCCGCAACTGCACCGCGCCCGCGTCACCACCGTCTACGAGACGCTGGAACGCCCCCTGTCGCCGGTCTTGGCGCGGATGGAGCGCTACGGCATCAAGGTCGACCGCGCCACGCTCGGCGCCATGTCCGGCAAGTTCGCCCAGAAGATGGCCGAGCTGGAATCCGAAATCCACGAGCTTGCCGGCCGCAAGTTCAACGTCGGCTCCCCCAAGCAGCTCGGCGAGATCCTGTTCGACGAGCTGGGCTACGAGGGCGGCAAGAAGGGCAAGACCGGCGCTTATGCCACCGGCGCCGACGTGCTCGAAGATCTCGCCACGATCCACGACCTGCCCGCCCGCGTGCTCGACTGGCGGCAGCTGTCGAAACTCAAATCCACCTATACCGACGCGCTGCAGGACCATATCGACCCCGACACGGGCCGCGTGCACACATCCTACGTGCAGACGGGTGCTGCGACGGGTCGCCTGTCGTCCACCGATCCCAACCTGCAGAACATCCCCATCCGCACCGAGGAAGGCCGCCGCATCCGCGAGGCCTTCGTGGCCGAGCCGGGCAACCGCCTCGTCAGCCTCGATTATTCCCAGATCGAGCTGCGCATCCTCGCCCATATTGCGCAGATCGACACGCTCAAGCAGGCCTTTCAGGAGGGGCAGGACATCCACGCGCTGACAGCGTCGGAAATGTTCCACGTCTCGATGGACGACATGACGCCGGAAATCCGCCGCCAGGCCAAGGCGATCAATTTCGGCGTGATCTACGGCATCTCGGGCTTCGGCCTCGCCCGCAACCTGCGGATCCCAAGGTCCGAGGCGCAGGGCTTCATCGACCGCTATTTCGAGCGGTTCCCCGGCATCAAGGATTACATGGACGCAACCACCGGTTTCGCCAAGGAGCACGGCTTCGTCCAGACCCTCTTTGGCCGCAAGATCCACACACCCGAGATTTCGGCCCGCGGGCCGCGGGCCGGCTTCGCCCGCCGCGCGGCGATCAACGCGCCGATCCAAGGCACCGCCGCCGACATCATCCGCCGCGCCATGATCCGCATGCCCGCCGCCATCGAGGGGCTCCCGGCCAAGATGCTGCTACAGGTCCATGACGAACTGATCTTCGAAGTGGCCGAAGACGCCGTCGAACGCGTCATCGACACCGCCCGCGAGATCATGCAGGCTGCGGCGCGCCCGGCCGTGCATCTCGACGTGCCCCTCGTGGTCGATGCCGGCCACGGGGCAAATTGGGCCGATGCCCATTGACCGGACGAAACCGTGCTATGTTGCCCTACACGTGACCGCGTCACAGGAGACCAGATGCATGAAGTTCCCCGTGCCATCCTGCCTTGCCCTCGCCGCGATCCTTGCGTTGTCGGCCTGCGCGACGCCGAAGCAACAGTGCACCGCCAGTGCCACGCAAGAGCTTCGCAGCGTCGAAAGCGCGCTGGCGACCGCTCAGGGCAATATCACCCGGGGCTACGCGCTCCACAGTCAGAGCGTCCCGTATACGGTCAATCACACCTGTTACCGGCGTTATCCAAACACGCGGACCGTGATCCCGTATTCCTGCCCCTCGACCTATTACCGCACGCAGACCACCCCGGTGGCGATCGACGTCGCTGAAGAACGCAAGAAGGCCGCGCAATATCGCGAGATGCTGCCGCAATTGCGCGAAAAGGCCAGTACACGCGTCGCCCAATGCAACGCGCAATTCTCCGAGTAAGGTCCGACGCCCACAACCGGGGCGTCGGGTGACAGGCGGCGGTCACTCCATCAGGTTCAGCGCGTCACCGCCAAGGATCTCGCCGCTTCCGGCGCTCTCGCCATCCTTCATCCATTCCAGCGAACGCCCGTCGATCTCCGCCTGGTAGCAGCCGTAGTCGGTGTCGGGGTAGCACACGCCGTCCTCGGTGATCTCGTAGGGGCCGGAGGTGTTCGCGTCGTGATAGGTGCCGTCCTCGGCAAAATAGCTGCTATACATGCCACCCCCCATGCCGCCCTGGTAAGTGTTGCCGACAAGCGCCTCACGCAGCTGCTCCTCGGTCGCGGCAAGGGCGGGTGCGGCGAGGGTCGCGGCGGTCAGGCCGGCGAAAATCCGTGCAAACGTCATTTTGGTATCCTTCGTTGTCAGTTCTTCAACAGCACAGTCAGCTAGCCCCCGACGCGGACGCGGCAACCGCACGTGCCGTCACCGCATCTTCGCCTTCATGATCCCAAGTCGCTCCATCCTGTCGCGGTGGCGATGCTCCATCAGGTCGGCGTTTCGGTTGGTCACCTCTTCCAGCGCCTCGAAATCCTCGCGACACACCAGCGCGGCCACTTCCCTGCCGTGGCGGTAGATCAGCACCCGCTCGCCCGTCGCCATCACGTGATCAAGATAGGCACGAAAATTGGTACGCAACGTCCGGCTGTTGACATTGTGAAACATCGATGGCCCCCTTGATCACGTGACGGTTCGGTGCGGTCTGCCGCGAACAGGTTAACATCGCCTTGACGCGTTGTTCGGACGAAACAGGCGTCGTGTCGCCCGCTTGTGCAGCGAGCCGCGTACACATCACGCGTACGCAATGTACATCCTGTACACGTCGCTGGTGACTCAAACAGGTCGCATCCGGGATGCCGCGCCGCGGCGAATCGGACTAAAGGACGCGCTCACACTTATTCCGGAATGCCCCAATGTGCCGTAATCCCAAGACCATCCTGTGCCCGATCAACCTGCGCCACGTCAAACTGGACTACACCGCCTATACAGAAGCCGCCGAGATGGCCCGCCGCCACGGCGCAAAACTCATCGTCGCGACCGTCGCGCCGGAGTTTGAGCGCAACATGAACATATATGATTCAGATGCTTACTGGGGAGAAGAGCTCAGGAAGTTCGTCGCGGCGCACCTCCCGGAAGGGATCGAATACGAGACCGTCGTGCGCAAGGGCGCGGTGCATCGCCAGATCGTCAAACTGGCGAAAGAGCGCAAGGTCGACGTGATCGTGATGGATTCTGCCAACCCCAAGGTGCAAGACTACCTGCTGGGCACGAATGCCAGCCACGTCGTCACCCATGCCGAATGCTCGGTCTACGTGGTTCGCAGCTAGGCGGGCAGCGTTCCGTCGACAACATACCGAATGATATCAACCACTTGCTTCGGCTCTCGCGCGACCGCGAGGGCCGCGGCATCGACCTCTTTCAGGGCGTGATCGTGCTCGGGCGGCTGCAAGATGATCAGGGATTTGCCCAAGGCCGCCGCATATCCGGCATCGAAGGCGGCATTCCACTGCTTGTAGCGGTCACCAAAGCGGACAACCACGATATCTGCCTCTGACAGCCCCTTGCGGGTGCGGATCGCGTTGACCATCGCGCCCTTGTGGTCGTGCCAGTACTTGTCCGACTCTTCACCAAGAATGGTCACGCCGCAATCGTCGCTCGCTGCATGATCCGTAACCGGCCCGGTGAAGGCCACGTCAAGCCCTTGGGAACCTTCGATAATCTGATCGCGCCAGTCAGTGTGGATCTCGCCTGACAGATAAACGTTCAACATTGCGTCCTCCTTGATCAGCCGCGCAGCGTACCGCCCGTAGCTTTCTGAACCTTCTCAACGACCTTCGCCGAAACCGCCTCGATCTCGGCCTCGGTCAGGGTCTTCTCGCGTGGCTGCATCCGCACCGCGATGGCCAGAGATTTCTGCCCCTCGCCCAAGCTGCCGCCCGTGAACTCGTCGAATACCCGCGCCTCCGTGATCAGCGATTTATCCGCTCCAAGCGCCGCGTTGACCAGGGTCGCCGCTTCGACATCCGTGTTGATAACAAAAGCAAAATCACGTTCCACGGCCTGAAGATCGCTGATCTCCAGCGCGCTGCGCGATGCCGAGGATTGCCGCGGCAGGGGTACAGTGGCCGGGAACACCGTGAACGCCACGGCGGGCCCTTTGACTTCCAGCGCCTGCAGGATCCTCGGGTGAAGCTCTCCGAAGACACCGAGTGTCGTTTTCGGCCCGAGGCAAATGCGCCCATGTCGCCCGGGATGAAACCAGCCCGGCCCGTCCCGCTGGATCTGCACCTTAGCCGGCGCGCCGATCGCGTTCAGGATCGCCTCGGCATCGGCCTTGGCGTCGAAGAGATCGATCGTGCGCGCGGCCCCGTGGACATCTTTCGGACCGGTGCGCCCGACCAGAAGTCCTGCGATTTGAAGATGTTGCTCACCCGGTTCGCCGCCGCCGAATGCGTGGCCCACTTCGAACAGCGCCAGGTCCATGATTCCGCGCGCCTGGTTGCGCGCCGCCGCCTGCAACAGGCCGGGCAGCAGATCGGGGCGCATGTGGCTCATCTCGGTGCTGATCGGATTGGCCAGCATCGTCCCATCCTCGCCCCCGCCGAAAAGGCGTGCCGCCGCCTGGTCGATGAAGCTGTAAGTGACGCATTCGTTGTAGCCGAGCGCCGCCACGGTCCGCCGCGCGATCCGCTCGCGTTTCTGCATCGGGCTCAGGATCGGTTTCGGCACTCCTGGCTCTGCGCGCGCCACGGGGCGACCCTCAAGCTTGGTCAGCGACGCGATGCGCGCGACCTCCTCCACCAGATCAGCCTCGCCCTGTATGTCCGGGCGCCAGCTTGGCACATGCGCCGTGTTGCCTTCGAGCTTGAACCCGAGGGCGGTAAGTGTCTGACGTTGCTCGCTTTCCGGAATATCCATGCCGACCAGCGACTGCACCCGCGCAGGGTCGAGCCGATACGAGCGGCTGACCTCGGGCACCTTGCCAGCGATCACGCGATTGGACGGCGCACCCCCGCAGAGATCAAGGATCATCTGCGTTGCAAGGTCGAGCCCCTCCATGTTGAAATCGGGGTCGATGCCGCGCTCGTTGCGGTAGCGCGCGTCAGAGTTGATCTTGAGCGCGCGCCCAGTCGCGGCGATCTGGATACGGTCCCAGACCGCGGCCTCGAGCACGACGTTCTCCGTCTCTTCAGTGCATCCCGTGGCAAGCCCGCCCATGATGCCACCGATGCTCTGGATGCCCGCGTCATCGGAAATCACCACCTGCCCGCGACCGAAGGTGTAGTCCTTCTCATCGAGCCCCGTCATGGTCTCTCCGCCCCTGGCGCGATGCACGCGCAGATCGCCCGCCACCTTGTCGGCATCGAACACGTGCAGCGGGCGGTTGCGGTCATAGGTGAAGAAATTCGTGATATCCACCAGCGCCGAAATCGGGCGCAGGCCGATGGCCCGAAGCCGATCCTGAAGCCATGCGGGCGAGGGTCCGTTCCGGACGTCGCGAATGAGACGGCCGGCGAAGACATGGCATCCATCCGTCTGCGTGTCATCGTCGATCGCAATGCGCACCGGGCATGGAAACGCGCCCTCGATATTCGCCGTGGCCGCCGGTTTCATCCGGCCCAGACCCCGCGCCGCCAGATCCAGCGCGATGCCGCGTACCCCGAGGGCGTCGGGCCGGTTGGGCGTGATCGCGATCTCGATCACCGGGTCGACCTTGGCCGGGTCATGTGCCGCAAGCCAGTTCACGAACCGCTCTCCGACCTCGCCCGAGGGCAGTTCGATGATGCCGTCATGCTCGTTCGACAGCTCCATTTCGCGTTCCGAACACATCATGCCGTGGCTTTCGACGCCGCGGATCTTGCCGACGCCGATAGTCGTGTCGATCCCCGGCACGTAGACGCCGGGTTTCGCGATGACCACGTTGATCCCTTCGCGCGCATTCGGGGCGCCGCAGATGATCTGGGTGTCACCGTCCGCAGTGGCCACTTGGCAGACCTGCAGGCGGTCCGCATCCGGATGGGCCTCGGCGCTCAACACGCGGCCGATGGTGAAATCACCAAGCTTTGCAGCCGGATCGGATATACTTTCGACCTCCAGTCCCAGATCGGTCAGGGTTTCGGCGATCTCGTCAACCGGGGCGGTGGTCTCCAGATGATCCTTCAGCCAGGAAAGTGTGAACTTCATACGTGGTGTTCCGCCTGTAAATCTCGGGATTTCGTAGCGCTTTAAAGGATATCTCGGGCATGGAAAACCCCGCGTCTCGGCGGGATGTCCGTGGCGATAGGGACGTTTGGCTTAGCCCGTCCAGCGACCACCATGATCGAACGCGTTGTCATAGCCGAACAGGGCCACAGCACCACCGGTATGTAGGAACACGACGCGTTGCCCTTTCGTGAAATACCCCTTGCGCACAAGATCTATGAAGCCCGCAGCCCCCTTGGCCGAATAGACCGGATCAAGCAGGATCGCCTCCAGCTCGGCAAACATCCGTATCGCCTCGAGACCGTCCGTCGTCGGGATGCCGTAGCCGTCGCCGACGTAATCGGTATTGGCCACGACATCGTCACGCGCGACCACCCCCGGACAGCCCAGCTTTTCAGCCGTTGCGCAGGCAAGCGCGTAAACGTTTTCCTCCTGCTTGGGCCTTGGCGCGCGGACGCCGATTCCCAAAAGCGGGATCTGTGCATTCATCGCCTTGAGCCCGGTCACCAGCCCCGCCTGTGTGCCGGCGCTGCCGGTGGCGTGGACGATATGGTCCACCCTAAGGCCGCGGTCGTTGAACTGCGACAGCATCTCGAAGGCGCAATTCACATAGCCAAGCGCACCCGTCGGGTTCGACCCGCCACCGGGGATCGTGTAGACACGGCGGCCCTCGGCGCGGAACGTGTCGGCGACTTTCTCCATTTCGGCATTCATGTCGGTGCCGCCGGGCCGTTTCTCGGTGGTGGCCCCGTGCAGGTGATCCAGCAGGACGTTGCCATTGTGGTTGTAATTGGCGCTGTTCGAGCCGGTCCTGTCCTCCAGCAGAAGATGACAGGCCATGCCCATCTTGGCCGCGAAGGCCGCGGTTTGCCGTGCATGGTTTGATTGCGTGGCGCCTTGGGTCATCACCAGATCTGCGCCCTGCAATTCCGCCTCGGCCATCAGGAATTCCAGCTTGCGGGTCTTGTTGCCGCCAGTGCTCAGCCCGGTGCAATCGTCCCGCTTGATCCAGATCTCAGGACCGTCCAGCTCCGCGGTCAAGCGATCCAGCCGCTCCAGCGGGGTGGGAAGATGCGCGAGAAAGTGGCGGGGATAGCGAGAAAGGTGCATGATGGTCTCCCTTGTGTCGGATAGGCGCAGTCTACGTTGGCGCACCATCACGATCCACTGTCAATATCCGGGCGCCGATCTGCGGGGGGGGACACCACGCCATGTCTTCTGCCTTGCACAGGCTACACCAGTTTGCTTTAAGCCCGGCCATGCTCAATCGGAGGCCACCCCATGGTGGATATCGCAACCCGCGTCTACAATCATCGCTGGAAGCTTGATCCGATCGTTCGGTCTTTGATCGACACGGATTTCTACAAGCTATTGATGTGCCAGTCGGTTTTTCGCAATCGTCCCGATACGACCGTGACCTTCTCGTTGATCAATCGCACCAAGTCCGTAAGGCTGGCGGATCTGGTGGATGAAGGTGAGTTGCGCGAACAACTCGATCATATCCGGTCGCTGTCGCTGTCGCGCGGTGCGAGTACATGGCTGCGCGGCAACACCTTTTACGGGAAGCGGCAGATGTTCACGCCGGAATTCATGAGGTGGTTCGAGGAACTGCGCCTGCCGCCCTATCACCTGGAGACGGTCGACGGTCAGTACGAGCTGACCTTCGAAGGCAAATGGCCCGAGGTGATGCTGTGGGAAATTCCCGCGCTCGCGGTCCTGATGGAGCTTCGGGCGCGCGCGGTCTTGGGAAACATGAAGAAGTTCGAGCTCCAGGTGCTTTACGCGCGCGCGATGACAAAGCTTTGGGAAAAGGTCGAGCGGTTGCAGCCGGTCGAAGGCCTGCGCATCGCGGATTTCGGCACACGGCGGCGGCATTCGTTTCTGTGGCAGGATTGGTGTGTTCAGGCCATGCGGGAGGGGCTGGGTGACCGGTTTGTCGGCACGTCCAACTGCCTGATTGCAAAGAACCGCGACCTCGAAGCAATCGGGACCAATGCACATGAATTGCCCATGGTCTATGCCGCGCTTGCACCCGATGACGCGGCGCTCGCCCGGGCACCGTACGACGTGCTTTCGGACTGGCACGAGGAACATGAGGGCAATCTGAGGATCATCCTCCCCGATACCTTCGGCACCAAGAGCTTTCATGAGAATGCGCCCGACTGGCTGGCGACATGGACCGGCATTCGGGTCGACTCCGGCGCCCCGGAGGCGGCGGCAGAGGCGGCGATCCGCTGGTGGAAAGAGCGCGGCGAGGACCCGCGGGAAAAGATGTTGATTTTCTCCGATGGGCTGGATGTCGACAAGATCATCGAGCTGCACGCCCGGTTCGCAGGTCGGGTGCGCACATCCTTCGGCTGGGGCACCCTGCTTACAAACGATTTTCGCGGGCTGACCGAAGACGACTCGCTGGCTCCATTTTCCCTCGTGTGCAAGGCAGTTTCCGCCAATGGGCATCCGACGGTCAAGCTGTCGGACAACCCGCGCAAGGCCATGGGACCATGGGAAGAGGTCGAACGCTATCGGAGGGTCTTCGATGTTGGCGAGCAGGAAGAGGTGGACGTGATCGTCTAGGCGCCTCTTATCGGCCTCATCTATCAGCCTCAGCGCACGACGAATTCGGCGTGCAGGGCACCTGCGGCCTTGATGCTCTTAAGGATGTCAATCATGTCGCGCGGCGCGACACCCAAGGCATTGAGACCCGCGATCACTTCCGAAAGCGACATGCCCTCTGGCACCTCTGCAAGTCCGATACCCGGCTCCTCCTCGATTTGCGCCTCGGTGCGCGGGACAACCACGGTCTCGCCGCGTGCGAACGGGTTGGGCTGAATGACAAGCGGTTTCTCCTGTATGCGCAGGGTAAGGTTCCCCTGAGATACCGCGACGCGCGAAATACGAACGTCCTCTCCCATCACGATCGTTCCCGATCGCTGATCGACGACGACACGCGCCTTGCGCTCGGGCTCGACCAGAAGGTTTTCAACCTGGGCAAGGGCATGTGCCGGCGAGCGCGCGCGCATTCCCGCGATGTCGAGCCGCACGGTGCCGGAGTCGAGCATCGCAGCCACGCCGCGTCCGGCCGCACCGTTGATCACTCTTTCGATACGGGCGGCCGTAGTGAAATCCGGTTCGCGCAATGCGAGCCGGATCACACCGAGATCGGCAAGTTCGAAGTCGATCTCCCGTTCGATGCGCGCGCCGGACGGGATCGTACCCGATGTCGGCACGCCCTGGATCACGCCACCCGCGTCTCCCTCGGCCGCGACACCGCCCGCGATTATGGTCCCTTGGGCCACCGCGTAGATCTGACCATCTGCCGCGTTCAAAGGTGTCATGATCAACGTACCACCAAGCAGGCTTTTAGCGTCGCCCACCGCGGAAACCGTGATGTCGATCTGACCGCCCGCCCTTGCGAAGGGAGGAATCTCTGCTGTGACGAAAACCGCTGCGACATTCTTCGGGCGGAACTGTTCGCCTGAAATGTTGACACCGAGCCGCTCGAGGATGTTCGACATGATCTCTTCTGTGAAAGGCGAGTTTCGCAAACCGTCGCCCGTCCCGTTTAAACCCACGACCAACCCATACCCGACGACATCGTTGCCTCTCACACCGTCGAATTCCACCAGATCCTTCAGACGAACGGGGCTGGTCGCCGCAGGCCAGGCGACCGAAAAAGAGGCGAGGACCAGAACCAGCCAACGTAGTGAGGTCAATAGCCCCATCATGACAGAAAGTTCATGAGGCTCAGGCGAGCGGATCGCGCGGTGAGCGTGTAGAGCATCTCCAATTGAGACTGGATCTGTTCGAGATCGACAGCGGTAGAGGCCATGTCCACGGATGCCAGATCGTTTCGGGCGATGTTCAGACTGGTCAATCCTGCCGAGATGCGGCTTTCGGCCTTGGCGATGCGTTCCTCCGCAAAACCGAGATTGGCGCGCAACTCCGTGAGATTATTTTGTCCACTCAAGAGCTTTTCGGCCGCGCCTCCGATCAAGTCTCGGCGATCCTGTTCGGACAGGCCAAATGACGCGTCTTCGAGGATGGCGATCAGTGCTGTCTGCTTCATCACGTCGCGCAATGCCGGATCGTCGGCCCTTATATCGAGCACGACGGACTCTCCTGCGCCAAGATCACGTGGTGTCAGGCCATCGGTACCGCCTTGGTAGGCCAGCATGCTCGAACTACCGACGGTATCGGGAAAGAAGGCGTCCAGATCTGAAAGGATTGCGCTGACGTCGGACGTGTCGGTCAGCGCGTTTTTCAACTCGGTAATGATGATATCAGCGCCGACCAGCGGCGCCGTGTCGGTTTCATTTCCGGCGAATAGCGCGCGCCCTGCCACGTCGCTGTTGAGTGCGCCGATTATCGCCTCGAGTGTAGCGCGCGCCTCGTTCGCCACGGTCTCGATTTTCAAGCCGCCGGCGGTGAACCCTGCCGTGAACGCTTTCGTGGCAAGGTCGGTCGTCGTGTCCTGCACACGCTCAAGCGATGTCTGCATGATCCCGGCGTCGGTTGCCGCAATGCGTGCCGCGTCTCTTCGGGCATCGAGGACAGCAAGATCACGCTCTACATCGGCCAGTTGCAACAGGTTTCCCGACAGGTGGCGGGGAATATCCGACGCGATGCCGCTCGACAGTTCTCGGGTTAAGCGATCCATCTGTTGGTTGATCTCTACACTTTGGCGGCGCAAGGCAAAGCTTTGGGCCATGTCGCCTATGGATTGTACTGGCATGATCAAATCCTCAACAATGTCTGTATGAGTTCATCGACTGTCCTGACCATTCTCGCATTCGCGGCAAAAGCCTGCTCGACGAGAAGGAGGCGTTGTAGTTCGGCATCGGTATCGACACCGTTCTCCAGTTGCAGGGAGCGAAGTTCCGACGCTTGGGTATTGGCAAACGTGACCTGCTGATCCGCCGACAGTCGATCATTTGCGATCCGGCTGGAGAATTCGGTGATATGTCCCGCCACACTGCGCATCGCACTACCCGCTGCCAAAGCGGTAGGAGTGGTCAGCGCGTCACTCAAATTCTTCAGGAACACGTCATTGCCGACGGGGCCGGGGGTCGGGGCGCCAAGCCCGTCGCGGATACGATATGTTTCGTCATCCGTGGCGGGATCGATCGTTTCGTTCAGCCGGATGCGCGCTGCAAGGCCAACCTCGTCGGCAGGATTGAAGGGGGTCTGGGCATCCGTGAAAAGATGGGTTCCGTCGCCCAGGGGATCAGGATCGACACCGGCATTCGACACGCGCTCGATCAAGTCCCGCGCGATCGCGTCTACCGCGGCGTGTGCGCCGACGCCCACGCGATCTCGGTTTTCAAAGAGCGCAGCAAGCTTTCCGCTGGCAAGGGGTCCGGTATCATCGGTGCGCACTGGATATCCCTCGATGCGAATGCCCGGCAAAGGGGTGCTTGGCTGACCCATTTCGGTCGTGACGGTACGCGTCGCATCAAATTCAAGGAGCGCGGCGCGGCCATCGAGCAGCAAGGCCCCGCCAACCGAGACAAGCGCGACCTGATCGTTGTCGCGTAGCAGTTGCCGGATTGGAACGACTTGCGCGACGTTATCAATGACGCGCTGACGTTGATCCTTTAGCCCGGCGCTGTCGCGTCCGTTGATCTTGGCCGCCTGTATCTGCTTGTTGAGAGTGGCGATATTCTGAAGATCCGCGTTCAGATTCTCGACTGTGCGGGCGATCTCTGCATCCGCTTCGCTCCGCAAGGTCTGGATGCGGTCCGAGGCCTGATTGAGAGACGTCGCGAGCGCATCCGCATCCCGGATAACGGTTTGCAACCGGCTTGTTTCTTCCGGTCGGGACGCGGCAGTGATCAGGCTGGCCTCTAGTGCCGTGAGCCTTTCGGCGATGCCGCCGGACTTACCCGGTGTGCCAACGGCGCGCTCGATCGCAGTGATGAACTTTGCGCGGGTCTCGGAGCCGGCAAACGCGCTCTCGGCGAGCCGCAGATCGGCGAGCAACGCGTTGTCGACTTGTCGCGTGATGCCAAGCACCGATACGCCACGCCCGGCCTGTTGCGATTGAAGCGCAACATCCCGCGGTGCGTAGCCATCTGTGAGCACGTTCGCGATATTGGCCGACACAACGTCGGCCATGCGGGAGTTTGCAGTCAGCCCGCTTAGTGCGTTGGACAATGCCCCAGAGATGGTCATGGGATGTGCCTTTCTCGTTCTGGTATTCGTCTACCGATTTCAGCGAATGATATTGGTTGTTTCCTGCAACATCTCGCTGACGGTCTGAATGACCTTGGCGTTGGATGAATAGGCGCGTTGCGTCTGGATCATGCTGGTAAGCTCCCCCGCGACATCGGTCGCGGATTCCTGACGGGAGAAGCCGGAAATCTCACCGGTGGGTCCATCGCCCGCATCCCAAAGAAAGAAGGGGCCGCTATCGAGGGACGGCCGATAGGTCTGCGAGTCAAGCGACACCATCCCGTTGGGGTTTGGCACGTCTACAAGCGGCACCTGAGCAATGATCTTCGTGGCCCCGGTATCGAAGAAGGCCCGCACGAAGCCGTTTTCATCCACTTGCGCCGAGGTCATGCTGCCGACGGGTGTGCCGTCTTTCGAAATCGAGAGCGGTGCGAAACGATCGGAAAGCTGTGTCAGTCCCTCGGATGTGTTCAAGCGCCCAATGTTTAGTTGTCACATCCCG
>Ga0307981_1001724_pt1 | contig 18894 bp, 17 predicted proteins | sample OrgLakmetagen987_FD_201849 | JGI IMG/M metagenome (GOLD analysis project Ga0307981, IMG submission 201849) | Saline water microbial communities from Organic Lake, Antarctica - #987 | ecosystem: Environmental > Aquatic > Non-marine Saline and Alkaline > Saline | place: Antarctica: Organic Lake... | reverse complement strand
CAAGAATTTTAAAAAAAAAGCAACGTATTAGTACAGGCCAGTTGCGATACCAGATGAAGAGAACCTCTACTAGCAGCCTGATGGAATCGTCGCAGATACATACCGATTCAATTACATCCCAGCCTTTCTCGTTTCTAAGGATACCCCATAGGTTGGAGGCTCGACGATTCGTCGCCGAGGCTTTGTGCGGAGCAGCATCGACCGATGTTTGAATAAGGCGGAATGTGATAACCAATAGAATCCAAGCGAAATCTCGAGTTTTCCTGGTCGCCATTATAGGCGATGACGAATGGGTAAAGCGAGATGGACCCCGTGCTGATCTATCTCAGTGCCGCAAATCCGTGTCGTCGTCGCCATGGTCATGTTGATTAGTAAGCGATAACACGATAACACGATAACGAAGATACCCATTCGAACTTCAACGCGAACGTGTTTCCCGGCTATATGTATGATGTCGCTGCGACTTAAACTTTTAATGTACTGTACGTACTCTATGACGTCCTCTGCACTCAATATACCTACGTATCCAGCTGTACGTATCTACGTAATCTATGTATGATACGAGTACTCGACACCGACACACCAAACCAAAAACTAGAAAAAGGCGACCTGATCATCAACATCAACATCAACCACGCAAAAGATGCCTCCCTCTGTTCTATACATAAGCCCCGTGTGACAGACAAACATTGAGGTCTGACAAGCTTACGCAACTCGGCGCGAAGTGGCCGTCAAGTACAGCACAGGACAGTACTAGTGTACAGGAGCACCGGTCCATTCATGCGAGAATGCAGTACGGTACAGACTATCATATCCATACTATACTCATTACGATAGATAGACGAACGTCCTATATCACATTTAAAGACTATAGTATTACCCGTATAGATTCTAAGGCCGTCTCGCTCTGACAAGAAACTGAGCGACCATTTTTGGATCAAGTTGAATAAGGGCGCTTTGCACTCCCATTGCGTCAATGGTGCTTTGTGCACCCGCCAAGGACAAGAGTGAAAGCGGGCCAGCAAAGTCGGTGCGGGCTCTTCCTCCCAGCGATTCGTACCAGGACTTTCCTTCGTCTCTGACCCCCGACGACAAAGTTTCGTACGCAAGCTTGACGCGTCCAAACTCTGCCGATGCGGCCTTGATTTCTTCCTCCGTCTTGTCGGATCCCACAAAACGGTCAGGGTGCAATGCAAACGATAGCTTTCTGTAAGCCTGTTTAAGGACACTCTTGTCGACACTCTCTTCCTCCAACTTCAAAACAGTACGCGCATCTACCTTGGTCATGACGTTTTCATTCTTGGCGTCTTCATTCTTTCCGTTAATGACAACTTCGTAGACATGCTTATGAAACGAGTCCATGTTCTCGACAGCATATTCCATTTCGTTGCGAGCGACTGACTGAAATACTGGTGCCCCAAATGCCGCCGCCAGACTAAGCTCGCGACAGTACAACGAAACGGCCGCATTAATGGCCGGATCGGACGCTCCTTCACTGGCGTGCGCGTCGGCCATGGTTCGCGCCATGCAAAGCTGGGCAATGGGAACCCAGTCCGGGACGCTACTTTTCTGTGACTTGCTGAGAACGCGAGCAGTCACAATATATTCCGTAGTGACCAAGTCGTCGGGAGAGTCTTCGTCCTGTTGCAACCTCTTGGCGTCGGCGAGTGATAGTTCGTCGTAGCGCTTTTCGAGGCGCATTAACGAAGCGTTCACGTTGAATGGAGCATTTTCGGACGCCGATTTTCCCTTTTTGGCCTTCTTTTTGGTGGCCATTCCTCCTCCCATTCCTCGAGCCGAGGCCGAGAGCGCAGGTTCTTGCCGCAACTGCCAATGGTTGTTGTTGTCGTGGCTGGCTGCTGGTGATACTGTTCTTATAGAACCAAAGTGGACGGGTGCTTGAAAAGCGATTCCATTTCCCAAAATTAATGCCAAGATGGCGACATTAAGTAGCTGAAGGGCAATGGTACGTTCCATCCTGTGGCTCTTGGTGGTCAATAAAGGGCCCGTCATGGTCTCAAGAAAGAAAAGTGCGTCATTCTTTTTTGAGCTCGCGAAGTTGAGAATTCAAAGAATCGATGGCGGTGGTGAAATCCTTAACCTTCACGGGATACATACAGTTTGTCTGTATGTCGCTCGTCACGTCGTTCTTTGGATTTTGGATTTTGGGCAAGTCGGACAGTCGGACAGTCGGACAGTCGGAAGTCGACGACAATGGCATTCCATTTCTCCAGTGTCATAACAAAAAGCAAGCAATATAAGAAGACAGATTGATTATCCAATTGTAACGCTGTTGATAACCCTTCTCCCCTTTTCGTTGCTGCTGCTGCTGCTGCTGTTGTAGACACTCCTACAGGATCGCACGAAGCCAAGAGACAGCTCTTTCAAAAAAAGTCAAACCACAATGAATGAGTACTTGGATGACGACGGTGGTGGCTTTGATGGTGTCGTGTCGGGCTCGGGCGATTTTGGGGGCGACGACGACGGCATGTTCCTTTCGAACCAACAGGCAGCCACTGCCGATGTCGCTGCCTTGCCCAAGATTTTGTTGATGGGACCTCGACGAGGAGGCAAAACGAGTATTCAGGTAAGAAAAGTTGTGGAAAGCCCAAGAGCCATGCCAGTAAAGTACCGTATCTAGTACAGAAGCCGACGCTGTCGCTGCCGCTCTCTCTTTATTATGCACTTATCTTGCTACTTTCTTCTGCCGCTTGTCGCCTCTCGACGCCGATCTATTTAGCGCGTGGTCTTTCAAAAAATGTCACCCCACGAGACGCTATTCCGACTCGAAGCCACGCAAGGGTTGGAGAGAGCCTTGGTGGATCACACACCGCTCTGTCGCTTTACCGTTTGGGACTTTCCCGGTGATTACTACGGCGAAGACCAAGCGGAGGTCTTTGCCGGATCAACCTCGCTCATCTTTGTCGTGGACGCGCAGGATGAACCGTACGATCACGTCTTGCAGAGCTTTACCAACGCCGTGACACGCGCCTTGGCAGTGAACCCCAACATTGCTGTGGAAGTATTCATCAACAAAGTGGACGGAGAGTTGTTTCTTTCGGATGAATCCAAGTACGATTGCCGTAGGGATGTCATGTCGCAAGTAACGGACGAGCTGGCGGATGCGGGCGTGAGTCCGGACAGTATTCACATTCGGTATCACTTGACGAGTATTTATGATCATTCGATTTACGAGGCATTGAGTCGCGTCGTTCAACGTTTGATTCCGCAGTTGCCAACGCTGGAGAACTTGCTGAATGTGCTGGTTTCTACTTGTTCAATGGAAAAGGCATATCTCTTTGATGTGGTGAGCAAGCTGTATATTAGTACCGACTCGGGCCCAGTGGATATGCAGAGTGTCGAACTTTGTTCAGACATGATTGACGTGGTGCTGGATGTCAGTGGTATCTACGGACTTGGACCTTCTCACGATGTTGTCAACTCGTCCGCTGCTGCGGCCGATACCGAGGCATCATCAGACGGCGAAGAGTTGGTCGGCACGCTCATCAGTCAAGCTCCAGGTGCCAAGCAGGAAGAAGAATTGATCGATCCGGATTCGGCGTACGACAATGAAAGTGCCAGCGTGATTCGACTCAGCAATGGAATGGTAAGTACCCCGGTACCCCTATCTTTTGGGCTTGTGCTCGAATAAAGTACGTGCTTTGCTTTCCCTCTTTGTCTATCACTAGAGTGCGCTTGGCTCACATGGTCTGCTGCTCTCTTGAACAGGTTCTTTATCTCAAAGAGGTTGATACAATGCTGGCGTTGGTTTGTATAACTCGTTCGGAGAACTTTCGCAAAAAGAGTCTCATCAACTACAACATTGATTGTCTCAAAAAGGCTTTGCGAGCCCTGGTTCAACCCTCGACAGAAAACGGCAGCGATACTGGCAAGCCTCGGGTGCAACTATCGGATTAAGACGGCCGAAATCAAGCTTTTTGGTTGGAGGTATGACGATGAGATTCAGTGGCACGTTTGTTTTTCGGACAAGAACCGCCTCGCCTTTAAGCCGTAGTCGAACCTTTCTCGCTGCTAGTGTTGTCCTACAGTACGCAATCATTAGTCGAACAAACTATGGTTCCGATGGTGCTTTAGTCATTAGTGGTACTGTAGTACCGGTAGTCTTACTACCATACAGTAGTACAGCTGCCTGGTTCTGATGATGAGGTGGCGGCAGAAAGATCCCATCTTTTTCGACTGGACGTTCTGCCGTCGCGACGATGACATCATTTGAGGCCATTATTGTATTATTGACCTCAGTGAGACCCCCCCTACCTGCAATGACTAGGCTGTCCAAGCACAATAACCACGCGCTATTCCCTATTCTCCTCTGCATGCTCCTAGCCTGGCGAGTCAGAGCCTTTGTTGGAACAGCACGCACCTTTTCGTCGGTTTCTGCCGCGACGCCAATATCCACCACTGCCACTGCCACTGCCGCTGCTACTGCATCTCGCGGTAGTTGTACTGCTGCTCGATCCTTGGCCCAGTACTGGCAGCTAGCAGCGGATTCTTCTTCTTCCGCGTCGTCCAACGTGAACGGTGATACCGACGACGATACCGACAAAGTTCCGCAAACTGGCTGGACGCACAACCAACCAAGCGAATCCTCCGACTTTTGGAAATCGGAGGCGCCGGAACAGCCGAACGAGTCCAGCAGCTCGAACGAATCGTCCGCTGCGGAACTGCGAACCGGGTGGCTGCACAACACGGCACCAGTAATTAGCGAGAACGCTGCTACCGGTAACGGCAATATTGGCAAGAAAGGAGAAGGCGGTTCCGAGGCGAGACATCGCTTGGAGCTAGCCATGAAGCAACAGGAGCGGAACCACCGCATCGTGTCACCGCCAACCTTTCACGAGTGCGGAACAGGACGAGCGATTGTGGTGACGGAGCATGTGATTTCACTTCCCTTGATGAGGCCCAGCAAGGCGCCTCGCGTCAATGTCGCCTTTACGATTTCCGAAAAGGTGGAATCTCAAGAGACCCGTCAGTGGTTTACAGGATTGTCCAGCAAATCTCCCCAGCAACGAGCAGCGGATTACGTCAAACGCGCCGCCTTGCAAACTGCCGACGGCTTGGTATTGTACTTGCAAGGAGGACCGGGTTTTGGAGCTCCTACACCTGTAAGCGGTCTCGGTCTAGGCGAGGGTTCTAGTTGGGCAGCTACCGCACTCGATACATATTCGCGCGTCGTCTTGATGGATCAGCGGGGTACTGGAAAGTCGACGCCGATAACTAAGCAAACGCTGGAGCGAAAGTTCCCGAATCTCTTTCTCTTGGACAGGCAAGACGGTGGTGGTGCATCGATTGACGACTTTGCGGAGTCTCATCCCGAACAAGTTGGCCGCGTGAAAACGGCTGTCGGTCAAGCCACTGATTATCTCGCTCAATTCAGAGCCGATAACATTGTCAAGGACGCGGAAGAGATCCGAGATGCCTTGCTACTTCCGACCAAATCGGAGAATCCCCGTCCTTGGGGGTGCGCTCTTGGTCAATCGTTTGGAGGGTTCTGTATGATGACATATCTCTCCCAGGTGGACAACCCCCCTCAGGTTTGCTTGTTGACGGGCGGGATCGCACCGATGCTCACGCCAACTCAGGAAGCGTACGACTCCCTCTGGAACAAGGTGCAAGAGCGCAGTCTGCGTTTCTACGAGCAATATCCCGGCGACGTTACTCTGGTGAACAACATTGTGAAGAAACTTCTAGAGCAACCAGCAACCCTCCCGTCGAGGGGAACGCTCACGGCGCGTCGATTCTTGCAGCTTGGAATGTCTCTGGGAGGCTCGCCGTCTGCCTTTGCTTCCATGCATGCTCTCTTTTCGTCGGCGTTTGTCGACATGGAGGACGAGTTTGGAGAATTGGAGTTCAACAGAGAATTCCTGAAGCAAATTGACTCGAGCCAGCCCTTTGACGACAATCCAATCTACTTTTGGCTGCACGAAAGCATCTATGCCAATGGCCCCCAAAACTCGCCGACCAATTGGGTAGCTCAGCGAGCCTACGATGCCAAAGTGAGTACGCCTTCCGAGTTTGACTACAAGCTGACAAGCACACTGAATACAGAGAAAAGACCGACCATATTCTTTGGCGAGATGGTTTTCAAGTGGATGGCGGAAGACTACGCCGAACTGCAAGGCCTGGGTCTTTCAGCTGTAGCCGACGCATTGTCTTCCAAGACCGACTGGGGTCCCCTATACGATGCGGAGCACATGCGCAAAGTCCTGAGCGATGGAACGTCCAGAGCGGCAGCAGCTGTCTATCACGGGGACATGTACGTTGATTTCGACGCATGCATGAAAGTCCTGCAACGCGGTGGTCCTCTTGAGAATTGCAAACCTTACGTTACCAACGAATATCAGCACGGGGGTCTGCGAGACGATGGCGCTGCCATCTTTAAAAAGCTCTTGGGCATGGCCAATGGAAGCATCCGTACTCCAAGTTAATCAATTAGAATAACAAGTTATAGTCAAGTTAGTAGTTTACAATAGCAGTGTTAATGCTAGACCTTGTGCTTTTTGGAAGGAGTACCCTGCTTTGCCCGTGTGTAACTCTTTCCAAACAAGAGGGCTTCCATTCGAGTCCAGGAACGATGCTCTGACATGACAAGCTCCCATCCCTTTTGCGCAATCGAGAGGCGTCTCCGTTCGTTTTGCGGGTGCAGGTAATAGCGCATTAATTTTTCCAAAGAAGAGGGACCGTCATAAATGACAACATTGGATCGATTCTTGAGTCCCCACGGAGGAGCCAGCATGGCATCGGTCATGACCATTGCCCCACTGGCAAGTGCCTCCATGAGAATTGGTTGATCTTCCCATTCGTCGTTCTGCGCCACCACGACAATTTTGGTCGATAGCAGGTTCCGAATATATTCCTCCCGCATTGGATTGGATTCTCCAGGTACTAGCGTACCTTGGCGGTAAACGACTTTTCCAAGCCACTGTACAGGACGACCGTGCACGCTGGTTCCATTGAGCGCCGCCACACTAGAGGCGACTCTTTGACGGAGAAAACTATAATGCGAATTGTCGCCGTCCTTCCAAAAGTGAGCCACGTCCTGATCTCGCTGTCGCGTTGGCAGCTGCTGGTCCGCAAAGCTAGCGTCGTTGAGCGAATGCGTCCCGTTCTGCATCTGCAGTTCCTCCACAAAACTCTCGGTAACAAACAGTGGCGCGTGCAAGATGGCTCCGCGCGACTCCGCCCCCCGATCCAAAAGCTTGCCAGCCTGCACCCAGTCTCCAGAGTGATTCCAGTAGCGGTCTTGCACAATGCTCCGCTTGGCTTGGCGCGTGCGCGTTAAGTGGAAATAGCTCGTCAAGCGCGGACAAGAAACCACGCGCGCACTGGCACCCAAATCAACGTGGAGCAGGTACCGCAGTGGCTCGTCGTCCGGACCACCACCAACACTGACAGCTGTACCAGTACCACCAGTGCTGCTCGTGCGATTCGAATGCGCCGTACTGATAATTTGTGCCAGCATTCGTTCCAGTACGTGGCAATCCCGCACCAGACCCTCCCAGTCCACAACATAAACGACAGGCTTGTTGTTGTTGTGTCCACCCGAATGCCACTGGCTGGCTTGAATGGATCGTCGCACCGGATCGTACAGCGCCGTTTGCACAACTCGAGCGTACTCGGACCGTTCCAAGCCGTCCAATATCTCAGAGACCGCCGCCGCCGTGCCCAAAAAGACCACTCGGAGCGGGTGCGCCAATCGCGGCTGATACATGCTGCTGGAAACGACTGGATGCGCGGCTGGGTCAAATTCTTGCAGCTGCTTGCGCCGCTGTTCCTTTTGCAGGAGCAGCGTCGGGTCGCTCGTTCCTGCCGCCGCCGCTGCTCGCAGCAGAGTCTTGTCCGTCGCGTGCCGGTGGCGGTTGGATCGGGTTCGCTGTTCCTCCAATACCGTCGTCAAGGACAAAGGCGAATGCGTCCGCGGAGACGCATTTTCTGCGGAACGAATCGTCCATTGCATAAGGAGCAAAATGCCGGGGAATAGTAAAAAAAAAGTCGTGCGACGATAGAGGCCGACCGCGAGGCGTTGATAGCAGTAGTAGTAGCAGTAGTGGCAGCACGAGAACGAGGACCGCTCTCCTCGTCCAGCAGTACCAGGACTGCCTCGAGGAGTTCGGAGACGAGATGATTGATTTTGATTTTGTTTGGGAGACGGTGTCTTGCGAACATGGTGGGGAGGCGCGTTCATTCTGGCTGGTCGGTCGTTGACGGCGGCCCTCTCATGGTCCCCGAACGTGCGAATACTATGCGCGTTCGCTTCTCTATTTTTTTTATGGAGGAGTAGATGTGTTGGCTGTGTTGGTGTGCTGTTGGCTGTCTGTTGGCTGTCTGTTGGCTGTGCTGTTGGTGTGATGTATTGTGGAACGGCGCGGGTCCGTTGAGACGAAATCCAAAACGCGCGGGACTTGCGAGCGAGCGAGCTATATAGAAAAAGAGCCAGCCAGCAGAGCTGACGCGCGTGCTCCGCTCCGGATTCTCCTGTATGTTCCGGTATGGATCCTCTATTTCTCTACTGCGGCCCGTTGAGAGGACTTGGAAGCGACAGCGAAACTAAAACTGTACCAAAAAAGAGACGGCAAGAAGCATCCGGTCTTGCTCGTTCGTCTGAAAGTAGACGTCAACACCCGTTTTCCTGAGTGCGTCCCGTTTCAAAAAAAAAGAGACCCACGCACCCCCGGTGAGAATTCCGAGAGTTCCCCTTTTTTTACGAGCATTCGCATGCATGCCTGCAGATACTGTCTGCAGGAGGAACGACAAACCAGTAGGATGAACCACAGAGGCACCCTCACGGCGGAACCAGCGGGCGTTGGTACTGCTGCGTCTGCGAACCACGCGGACAGTAGCCGCCAACAACAACAGCGTGGCAAGGCGCGATTCTATGCGGTCGCGGTGGGCCGAACGATTGGAATTTTCACCACCGCGAGCGAATCGAACCAGCAGGCAAGTTGATGATGATGTTGTGTGTGGATGTTGCGTGCAGTGATTGCGCAACTGAACCTGAGCCTAGCTAGTAGTAACCGGCAGTCTCTCACAGGGTAAAATCAAAGATCGAACGAGTCGCATTCGCATTCGCATTCGCATTCTCATATATTCGGTCCTCCCCCCTTTTTTTCGTTTTTCCATTGCAGACGCACGGCGTTCCGGGAGCTCGATGCCAAAGGTTTGCATCGAAACGTGCCGCCCAAGCCTTTCTGGAGGCGCGCCTTTGCCCGCAAAACACGGTTCTAGCCGCGAACGGTGGCGTGCCAGAGCCCACCGTTCCCGTCGCCAAGGGGGGTACTTCGCGTGGCAGCAGGAGATCGAGGCGCCGATCTAGAAACGGAAGCAGCAGGCGACTCGGACTGGCCTCCTTTCCTGGCAGCGACCGAACGAACGCGGCGGTCGTCAAGGAAACGACTGCTACATCCCGGCGAACGAAAACGCGTGCCACCAAAACGACCACCACCACCACTACCACGATCACTACCACCTGTACGACAAACGCCACCACCACCACGAACCGCGCAGCGATTGCAACTCCAACTCGCAGCACGCGGCAGCGGCGGCCAAAGCGAGCTCGCTCCGTCCCCAAGCGTTCCTTGCTACCAGCGAACGGCAACGATGACGACGACATTTGCAGTAGCAGCAGTGATGCACCGCCTATTGAAAGTGGAAAAGACGATGCTGACGAACCTGCTGCCGAACCTGCTCACGAACCTGCTGGCAAGCTAGCAGTAGCCACGCGGCCCACGAAACGCCAACGCCACGGCCCAGCGCTAATACCCGATGATACCGCAGTGCACGCGGAGACTGCCGAGACTCGTTCGTCCCCACTCGTATGCACTCTTGCACCACCGCCAGCGCCAGCACGCCAACACTTGAGACTGGAGATTCACGTTGTCTTTGACGGCGGTTCGAGAGGTAATCCGGGTGTCGGTGGGGCGGGTGCCGCCATTACCATGGTGGGTACTTGGGAGAACGACAAAGCAGCAGCCTTTTGTCCTCGATCCTACCACGTTCGTCATTTTCTGGGAGATGCCGTCACTAGCAACGAGGCCGAGTATCACGGCATTCTCATGGGACTGGCAGCTGCCAAGCGAGAAGCGCAGCGTTTGAGGAGTTCCGTGTCGTCCATTAACACGGACTTGATTGTACGAGGCGACTCCATGCTGGTTGTGGAACACATAAGGGGAAGCTACCGGTGCAAGTGCCAAAAGCTGCTGCCTCTGTATCGCCAGGCAAATGCTCTTTTGAATGCCTTGCAAGACCTTGGCGAAAGCAAGCTATCGTTGGAGCATCACTACAGATTGAACAATGCCAAGGCTGACGATCTTGCCAATCAAGCCATGGACAGTCGACGAAGCTGGTACACAATTTCGGACGACCGTCATGAGCTACAGCGCGATGCGAGAATCCTCGTACCTTTGATTTTTTAGAAATACACAAACTTTTTTTTGTTTTTAACATGTTTAAAGTACGCGACTATCCGACAGCACGTCCATGTGGACAGACACGTCGTCCTTCTTTTCCTCAACGGACAAGGCGCTGGGGGAGCCCGACCGCTGCAGAGCATCAATCCTTTGTCGCAACTTGGCCTGTTCTAGCGCACTCTCTTCTTTTAAAAGCTTTAGCTGGGATCGCAGCGTGCTCGTTGACTTTTCGCTGTCCATGGACTTTGCCAATAGAGACGTGATTGCAGTGTTGCTATCTTGAAGCCGCATTCGAAGATCTTCCATCATGCTCTTGTTGGACTTTTCGAGAGCAGATATAATCATCTTCGCTTTGGCCAGAGACTCCTTCTCGGACTTGAGTTCTTTCACTGCTCGTTCACGGACAACCTTGGCTTCGGCAAGGTCTTTCTTGAGAGCGTCAACTGTCGTCGGTGACCCGTACGCATTGCAGAGGTCAAAAGATCCGCTCCTACCTTGGGCCCGAAGTGTTGCAAGAGCTTCCATCTGATACGGATCATACGTGTCGGAAAGAAACTGTGACGGCAAAGAGGCTGCGGTGGGGTCCGTATCGGATCCATCCGACCCGTCGTCCGAAATGTAGCCCACATCGTCCTCGACTTTGAGACTGTCTCGCAAAACACCAAGTTCCCTCTCTTTCTTGGTCAGCACGTCCATGTTCATGTTGCACTGCTCTCGCAACCTTCCAATCTCGTTCTGGAGGTGTCCCACTTCCGTGTCTCGTTGTGCCTGCAAGCGCGAGTTTTCGACCTGAAATTTAACGGCTTCGTCCTTGAGACGTCGAAAATTGCCTTCCAGCCGCTTCAGTGCGTGCTTCTTTTCTCGCAGCTCGCGACGCAGGTCGGAACCTCCCGCCTCGTACTGTTTGTCTCTGGAAGAGGCGGATACTTCTGTCGTGTCAATGCTCGCTTTCAAGGCGGCAATCGTATCACTCAGCACCTTGGAGCACGCGGCCACGGCTGATGCATCGTTGGTAGCTTCCATGATTACAGACGCCGATCGCAACTCGCTCAGGTTGCTTTCCAGCTTACTCATGAGCTGCAGTGTCTTGGCTTCTTCCTCGGCCCGCGAATGGGATTCATTGTGCTCTCGGTCGCCTTGGTCACGCTGCAAGTCGCGAAGTTCCGTCGCGAGCGTGTCCATGTTTTTCTTACGGTCGGCCAGATCCAATTTCAGCACGGCCACTTCGTCCTCTTTGGTTCGCAACTTGGAACGCATATCCGAAGCCAGCGATCCGCTCGCATTCTCCAACGACGTAATAATCATCTTTGCGTTTTCCAGAGCACATTTCTTCTCCTCCAATTCATCTCGTACGATACTCCAGTCGCGGAACGAAACATCGTCCATGTCACTGCCACCGCTGTCATTGTCGCCGTTTGGATTTTGACCGTGCACGTGGCGTTTCAACTTGGAGATGAGCTTGTTCTTGGCTTCCATTTCTGCCGCCACCGCTTGCTCTTGTCGTTCCATTTGGTCCAGCTTTTGCCTAGCCATTTCCAGATCTAGCTCTTGTTGCCTCACGTCGGCCCCACCTCGCTGCATTGTCTTGTTGACTTTTAATTCGCGTTCCAGCGACACAATGCGCGAAATTTTTGCTTGCAGCTCTCGCTCGAAAGACGCCGTTTCACTAACCATGGCACCCTTCGGAGCAGCGTCGAGTTGCTCGAAAGCCTCGTCTCGCTGAGAGGTGACATCCGCCAGCACTCGCTGAATGGCACGCATCGATCGGTCGTGTTCCTTTTGCTGAATCTTGGCTTGCTCTTGCAATTCCTGGCACGTTTCTTTCCAAGCTTGCTCGCTGGAAGAATGCTGCAAATACGCCTTGGCATCCGTGCTTCTCGTACTACCACCATCACCACCACTAGTAGTAGTCAGCTGCTGGCCGGTGTATGATTCGACGCGCGCTTGCTTGACGGCGATTTGCACCGCGTCCCACAAAGTCTTTTCTTCAATGCTCAAACCCGAGGGTCTCGTGGACCGGCTCTTGACGGCAGCAGTAATGCGCTGCAAGGAAGAATTTTGATCTTCCACGCCCCCCAAGGAGGAAACGTCGTCATCCAAGGCAGTAGAAGCACCAGCACCGCCAACGCTAGCACTAGCCGACGCGCAAACACTCAACCGTTGACGAGCACTCCCACGAATGGCAGCACTCGCCGCAGCCGCCGCACTGGCGCTGCTACTGCTATTACGAAACTGCGGCTCGAGGCCAATTCGCAACACGGGTGGTCGAATGCTGCTACTGCTGCTACTCCCGATACTACCATGACGGTTGGTCGCAGTGAGCCATACCGGTTCCACTCCATTGGTATCGTCCGTGGCGACTTCGTCCATGGGCAGCGCTTCATGCGACTGCTGGTGGTGATGGTGGTGACGATGCTGGTGGTGATGATGCGAGTCGCTCACTACGGAACGATCGCACGCTGCATTCGCAAACGTGCACAACGATGCTCCTCGATGATTGTAGGTACCAGTAGTAGTACTAGTACTGCTACCATCCCCCGGGACTTTACCGCGGGTGTCGCGTCTACTGTCGCTCGTCGTACGGGACGCCATGACGGGACGATCGTCGTGCTCCCAGGACTTGGAGGACGTTAATAGCGGAGAGACCATGGGCGGTCGGCGATGCGTTGGACTCTTGTAATTGCGACGAACCTCGCCTCCGAGAGACTGTGACGAACTCGATTGACACGGCGATTGAGGAGGTGACGAGGTGCTGCCCGAAGTGGATCTCGTAATGGCTACTACAAGCGATGGAGTAGTGGTACTAGTAGTACTACTGCTCGTGCTGGTAGTGGAAGCAGACGTTGTGGAGAGCCATGCGCTGTTCGCCTTGTTTTTGTTGCTCGAGCTGTTGGTCGGGCTGTCGCCGCGGCCATGCTTTTGGTGCCGCGCAGCGAGGCGTCGGTTCCGACTTTCTCTCGCGCTAGCGGTAAAGGACGACATGCTTGGATACTGTGTTACACAGCAGTCAGTGTGTTCTCACTACGAGCTACGAGTCTCGTAGACTGGGAGTATTGTATCAGCAGTGTGTGCTTGTTCAATGGGGCTTTCCTCTCTTTTTTTCTTCTCTTGCGGAGCTCTTGAAAAAACGGTACCGGTCTCCCTATTCCCTATGGCCTAGGTACGTACTGTATGTGCCTTCTTATTCGCATGCAACGTCTGATTATGGAACAATCACAATCACAACGGTTGGCGGGGCCTACATTAATAAGCCCAGCCTCCAGCCTGCCGACCAGCAAGAACCAATAAGAACCAAGCCCCAGAATACGGTAGAGCAAGGAACATGTCACACATGTCCGTTATGTCCGTTTGGTGAGAAGGTGTGCGACTCCGCGGCTCTCTTCTTTTTTCCCAAGACTCGTGGGTCGCGTCGACTAATTTTAAAAACGGCGCGCGTTCGAACACCATCCAACCAGCCATGATCGATAGCATCCAACATCAACCTCTCTGTGCCGACACCCGATCGACACCATGGTCTCCACCGGGTCTGTATCTGCACACACAACGACCGACGAATCTCTTTAACCTCCTGTATCTCAATCACAACAATGTTATGAAGGGAAGTTGCTGTTTGAGGCCCACCAGGATCGTCAGCATGGTTACTGCGCTGGCGCTTGCCACATTTGTTCCACGGCTCGGTCAATCGCTGGCGCCGTGCGCAGCATCCGCAGCATTTGCTGTTGCGAGACGGGCCAGTACACATACACATACACACCCACCCACCCGCCAATCCAGAGGCACGACAAGTACGAGGACAGCGCAGGGACGCTTGGTCAGCGTCCACGGCACGGCACACCGTCACGACTACTACGACCGTCACGAGGATGCGCTCTTTCTGGCGGAGAACGCCGTTCACGTTTTGGCCAGAAACGGTCGGAGCTGGAGGAGGCTGAAACATTTGGTCGATCTGGCGCTGCGCAGCAGCGGCAGTAACAATACCGATACCGATACTGATACTGATACTGATACCGCAAGCAGCAGCAGCAGCAATAATAATAATCTCGTCCAAAAGAGCGTGGCCGATATTGGAACCGACCATGGCCTCTTGGCAGCTGCCTTGGCCTTGTCGGGACGTTTCAAGTCCGTCCTGGGTGTGGATGCGTCCGATAAGGCCCTGCAAGAGGGCGCTCTAGCGCTGCATGCAGAAATTATAGAGTACCGTAGTCGACAACAACAACCAGAACAATCGCAGACCACGAGCATGAGCAGCGTTCCATTGTCCACGCCTCCTCTCTCGCAGCTCGAGTTTCGACACGGTGACGGATTGCAGGTGGTGCGACCGGGAGAGGCCGATATTGTGTGTATCGCCGGCATGGGTGTCCACACCATGCTACACATTTTGAGTGGTACCAAAAGCTCCACCGAACGCGAGACTCTTGCAACGTTGGACTACCTGGCGTGCCAGCAGCTCATTTTGCAACCGACCAACTCGAGACCGCGAAATCTCATGATGCTGTACACTGGTCTGCGCGATCGAGGATGGCACGTGAACGACGAACGCATCGAGTATCTGTCATCGAGGTGGTACTTTTCGACCTCTTTTGTTCGATCAAGTCAAGAGACACATAATGGCAATGATGCTGGGCCTCTGCCAGGTTTCAAGCTACTCGACCAAGATAAAGATTCCGATATCTTTCGAAACTATGTTGAGCATCACTGCTCTTGGCTTCGCGAGGACAAGCAGGCGGCAGGAAATCTTCGCGGCGGCGAAGAAGAGTGGCTCGAAGCATTCGACAACACTACCGGTACTACTACGTACTAATAAGGATTGATTCATAAACTTGTAAACCCATGTTTAAAAAGAATACATTTACAGCTGGTTTGGAAAAAAAGAGGAAATCAGTAGTCAGCATTCTCGATTCTCAAGCGCAACCACAGTAAACTGGGGAACGCGCCGTCATTCTCGAGAGGCATCATCTTCTACCGTAACCAATCAATCCATACCAAGCCGCCTAAGAAACCTCCGAATCGCTTTAGAGGAGCCCTTCGAGGCCAGACCGGGTGCAACACATCATCATTTAGCACCAGTCCGAGCCGACGAAGGGCTTAGCCTCAGCATCCTCCAGCAGCGGCGTCTTCGCCACTGCTCTTGGTAACGGATAGTGTCACCAGCTCTTCAGCACTGGTCGGGTGGATGGCAACCGTATCGGTGAGAGTTTTGAACGTGAGACCCTGCTTCATGGCAACACCATATCCTTGCATGACCTCGCCAGCGTTCGGACCGAGATAATGGATACCGAGTACATTCTCATCGGGTGTCTTGTCCACAATTACCTTGGCAAAGCCGTTCGAATGGCTGCGAGACAGCGAAAGCGACCATTCCAGAGGCAAAAACTCGCGGTGATACACTTCAATGTTCTCTTTGCCAAACCTCGCAATGGCATCGTCTTCCGAGATACCAACACAAGAGTACTCAATGGGAGTAAACACCGTTGTGCAAACCTTCTCGTAGTCCATTGGTGCGGAACGGCCTCCAAAGAGTCGTCCTGCCAGCAAAATGCCAGCTTGAATGGCCACGGGTGTGAGCTCGTGTGATCCCTGCGATCGGAGTAAGAGGAAATGGTGAGTATCGTACGCATATCATACAGCCAAAAAGACTAGCAACCAAGGAAAATAAATGGACTTACTTCAAGAACGTCGCCGACAGCGTAAATGTTGGGACAAGACGATTGCTCGTACTTGCCGAGAATCTTTCCATTCTTTGGGTTTGCCTTGATTCCGGCGTTTTCGATCCCAAGTTTATCAGTATCCGCAGCACGACCAATGGCAGCGAGAACAGTATCAAACACGTCCTCAGTGCCGTCCGAGAAAGAAACCTTAATTTGTCCCGACTCGGTCTTTTCGAGCTTGGACGGGGTCACTTCGCGTTTGAACTTGACGCCGTGTTCCATCATGTAGTCTCCAATCTTGTCGGCGCACTCGCGGTCAAAGCCACGCAGCAGAATACTGCGAACAGCGATCGTAGTGTCAAGACCGATACCAGACAGGAACCCCGCGCATTCAAGACTAATGTAGGATGCACCAACACAAAGAGTCTTTCCAGGACTCTTTTCCAACGCGAAAATGTCGTCCGAGTTAATGGCTAGATCGCCACCTTCGCAGTCCAAAGCTGCTGGACGTCCACCGGTCGCAACGAGAAAGCGAGAGGCCGTCAAAGTACTGGCACGGCCCTTCTTGTCCACTGCTTCAATGGTGTGCTGGTCGGTGAATTTGGCAAGCTTGTTAAAGTAGGAGACATTCTTTTCGCGGAGTCTCACACGATACTTGAAATTCAGGCTGCGAATGTAGTTCTGAATGTTCTCCCGAATGGCATCCCAAGACTGTTCCGTGATCGGATCTTTGAGTGGTTCATCGCCTACATTCTTCGTGCCATCCACACTGATACCAAAAGCCGCCGAATCCGCATGGACCGACTCACGCAAAAGAGCGCCAATGTGAAAGAGTTTCTTTGGAATGCATCCCACATTGACGCACGTTCCGCCCAAGCCCCACGTCGTCCCGGCTGGAGACGGCTTGACAAAATCCAAACAAGCCACCTTGGCGCCCAACTGAGCAGCCTCCTTGGCAGCTGCCATTCCACCAGAACCGCCACCGATAACAATCAAGTCGTAATCGTAACCGTGATCCACCTTGTGACCATCGTCCATCATGGTAACTCCGCCGGTATCCTTTTCCTCACAAGGCGACATGAACGTACGGCACCAAGCTAGCGTATCATCGTTGCCTCCCAAAAACGATTCAACGTCTGCTGTATCAATCTTGTCGGTGGCCGTCTTGGAGAACCAAACGCAGGGTGAGCTGGAGTGACCAGCAGCACGGGCGTCGTTGAAGCAATTACGAAAGCCTTCGTCAATCAACCAGGTACGGTAGCTAGTGCGGTCGGTAAAGTCATGCGGAATCACCTTGATGCGAGTAGGAAAGAGGATCGCGAGCGAACGAAGGACTCCCAAGGTCTTCACAAAGAAGCCGCCTAAAGTAATCAACGAAGATTGAACAGGGAAACAACAGCGATATGAGAATATGCGGTAAATACACTACGTACAGTAGCGAGAAAGACTATTAACGGCACAACACCTGGCTCTACACTTGACGTGTCAAAGGGTTTCTCAAAGAGCTCATTCCGGATATTGAAACAACAAGCTAATATACTTACAGCTCCCGTAGCCTGCAACGTGCATGCACTTTTGCGCCGATGCCATGGTGCAGTCGTAGTGTTCGTGCCGTGGACAACAACAACAACAACAATATTAAGTGTGCGGTTCTGCGAAGAAGTTTGTCGAGCTCTGCCGTCCGCTGACCGAGTAGAGGGAGCGGAGAACGCCGATGCCCATTTCGTGAGTCCCGGGTAGGAATTAGGAAAAACCTACACAGGCAGTGACAATAGACAATAGTCTAACTGACTACTACATAGATCACCCTCACCCACAATGGCGGCTCAAACTGTGTACCAGTACATGTGCATTGGTAAGATAGAATGACACATTGAAAGTGAAAGTAAGGATGTAGTTTAGTCTTTTCTAAAAGCTTGATGATGCGGCACTGGATGCTCGGGCAAAATAGAGAAACAATAGAGCAAGATGTTACCCTTAACGTTAAAGGAGACAAGGCCATACCCAATAGTACGGTCACATGTCTACGTCGCCAGACCACGACCTATTCGCGCTTCGCAGTTTTGTCAAAGCTCTCATTCTGTAGGGTGGATGCGTGCAACAGTGGTGTATTTGGATGCAATTAGACAAGCAAGCGCAGCAACTGGCAGGTCCCGGAGGTGTCAACAATCCTGGGTAGTAGTAAAGCAACCGGAGCCCAAAAACCAAAAACAGATTCAGCTGTACAATTCGCGCGCTCTGCGGGAATTCTACGAAGATTAGGGATAATAAAAGAAACGCGTACTGCGTACTGTGTACTTTAAACCACAGACGTGGGATTGTCTGCGCTTTTGGGGGTTGGAACAGAACGAGGCCACTCGTAAGTTGTAAGTATGAGCGACTTTTTGAAGGCCGCATTATCACCAGCAGTCTCGCGAAGAAATGAATAGAGAGCGTCTTCGGTAGTGGTGTTGCTCGAACAGTCGCTGGTGAAGAATTGAATGAGAGAAATCGCAACGGAGAATTTGAAGGTGCCTCTCTTCGATACTTTCTGTTGATTCTAGGGAAATCTGATCACGCCTTGAACCTTCAACTCGCAGCTGTAGTGTGTCAGGACTCTCGATAGTCTATCTATAAGAAAAGTCAATCAAACTGTTCTTGCAGCACCACAGTGATGTGACACTTTGCATGGACATTTTCTACGTCCAAGGCCACCCTTTTTTTCACACCATCTCTCGCAAAGTTCAATTCCGCACCGTTGCCCCCGTACTCAACAGAAACAAAGCAACCCTCCTCCGTGAGATCAAGCCGGTTTTGGCAATGTACAAGTCCAGGGGTTTCAA
>Ga0307981_1001722_pt1 | contig 18917 bp, 23 predicted proteins | sample OrgLakmetagen987_FD_201849 | JGI IMG/M metagenome (GOLD analysis project Ga0307981, IMG submission 201849) | Saline water microbial communities from Organic Lake, Antarctica - #987 | ecosystem: Environmental > Aquatic > Non-marine Saline and Alkaline > Saline | place: Antarctica: Organic Lake... | reverse complement strand
TACAACCCATTGGACCGGCTTGCCGCAAACAGCCAGGACCTGAGCGAAGACGCGATGTCACTGGCGGATGCGCTGGTGGTGGACCCCGCCAGCCAGTCGGGTGATCCGCATTGGAACGAAGAGGCTAAATCCTTTCTGTCCGGTCTGATCATGTTCTGCGTTGCGCATGAAGAACCGGCACGCCGCAACCTTGGGGCCGTCAGGGAATATCTCACCCTGCCCCCAGACCGGATGACAGCGCTGCTCAAGCTGATGCAGGACAGCGATGCAGCCGACGGGCTGGTCGCACGCGCCGCAAACAAGTTTGTCGGCAAGGCAGAACGGGAAGCGGCCTCGGTTCTGTCGAACGCGCAACGCCACACCCATTTCCTCGACAGCCCAAGGATCGCCAAAGTGATGGCGCGGTCGGATTTCCATTTCTCTGATCTACGCCACCGGATCATGTCCATTTTTCTGGTGCTGCCACCCAACCGTCTGGTCGCCTACAGCCGCTGGCTGCGTCTTCTGGTCTCTCAAGCGCTCCAAGACATCGCACGGGACGCTGAGCAGATAGCATCTGTGGCAGTGTCAGCGACACAGGCAGGCACCCTGATGCCCCAGATCACGGCTCAGAGGCCCGTAGAGGCGCTAAAGACGCCTGCCCTGTTCCTGCTGGACGAGTTTGCGGCTCTGGGGCGTCTTGAGGCTGTGGAACGCGCTATGGGGCTGATGGCGGGGTATGGCCTTCAGCTCTGGCCGATTTTACAGGACATGAGCCAGCTTCGTGATTTGTATGGCGCACGCGCCTCGACCTTCATTGCCAACGCGGGCGTGCAACAGGTCTTCGGTGTGAATGATTTTGAGACGGCCAAGTGGATTAGCCAGACGATGGGACAGGAAACCATCGGCTATCAGACCGAAAGCCGCAAACCCGGCGATGTACCGACAACCGGCACCTCGATCACGGGGCGCGATCTGCTGACCCCGGATGAGATTATGCAGCTTCCCCAAGAACTCCAGCTGCTGCGCGTCCAAGGCCAGCCCACGGCGATAACGCAAAAGCTGCGCTATTACGCCGACCGCGAATTTAACGGACTGTTTGTCCCGCAGGACCAATGATCTGAAAAGGATGCCGCCCTATGTCTGACAAAACCCCGCCCGATCAACCCGCCTCCCCTACCCTTTCGGATGATGAAATGCGCGACAGCCTTGAACTGTTTGCCACGGCGCTGGCGGGAATGTCTGAGCGGATGGATGAGCAAGGCAAATTGCTGGCCAAGGTCAATCTCAGGGCAACAGAAGCACGATCAGCGGCGGTTGGGGCGCAGGACCAGACCAATCCTAAGCTCTATGGCGAGCTGATTGCCAAGACAGTTGATGCCAAGCTCAACGATGTCACGGCTGATCTGATCGCAACCGAACACAATTTCTCTGTGGAAAGGGGAAAGCTGGCCGGTGCCGTAAAGCATCTGTCCGATCAACGGGCTGATCTGATAAATCGTATTTGTGAACGTGAAGCCAAAGTGGAACGGTTTAAAGCACGGCTACCTTGGCTTTCAGGCGGTCTCGCAATTTTGTTCGTGGTCGGTTTGCTTGTCCTTCCTCGTTTCATTGCATCTGTCCCATCCGGCTGCGTTGTCCTTGGCGGTTTATGGACATCCACAACAACGGGGGTTCCGATCTGTGTGCAGGATTCGAACGATGGTTGGCTTTGGTAGCTGATGTAACATGTACTGCTATGTGATCTGTGCTGCCTGCCTTCTTGTGTTAAATCTGAGTTAATATATGTGTTACGCCTTTGTTGAGGCGCTTTTTTTCATTTTTAAACAATGCATTAAGAGAACAGGTAGTGTGTAGTAACACGTTCAACGGTGTGTGATAGCACGAAGATCGGTGTGTAGTAGCACGTTTCTGCTTGCTGGTGTGTGGTAGCACGAAAGAACTTGACTCGGTGTGCAATAACACGAATTTAGGACATATGGTGGGTAATAACACGAAAGCACGATCCCCTCTTCTCCCGGATCGAATGCAGCAAGGCGATTTTTTCGTCTGCGATATCTTTGATGCAGCGCCCAAGGGCGACATGGCCTCAATGGAACATCCTGTGTTTTCGATTTCCACAAAGCCGGACAAGAATATCCGTCGATATGAGAATGGCGACGTTTTTGTTGAGGTTGTTCCCTCCGTTAAAGGACTGGCAACGGTTTATGACCGCGACATCCTTATTTTCTGCATTTCTCAAGTTATTGCGGCTTTGAATGATGGCCGCGAGGTCAATCAAACGATACGTTTTAAGGCATTCGATCTGCTCACTTCGACAAACAGAGGCACTGACGGACGCGGTTATGAACAGCTCAGAGCCGCGTTTGAGCGTCTTTCTGGAACTCGTATTGCCACGAACATCACAACGGCAGACACTGAAGTGCTGGACGGTTTTGGTCTGATTGACCGCTATCGTATTGTTCGGGAAACCCGTGATGGGCGGATGCAGGAAATCGAAGTTAAGCTGTCGGACTGGGTGTTTAATGCAATCAACGCCCGTGAAGTTCTCACGCTAAGTCGGAACTATTTCCGGCTTCGGAAACCGTTAGAACGTCGTCTATACGAGATTGCACGGAAACACTGTGGGTATAAGCAGCGATGGGCGATCGGTCTCACAAAGCTCAAGGATAAGTGCGGCTCCTACTCTACTGATAAGGAGTTCAAACGCCTTATTTCCAAGATCGTTGCTGAAGATGTTGCCCATGATCACATCCCTGACTATAGCCTTCGACTTGAGGGCTCTCAGGCTGTATTTTATTCACGTGGTTCGGTCCCTGTTCCACAAGAAGACGTCTTTGAGGGGCGACTTGAGCCAGATGCATACGATGCAGCGCGGGAAGCGGCTCCTGGCTGGGATACCCGACATCTGGAGCACGAATGGCGGCGTTGGTGCGGTAAGGAAGAGATCGAGCCGAAGCACCCGACTAAGCACTACATCAAGTTTTGTGAGAGCTGGTTCGAAAAAAGAGGTCGCCCGTGATCAGATTTAATACCGGTTATGGAAACAAAACCGGTGTCACATTTAATTCGGGTTATAGAAATATATCCGGTAGTAGAAATATAACAGGTGTTGAATTTAAAACCGGTTATAGATACGTTACCGGTAAGAGAAATAATGCAGGTTAGTTAAATGCCAGTCATCGTAATGGCGAGCCCTAAGGGCGGAGTTGGAAAATCTACTTGTGCAGTATTGCTGGCGTCAGAGTTCGCTCGGATGGGTGCTGACGTGACTGCTTTGGATTGTGACCCAAACAAGTCCCTCACACGGTGGGCATCACACGGATTGCCTAAGGGCGTCATACTTCACAGTGACGTGGGGCGTTCTGAGATAGTGACCACAATCAAAAATTCTGACGGGGACGGTAAGATCGTGATCGTTGACCTTGAAGGCGTAGCATCACAACTGGTGAGCCGCGCAATTTCACAGGCTGACTTGGTAATCGTGCCGATGCAGCCAACTGCATTGGACGCTGAGATTGGGTCGGAGGCACTGGCGCTTGTCAAGGAAGAGGAAGAAGCCCTCAGCCGAACGATCAAACACGCGGTCGTTTTGACAAAGACCAGCGCTGCGGTGAAAAGCCGGGTGCAGAAAGAGCTGGAAAACCAATTGCGCGGGGCAGGGATCGATATGATCGAACCGTCCCTTGTGGCTCGCGCCGCATTTTCAGAGCTTTTCGCCTATGGTGGTGATCTTACTTCGATGCTGAACAATCCTGACATTGTAACCGGCGGCAAGGTGGACAAGGCTTTACTGAACGCCACGGCATTTACGGAGGCGGTGTATGAGCGGCTCAAATAGACTAGCAGGCCTGACAGCGCGTCCCAAGGATACAGGTCCAGCCGAAGTGCGGAAGGTTGATGAAGTCGGCGAGGCTAGGGGCTTCGTAGATCGCACCCCACGAAAGAAGCCGGGGCGAAAGCCAAGCCCAAGAACATATCAATTACATCCGAAGGTCTTTCCAGAAGTAGGGGAGGCAATCGCTGCCAAGGCTGAACAACTAGGTATCACGCAAGGGCAACTTGTTGAAAAAATGTGGGAAGCCTACACCGCAGAGAATGGCACTTAAGTTCGGCAATGGTGGGGTAAGCGTTCTGTATGAATTCCATCCAAAATATATGCTCTCAACTGGCTTAACCACAAGATTTTGCGTATGATCTTGAAAACCTAACAGGATCAATAATGAAACCCCAAATTGTTCATGAAGAAGAAGTTTCCAGTTTAGCGGCCTCTCATCTTACTAGGTCGCCGATGGATCAAGTGAGCCTATTTCCTGAAATTAGGTATATGGGTTCAAAAAAGCGATTGCTGCCGTGGATCCATAGCGTTCTTGGTACTCTCGACTTCGAAACTGCCCTCGACCCGTTCAGCGGGAGTACATCTGTTGCATACCTACTTAAATCCATGGGGAAACGGACAGTTACTTCGGACTTTCTGAATTTATCGAGCACTATCGGCAAGGCACTTATTCAGAACAATAACGTGCATCTTGATGGCCCGGCCATGAAAATACTGATGTCGCAGCCCGCCAATACACATCACTTCATCGAAGAGACGTTTTCTGGGATATTTTACAAGGTTTCTGACTTACAGTTTTTAGATCGGATATCTTGTAATATCCGGCAGCTCGACAACCCTCATCAGCAGGCGCTTGCGATGTCAGCTCTGATGCGATCTTGCGCAAAAAGGCAGCCTCGCGGTGTGTTTACAATCTCTGGGGATCTATCCAAGTACGATGATGGTCGAAGGGATCTCCGCCTATCTGTAGAAGAGCATTTCTTTGAGCAAGTGGAGGCATTTAACGATGCGGTCTTCACAAATGGACGACGAAATCATGCACAACGTAGTGATGCCTTTGAAGTGAACACACGTGGTGTTGATCTGGTTTATTTGGATCCGCCATACGTCCCACGAGCAGACGATAACTGCTATGTAAAGCGCTATCATTTTCTTGAAGGGCTTTCTTGCTACTGGCAGGGGCTAGATATCGACTATTCAACAAAAGTTAGAAAAATACCGAAGAAGTACACACCCTTCAGTTACCGCAAAGAAGCAATTGAAGCGTTTAGGCGTCTTTTTTTACGGTTTAAGCGTCAAACTATTGTGCTCTCTTACAGCTCAAATGGGTTTCCTGATCTTGATGTCCTCATGGAACTGATGGGAGAAACAAAACGTGATGTTAGGGTTTTTCGCCGAGATCACACCTATCATTTTGGAACGCATAGCAAAGTCAAACGCTCCGCAGTCGAAGAGTATTTAATCGTGGGGCAGGCATGAGGCCGGTTGAACAACAATTTGATGATATTATCGCCAGCCTGTCTCCACTTGAAGCAAATTGGATGGATGATATGGCGCAGGACATCATGGCCCGGATCCACACCGTACCTATGAAGCCTGAGTATGATCGCGACGATATCGCTACGCTGATTGAAGCAAATGATGGGCCAGGATTCGAGGTCTCCCGTTTTTGCGTTGGCTTGTTCCTTGGATACTCCAAAGACAAGTTGCATGGCGAGTTGATTGAGAAATTAGGCACCGGTGGGACAGGCATCAAGCGCTTTCAGAATGATCGAGAAACCTATCTTGATGTGCTTGAAAGTATGGGTCTTCGTGATGCGATGACGGCAGTCGTCAATCGCGATCCTGTCTGGAGTGATGTGTTACGTGAACGGTTACGTTCTGGGCGTGGTAGCGCAATCCAAGGCCAACAGCGGGGCAGGGGGTTAGAAGATTTTGTTGAAGAAATCATTCAACAAGTTTTTGGCGATGCCTACGAGCTACGCTGCACCTTCCAAGGGGTGAACGGGACAGCCAAGTGTGATTTCGCCATTCCTAACAAAGCAACACCCATGATCCTTATTGAAGCGAAGGGTTATGGGGCAACCGGTTCAAAAATGAGCGATATTATTGGCGACGTTGATGCTATAATTGGTGCCAAACGCCATGATGCCAGTCTGCTACTGATTACTGATGGCCTGACTTGGAAGGCGCGCGCCAATGACCTCCGAAAGCTTATTCAAAGACAGCACGATGGTCGGATCACACGTATTTATACAAAGCAGATGCAAGATCAGCTTCGTACAGATCTTGAAACACTACGCGCTGAGTATGGTTTAAGCTAAACATAGAGGAGTTTTGAACTTGGAGATGAAAAAACACCAGCAGGTTCAGTATGAACATGATCTGCGCAATCATTTTGATATCCTGTCTTTATCACGATTAGATAGGCTGAAGCACTATGGTCTTCATTTCGCGAAATATGCAGGGCGGTTTGCGCGGGGTAGCCAGGAGACAAAAAGCCGTACGGATACTTTGATAGATGCTTTTCTTGTTGCTCTTAGCGCGGCAAACGCACTGAACCAAGCGTTACCTGAGATAGAGGGTAGGGTGGGTGATGATCCATCAGATCTAGCCTTCACAGACTATGCTGGTCGTTTTGCCGATGCCTGCGAGAAGATCGACCATCTTGAAGAGTTTAGATCCATAGCGCTTGATGCCAATGAAGCGATTATCAGATGGATAGTGGCGAGTGCCACTTCTCAAAACCTTAACCTTGATAGCCTCTTGAAAGAGCGCCGCGCTCAACTTGCAGGACGCGCTGTTTACGCGCCAGGTTCGTAATGTTTCTGTCTGGAGGGTGGCTCGAAAAGAATGGTGGCCCAATAATCTCACCGTTCATCGCTGAACAAATTGACTGTGCGGCTTATACGATGCGTGTAGGTGATGAGGCTTATGTGAGCCCGGAGGGCAAGGGTGATCGCAAACCAGCATTACTTCAGTTGGGACATGAAGCACCTATCGATATTCCACCGGGGCAGTTTGGCTTTCTTGTTACACGTGAATTCATCACCGTTCCTCCCGACTTGATTGCGTTTATCAACATGAAAAATACGTTGAAAAGCAGCGGTCTTATCAATGTCAGCGGTTTTCATGTTGATCCCGGATACAAAGGGAAGCTCGTTTTTTCAGTTTTTAACGCAGGCCCAAAAAAAGTTACGATTAGACAAAATCAGGACGCATTTCTGATCTGGTTCGCACGAATCGAAGCGATGAGCGATGAGGAAGTAGCGAGCGGGAAGTTTGTTAGGAATAAGCCTGGATTTGCAAAAATTGATAGCGAACTTATGTCTCGTATCCCAGCAGAGAGCGCATCGCTAAATTCTCTAAATAGCAGAATTGAAGAACTTCGTAGTCAGTTTGTGATCATGCGAATGATACTTACATTTGTAGGCGGTATAACGGTATCAGCAGTTGCGGCGCTTATTGCTGCTAAAGCATTGGAAATATTTTGAATTTTTTCAAAAATTTTGTCTCATAATCTGCAATTATGAGACGCCACATAGTCAGAAATTCACCTTGTAAAAAGATCCAGAACAATCTCGTCTTTGAGTTGGTAAGCCTCTTCAATTTGGCGAATGAAAACGTTCTGTCCTCCATAGCTTGGGTGGCGAACTTGGATACTAGTTATGCCTAGGCTATCAGCGGCTTTATGGGCTTCGCCACCTATGGCGATCACTTTGTCTGGTTTGAGAAGATCTATGAGAGTATGTAGAAACCAACTACACGCCTGACGTTCTTTAGCGGTGTGGTTACGATTAGTCATAGGGTTTTCTGGTGTGTGGGGATGCAATGGAAAAACGTTCCATAGGAAGACAGGCTGTTCCACTCGAGCGAGCATCCGCCATATCACATTAGCAGTGCGTTCGCCAATTGGTGGTCCCTTGGTGGCACGTTCGATCGGCAAACCTTGAAACAATGCACTATAAGCATTTAGATGTGTCTCGTCAGTGAGTGCGAGGCCGGTACGTCGTCCTCCCCTGTAGCCAAGATCGCGAGCGATCCATATCGTCTTCACTTTTAGGTTCACAGCAGTTTCTAAACTTCGTTCAAGGTTCTGCCGTCGCAGGTAAGCCGCGTCGTTACGATCGTGCAGTGGGCAGTGATCAGTGTAGGGGTTAAAAACGTCTTTGAGCTGAATTGAGCACAGTGCATCCATAAAATCAGCGATCGAACTGTTCATGGTGCAATGTAAATTGATGCAACTACTGCGAAGGACAGAACTGCAATATAGAATGGCCAAATGGCGACACTGCCGAAGCACGCCCAGAATGATGTCGTGTGTCGTGCACTCATATCGAAATCTGCTATTTCGTTGATGGATTCACTACGCACATCATCGAACCGATTTCGATAACCCCGTTCCAGCCAGAGATATCGGCAGTCTAGCATGGCGAATAGCACGACTGCTGGGGAAGCAAATGCAGCGATGCTCGAGTTGTCAATCGCTGTGGCGAGCCCCATCATCCCAGTAACAAGTGCGATACATGACGCCTTCGTCTGCCCGCTTGCGGCGCTCATGCGCTCGATAACGCTTTGAATCATTTCGAGATGCTTCAAACGCATCGCGACAAGATGTTCCGCAGGAGGAGGTAAAGATGAGGGCATTTGCATCCAAAATGTGCTGTGGGCACTCCATAGTCTACTGTCGTTGTCTAATAAAACGCGCTGTACTTCAACCTTGGCTATGCCGATCTACGACACTGACACGCAGGCTGCTTGACTCAGAACGCGCGCATCACCTTTTTGAAGTTATGATTGGTCCAAGTTGTTCAGCGATGAAGCAGCAAACTAGTGTTTTCTTGAGGGGCCTAGGATAGAGTAGCCGCATGAGTTTGTATGATATTCTTGTTTTTGGCTGCGAAGACATCTCGACCCGAGATGCATTCGTAGATGTCTTGAAAGATCTGATAGTGGAAAGCGGTTTGTTGATGAGTGAGGTCAGATTTTTGACCGACCCAAGTGGATATCTCAATACTCGCAATCCGAGAACACCGACAGTTGCCGCGTGCTTTTCAAAGCCTTCACAGGATGAGTTGGCCGTGTTGACGGTGCTCCTCCATGCACGAATGCCGATTATTCCTATCGCAAGGCCCAACGAAAAATTCGAAAATTTCCCGATCCTCTTAAGGCCTCTCAACGGGACCTTAATTCCACATGACAAGGGAGCCTGGGGGCCAACCGCTATTACGGTACTGGACAGCGTCGGGTTGCTTCGCGCACAGCGTCGATTGTTCATCAGCTATCGCCGCACCGAATCTCGCGATACTGCAGTACAACTCCATGACGAACTGTCCGGGCGTGGGTTTCAAGTTTTTCTGGATACTCATTCCATTCGACCCGGCAAGGTGTTCCAAGATAATTTGTGGCACAGCCTTTGCGATTCTGACGTTATGATTATGCTAGATACTGCAACGTATTTCAAAAGCAAATGGACGCGGGAGGAATTTGGCCGCTCCCTAAGTATGGGCATCAATATTCTGCGGTTGATTTGGCCCGGTCATACTCCAGAGCAATCTTCGGAACTTTCTGAAAAACGAATACTAACTGACACAGATTTCAATGAAGAGGTTTTAAAACCTGATATTCTTGAGGAGATCGCAGAAAAAGTTGAACTCCTTCGAGCGCGCGGCCTTGCCGCCCGACACACCGAAATGACTGGGAAGCTGAAAACTGGCATCGAATCCATTGGCGCAACCATATGTGGAACAGGCGCATATCGCAGCATGTCCATCAAGTTAAAGGATGGTCGTGAGGCATGGGTATATCCAGTGATTGGTGTGCCAACGGCAAATATGATGCACGACGTGGCACTCCGCGCTCAGAATGCGAAGCATGCAGGTCCATATATGGTCTATGATCATACTGGGATCACATCTGAATGGCTTGAGCATCTTGGGTGGCTGGATCAGTCGATCCCCGATGTGGATGTCATGCGGGTTTCTGAAGCAGCAGGTATTCTAGCGAAAAGGCCACTGTCATGAAGAAAGCGGTATTTCTATCGGCAAGCCTGCCAGATCCTACCAAATCGCATTTTATCGCACCTTCGGAGGCAACCGATATAATCTCGGCAGTAAGGGCGCTTGTCTATGTGGTACTTGGGCGCAGACCGTTGATATGGGGCGGTCACCCGGCAATCACGCCGATGGTTTGGTCGATGGCAGAAAGCATGAAAGTCGAGTATCGAGATTGGGTAACACTCTATCAGTCTCAGTACTTTAAAGATCGTTACCCAGAAGAAAATAAGCGTTTTGGAAACACTCATTACATACCCGCAGCACCGGCCGCCTTGAAACAGTCAGAGGAACAGCGGTTAAAACTCAGCCTGCATTCTATGCGATCGTGTATGTTTAGTGAGAACACCTTCGAAACAACTATTTTCATCGGTGGTATGCGTGGTGTTGTCGACGAATTCGACATGATCGGCGAGTTATGTCCAGGCGCGCAGCGCATACCGGTGCTGTCCACTGGTGGCGCGACCAAACTATTGTCTGAAAAACTCAATTCAACCGACCTTGATCTTGACCGTCTAAAGCGTGACATTGATTATGTACCTTTATTCTATGACCTTTGTGGGATTACTCCAGCTGAACAGCGCGGCTCATTGATCTAAGCCATCGTTACAAAATAAAAATTCGACACATTATCTTGATGACGTCACGGCAAGCACCCATATATCGTGTGTATCAGCATTATTTGCGTGGTGGTTTAAATGCCCACAAAGAACGTCTTTATTAGCCATCATCACGGAGATGACGCACGTGTTGACACATTCTCGCGAATGTTAGGTCGTGGTGACTATCAGGTTCGTAATTCGTCTGTGCGCATGAAGCCCGCAAACGAACGACGGGTTGAGCAGGGTAGGGTGAAGGACTCGACGATTAAGCGCCTTCTACGCATGAAAATGCGGTGGGCTTCTACAGTCGTAGTGCTGATTGGGCCCAAAACACACACGCGCCCGTGGGTAAATTGGGAAATTGAGCAGGCTAATCGCCTCGGGAAGCGCATTGTCGGTGTATACTTACGGGGCGGCAAAGAAGCTGACGTACCGAAAGCACTAAACGATTATGGCAATGCGATTGTGAATTGGAGTACGAAAAGTATTGTCGATGCGATTGAGGGGAGCAACAATCGTTTTGAACAACCGGGGGGAAACCTTCGACAACCGGTTCATGCCGGTTCAACGTCGCGGTGCTAAGACGATGGCTGCTCGAAAATCTCGCGTCTACATTTATGTCGTTGATCGCGATTTTGGCTTCGCTCCAAACCCATACCATGGGGTTTGCACCCTTGCTTGCTGCAAGTACCGAATAAGATCGACGGCACAGGTCGGGGACTGGGTGTTTGGGGTTGGTGGGTCGAGTTTGAAAGCTACAGGCCGTTGTATATTTGGAATGCAAGTCACTGACACAATGTCATTCGAAGAATACTGGTCTAATCCCAGATATCTCGCTAAGCGACCGGTTCGGAATGGAAGTCGGGCTATGATGCTTGGGGATAATATCTACCATCGTCCTGGACCAGAAGAACCCTGGGAGCAAGAAAACTCCCACCATAGCCACCCTGATGGAACGCCAAATCCATCGAATATCGAAACTGACACACGGACCAATAAAATTTTGGCTTCAACACACTTCGTATACTTCGGCACCGCAGCACCAGAAGTCCCTGACCATATTTTTGACGCGATGGGTTATAGCAATGCCATTAACCACCGAGTGTTCTCTCGAGATGAAGCGTGCGATTTATTGACTTGGTTCAATGAAGGCACAAAAGGCGACATCGGGGCAGTACTTAGTGACCCGTTTCAGTTCAGGGATAGCACTGCCCGATACTCGGCAGGCTCAAATAAAATAATCAAGGAGATCGTCGAGCTGATGGATCTCTAGGCGCGGCGAATCGTGTTTGGGCTGACCTTGAATAAGCGAGCAAGCTCGGCGATCCCGCGCCCATCATCATCACGCATCCGGCAAACCTCAGCACGCCGTTCAGGCGATAAAGCAGGCGGTCTGCCACCTATGCGACCACGCTTGAGAGCAGCAACTAACCCCTCCTTAGTCCTCTCGGATATCCGTTCGCGCTCGAACTGGGCAATGGAGGCAAAGACGTGGAAGACGAGCCGTCCTGCTGGTGTCGTGGTGTCAATGTCCTCGGCCAAGGATCGAAACCCTGCACCTTTTGCGCCCACCGCCTCAACGATGCTCAAGAGGTCCTGTAGGGATCGGCTAAGACGGTCATACTTGGTCACGACAACCACGTCACCGCACCGCAACTGCTCGATCATGCGGTCCAGCTCAGGGCGGGACTTCTTGGTGCCAGAGATTTTCTCTGCAAAAATGCGATCCGCGCCAATCGCCTCAAGGGCAGAGGTCTGGGCATCAAGGTGCTGATCCTCTGTCGAGACACGCGCGTAGCCAATTATCACTGATCCAACCCTTCCAAAAACCTTCAACAACTAGTTTAGTTTTGAACGGGGTTTGTGGCAGCGTCAATTGGGGTAGTTTCCGCATGTGCCAAAAACGGTCGTTTTTGGCACAGTTGATTAGATACTTGGCCATAACTGAAGGTGAACAAGAAAAAGTATACGATCTGATATCTTCTGAGGTGGAGCGCGCGATGCGTTAAATCAGATATCTCTGACTTAACGATCAACTAAGTACCGAAACCCAAACCTGTCATCGTGGCCAAGCACGCGCACAAAGGACCGTTTTCGGGGCTTCAGTTTCAATGTAGGTACTCTCAACAAAGACAAGGATGCAGAAATTACTCTTGCAGCCAATCTTCAAAACAGTGCTGATCTTCAGGACTCATTTGGGAAATCAAGTCCTGTAAAATAGCAAGATATTCACTATCCGTTGATGCAAGCATAGCGATTGTTTTTCCCAGTAGAATGTTCCTGCGCAGCTCTAAATTCTTCTTCTGGTCTTCACTCATCTCCTTTTGCGGCAGAGATCGCTTCCTACTCCTAGCAACTCTCGCTATCGCTACACTTAGTTTCTTCTCTGCCAAATTTTGATGTGTCGTGGTTGATTGCGGAACATACTTTTTAGGTTTCATGTTAAAAGCACCTTTCATTGATCCTGCCTTGTTTGTCACTAAGATCGCGCCTCGATATACTTTATGACTTGGTTTTGTGCGTCGATTGGACCGCTATAGAAGTCAGTACGGACGCCTTGAATATCAAAATGAAGCTTAGAGCCCTTTCGCGCGAGCGACAGAACCTCTTTGCCAATTCCTCTCGCATATCCAAGTTCGAAGTAAACATTCGGCTTCTCTAAGGTAAGATCGGCTATGATAAATTCGCTCTTACGGATACACGAAATAATTTGTTCATAAATGTGGTAGTCACCCCGTATCGCATCAATTCGTTCAATATGTATATATGGGCAATTAGAGAGCCGTGGAGCTTGAATTATTGCCTGATGCGTCTCATCCATCTCCTTGTCAAATGCCATAATCAAAAAAGCGTAATTTGGTAAGGTTACGCTTCTCAGACGAAATTTTCCGAGCTCGCTGCGAAACTGAGCGACAAAATTATCAGGATTATAATCGTTGGCGATAACAGAGTTGTATATGTCACGAAAATTTAGAAATTGCTGTAAGTCGAGCTCGTCACGACGAAGCCTTTCGTCGGCAGATATTTCTGACAAACCTTGTTGTTTTAGAACTACCTGCAAGGCTTTATAATCAAGCGTCGAGCGAACATAGGCGACAAAAACCTGCCCTGGAAAATCCGCTTTTATTTTGCCGATGGTGTTTGAGTCTCGGACAATTAGAAGTGGGCTTCTTCCCGCCCGCAACACTTTTGTTAGTCTACTCTTCTTAACACCGTAGATAGCGTCAGCGTAAACATACCGATAATCGCAAGCTAAAACTTTTTCTTCTTCGACAAAATCCAAGTCTGTGTCTGATGGCGTTTCCACCTCATATTCTCTTGGCTTTCTAGTTGATAATTTTTTTACTAATTCCACACCTTCTTCCAATATCGGCATGTGACGAGCCAAAAAACTCTTCCCACTACCTGACGCGCCCGCGATGATAATTATTTCTGGCATCTTAAACTTCCCCCACCTTACCAAGGGTTTTCTCAGTTACCTGTAAAACATGCAAGCAACGGCCACAAAAGTTAAAGGTTCTAACCCTTAGAGCCGTCTCAACCTACAGACTGTGGCCCCTGCTGCGATCCGTATCACGCGAGATTTCTTCCTCGTTGTCGCCCCGCTCCAACTCGCGGTCATCCTCCAAATCCAGCTTTTCACGCGGCTTGTTCAACACGTCGTCCAACCGCTCCCTGATGGATGGCTTCGGGCCAGGTTCAACGCCCCGCTCCCGATCGCTGTGGCCATCCAGCGTGTGGCTGGTCGCCTGTGGGCTATCTGATCCCTCGCGATCCAGAATGGTTTTCAGCCGATCACGGGCAGTTTTGCCGCCTCCAGCTTCCGGCTCCGGCGTATCCTCGCGCTCTCGCCCCCGATCTGTGATCCGCGCCAACCGCTCGCGAACGTCCTCTTCTCCACGCTCACCACTGCGCTCTTTATCAACCGCCGCCCTAAGTGCGGCCAATCCAGCGGATACACGCCCCTGCCCTTCTTCGCGGGCCATGCCGTAAGTCTCCCGTGCCACGTCCAGACGTTCGCGCATGTCGCGGAACGCCATCCGCGCCTGACGAGCCGCATGTGTCACCGCCCCCCGCTCCGTCAGCGGCACATACTCACGGCCCTCGCGTTCCGCTGCGGCCTTCTCGCGGCGTTCCATAGAGTTTGCCGCTGGCCCCAACTTCAGCTCCGGGTCACGGTCCAACTCGTCGGCGGACAGGGTATCGCCCCTGTCCAAAGCCGTCTCGCGCTGCTTCTCAAGCGAGCGGTGATCGACGCGCTCAACCTCCCCCGCGCGCTCCAAAGCGCGGTTCTGCAACTCGGCCCAGACACCGCGCATCTGCTCGATCTCGGCACCACCGGTCCTCGCCGAATCCAACACCCGTGTCTTGGCGGTGAACCCCTCCGGTTCAAGCCGTCGGGTCGAGGTCAGAACGTGCGCATGGTGGTTGCGTTGATCGCCTTCGCGGTTCGGGGCATGAATCGCCACATCGACCGCCACGCCATAGCGGCTGACAAGCTGCGCGGCGAACTCACGGGTGATCTGAGACCGAACCTCGGCACTGATTTCGAACGGCAGGGACAGCTCCCATTCGCGGGCCGTGACAGAGTTACTGCGGGTTTCGCTGGCCTCGGCGGCGTTCCACAAGGCGGCCCGGTCCTGCGCCCAATCCGGGGCATTCTCGGGGGCGATGATGAACGTCTCCTCAATGCCCTGCTTGCGGGTGTAGTCGTGGATGCGGCCCTCGCGTTGGCACTCGATGCGTTCGCCGACACGGTAGGCCGCTGCCGCCGTTGCAGTACGTCCGGCAGACCGTTTGATCGTTTTCACAGAGAGGTGGTAACTGGCCATCAGCGCACCCCTCGCCAGAGACGCAAACGCCGCCGCACCGCGCCCTTGCTGACCCTAGCTAATGTTCCAACATTGGCCTTCGGGTCAGCCGTCTTTTTCCATCCGGCCCCAGCTTTTCGGGGAGCGGGCCGGATGGAAGAAGACAGCCCGCGCGAAACTGCCCGCAGGGTGATTGAGGCGTGGGCTTGCCCGTCATCTGCCCCCAGATCCCCAGCTTCGTGGGGAGCGGGATATGGGGGCAGATGACGGGCGGTTTGCGACCAGCAAACCAGCCTTGTGTCAGGGATGGTGTGCCCAATGGCACCGACAGCACCACCGACACGAGGCTCCCGAAACGAAGACGTCAGCGGCAGACCGGCCCCCAGCGTGGGGCATCGGTCGAGACGCTGGTGCGAAGTTTCGGGATGCGCTCCAACGGCTGACGTTGGCCTTGGTGAGTTCGAGAGGCCGGGAGGGCCTTTCGTTTCGTCGCGCATCGCGACGGACGGGGTTGGCCATCGGCTGGGGGTTTCCCCCAAGAGGATCACACGCAAATCTCGAAACCGCAGGTGTAGAGTTTGCATAAGTGCGCCCTTCACTGTTTCTCAGCTCAGGGTTTGCACACAACGGCATCCGTTCAAGCACAAACCTCTCACCTTGTCCCTCTTAGCATACAACCGCCGATTGAAGATGTCGTATCCGCCATGTTCCGCCGACAGATAGCCCAGAAACTGCCCTGTCTTGTTTTTGGAGTGCAACATTGGCCAACTCGAACTGACCTCCAGCAAATGACACAAGGCAGATTGTGACATGGCCGAAACAGAACTTGAGAAAGCGGAAAAGCGATACGCCCAGGCCAAGGCCCGTCTACAGGCGCTCAAGAATCGTGAGACCACCAGACAGCGCAAAATGGACACCCGCCGCAAAGTGATCCTCGGTGGCGCTCTGCTCGATCTGGCGGAACGGGACAGCAACGCTGCCGCCATGCTGGATCGTCTTGTGCGCAACCTCCCCCGCGCCCAGGACCAGAAAGCATTTGTGGATTGGGGAGGAACGTCCTCCGGCGACGATACCCCCTCGGCCTCCCCTTCCCCGCCTGACCCGGATGCCGCGTCCTGATGCGGACCTTCAGCTTAATCATGGACCGTCTGTTCAGGTTTTTCCAACGCCTGATCGTGACCCCGTTCCTGTTCGGCTGGCTGATCCTGTGGCTACTGTTGGGCGCGGCCTTCTCGACCCTCGTGGCCACCCCGTTCATCTTCGCTTTCTTTCGCGAGAACCCCGGCGAAAGTGCCTGGCACTGGGTGGTCTTCGGACCCTTCATGCTGATCGGTGTTGTCCTCGCCTATCGGGACTGGCTGGACCGTTCCGATGCAGAGAACTTCTTTGGCGGCTTTGGGCGGGACAGTCATGGCTCGGCGCGGTTTGCCGGGAAAAAAGAATTGCGGGCGCTGGAACAGGCGGACGGTCTTTTGATCGGTCGTAACCCGCGCACCGGCAAGCTGCTGCGCTATGACGGTCCTGCCCATCTGCTGACGCTTGCACCGACGCGGGCAGGCAAAGGCGTCGGCACGGTAATCCCCAATCTGCTGCTTGCGGTACGCTCGGTGCTGGTGATTGATCCCAAGGGAGAGAACGCCCGGATTACAGGTGCGACCCGCGAACAGTTTGGCACGGTCCATGTCCTTGATCCTTTCGGCGTCTCGGGCAGGCCGTCCGCGTCCTACAATCCGCTGGACCGGCTTTCGGCAAACAGTCCGGACCTAAGTGAAGATGCGATGTCGCTGGCGGATGCACTGGTGGTGGACCCCGCCGGACAGTCGGGTGATCCGCATTGGAACGAAGAGGCCAAGTCCTTTCTATCCGGTCTAATCATGTTCTGTGTGGCGCATGAAGAACCGGCGCGGCGCAACCTCGGAGCCGTGCGGGAATATCTCACCCTGCCCCCAGATCGGATGACAGCGCTGCTCAAGCTGATGCAGGACAGCGATGCGGCGGATGGCTTGGTGGCCCGCGCTGCAAACAAGTTTGTCGGCAAAGCAGAACGGGAAGCCGCCTCGGTGCTGTCGAACGCGCAGCGCCACACCCATTTCCTCGACAGCCCTCGGATCGCCAAAGTTATGACGCGGTCGGACTTCCACTTCTCGGACCTGCGCCACCGGATCACGTCCATTTTTCTTGTCCTGCCACCAAACCGTCTGGACGCCTACAGCCGCTGGCTGCGTCTTCTAGTCTCTCAGGCGCTTCAGGACATCGCACGGGACGCAGAAGTGTCAGAGACACCAGAAGACCCTCAGAACCCCCAGATCGCCGCACAGCGGCCCGTAGAGCGCCTGAAAGCACCCGTGCTGTTCCTCCTGGACGAGTTTGCCGCTCTGGGGCGTCTTGAGGCTGTGGAACGCGCTATGGGGCTAATGGCGGGCTATGGTCTTCAGCTCTGGCCGATTTTGCAGGACATGAGCCAGCTTCGTGATCTCTACGGCGCACGCGCCTCGACCTTCATTGCCAACGCGGGCGTGCAACAGGTTTTTGGCGTTAATGATTTTGAGACGGCCAAATGGATCAGCCAGACGATGGGACAGGAAACCATCGGCTATCAGACCGAAAGCCGCAAACCCGGCGATGTACCGACAACCGGCACCAGCATCACGGGCCGCGATCTGTTGACACCGGATGAAATTATGCAGCTTCCCCAGGAACTCCAGCTTTTGCGGGTCCAGGGCCAGCCCACGGCGATAACGCAAAAGCTGCGCTATTACGCTGACCGCGAATTTAACGGGCTGTTTGTCCCGCAGGACCAATGATCTGAAAAGGATACCGCCCGATGACCAATGAACCATCATCTGAGCAACCCGACCTCCCTGCCCTTTCCGATGCCGAGTTGCGCGAAACGCTGGATCGTTTGGGCGATTTGTCGTTGCGCGTGTATGATCAGGTGCAAGAACAGACAAAGGCGATCAACCATGTTGCCACGGCAGCGAACGAGGCGCGTCGTGCGGCCAAGAATGCCGAACAGCAAACTGATCTTGAGCAATATGCTGATTTTGCTGTCAGGCTCATTGATGAGCGTACCGGCGAGATTTTGGGAAAAATGAACCAAACATCTCGTGATCTGAGTTCAGTGGCGAACCATGCGCAAGCGGTTCTCAAAAAAGTGGAGGAAGACGGGTCGGCCTTTTATCGTGCTATCTGGGAACGAGAACAGAAGGTAGATCGGTTCAAGGCACGGCTACCGTGGTTCGCGGGCGGCATCGCAATTCTGTTCGTGGTGGGCCTGCTTGTTCTTCCTCGTTTCATAGCATCCGTCCCCTCCGGCTGCGCTGTCCTTGGCGGTTTATGGACTACGACAACAACGGGCGTTCCGATCTGTGTGCAGGATTCGAACGATGGTTGGTTCTGGTAGCTGATGTGACATGGACTGTTATGTGATCTGCGCTGCCAACCTTCTTGTGTTAAATATGAGTTAATATATGGGTTACGCCTCTGTTGAGGGGGTTTTTTATGTTCTTAAACAATGCATTAAGAGAACAGGTAGTGTGTAGTAACACGTTCAACGGTGTGTGATAGCACGAAGATCGGTGTGTAGTAGCACGTTTCTGCTTGCTGGTGTGTGGTAGCACGAAAGAACTTGACT
>Ga0307981_1001721_pt1 | contig 18924 bp, 10 predicted proteins | sample OrgLakmetagen987_FD_201849 | JGI IMG/M metagenome (GOLD analysis project Ga0307981, IMG submission 201849) | Saline water microbial communities from Organic Lake, Antarctica - #987 | ecosystem: Environmental > Aquatic > Non-marine Saline and Alkaline > Saline | place: Antarctica: Organic Lake... | reverse complement strand
CAGGTTGCTCCTTGACGGTACGTAGCTAGCTAGCCAGCCAGCCAGCTTCTTGTATGATCCCTACCGCATATTCATAGTTGATAAAGAGTATTCGTGCATCGGCAAAATAGCTAGAGTGACAAGTGGTGAGTTCCGTCTATCATTAAAATGCCCTCAAGGGAATTAAAATGCCCTCAAGGGAATCGTGAACGACTTTTTGGTTCCAAAGGTGCACTGAAATCGATCCACGCGAATAGGAAAGCACGCGGTAGTCGCCACTTTTGGTTGGGTCGGTTGCAATGTCGTTGACCGAAAGGAGAGGATTCACCACGCAGCGAACGGTACAGACCAGAGGCGACGCTGTAACGTGTCGACACACGAGCCAATGATGCAAGACGTTGCAAGGAGTAAAAGGGGCGCGACAGGGAAAGATGAATGGCCACACTACGGCGAGGAGCGACCATGGTGACGAAGAAGGAGAGTTGGAATGGCGAAAATGTGGAATGGAACGGAATCGGCGGCGAAGACTTTCTACTAAGTTCTATGCACACAGCAAGGAACGTTGTCGGTTGGATTGTGAGAAAGGAGGTCGAAAATGCATTGGCTCTGTCGTAGAATTTGCATCAGGAGTCAGGAGTGATGGATGAATGAAGGCTCACCACTGTCGTCCGGTCTTCGACCGACCAAGAAATAACATTTCTCTTGATAAAAGAGCGCGCGACGATAATCCAACGATGCACGCGCGCGCGCGCGCGCGCAACACAACTAAAATTTCGTCCCCAAATTTTAGGGATTGGGTCCGAACTCTTGGGGGTCTGCGGACTTCGGGTCCGGGTCCACCTTGGTCGGCTGATCCGGGGTCTACGGACTTTAGAAACCCGGAATCAGGTTGGACGACAGAAGACAGACAGGCAGACATTGTAGCAAGCTACCAGACTATTTATTGAAACCAGTCGTCAGACATGAACAGGTCCGAGGATGGGTCTGCCGGGTCCGTCCCCCGGCGGACTTGAAAGCGGACCCTGATAATTTGGCGGACCCAAAATGGTTGAAGCCCTCTCCATCATCTCCGTCTCAATCGGTCCTGCATTCGATCTTGATCCGATGCCGATGGTCTTTTCTACCATTACTTTCAGTTTCCTTATCCCCGAGACCGAGCCATTACCTGTAACGAAGTCTACTTCACACCATGTGTTGGTATCGTCATTCTGTCACAGTCTTGTTCCTCGGCAGCTTTCTGGCTGTCGGTACCATCACTTCGGCAGAGCCTGTGTGTGACATCTGTAAAGACGGGAGCTTTCCTACCAAGCCTTCTACGGTCGTGGCGGCTCTGTTCGTGGACGACGGTCGTCCCCGAAGCTGCCGGACTCTCTTCGGTGAGGGTCAGAATGGGTGAGTCAGTCGTTCACACTTTGCTGTTTTTTCTCTAACTTGCTATTCCTTATTGCATGTGACTCACTCTCTCTTTACATACCATTAGTTTAATTCCCGAACGTCTCTGCAATCCCATTAGAGCCAGCGAACTCCTGCAGAAAGACTGTGGCTGCGACGGCAGCGGGAGCGGTGAAGTTGCCCAGAACAATGCGGATCCCACCGCCGTGGTGAAACCTCAAGTACTGGTCAACGGAGTACCCCGGGAGGAATTTGAAGCGGCGCAAAACGGTAACAGTTCGCCGTCTCCACCATCGCCGTCTCCGCCATCCCCAGCACCACCGTCACCCAAACCACCGCCGTCGTCGCTTCCGCTTTCCTCTGTCGTCACGCCCATTGCAGTTTCGGCGCCTGATTTCAATTTCAATGTTGTTGGTGATTTCAATCCAGCAGGGCTCGGAGCAGGAGCCGTCAATATGCTCTCAGTGCCTCAACAACAGCCTATTGGTATTACTACTACGAATTTCGATTTCGACACGAGTGCTAGTATCACAGCAGCAGCAGGACTCGGAGCAGGTAGTGCTACTAGTGGTGCCGACTTTTCCAGCAGAAACAGCAGGTCTTGGTGGATTGGGGACTCCCAATGCAGCTGCTTTAGGAATTCCGGGTATCATTCCCGTTGGAAACACGGGCCTTGGCTCCATTCGGGGCAGCATCGGTAGTCCAAATTCGGAGGCGACCGATTCTTTGGGCGGCAGTTCCGCGTACACTACTGGGCTCCCCTCGTTTACGGTCGATGCGGCGGATTTCTCGTCAAACCTGGGCATTGACATTCCCGCGATTGTGTTTTTGCCCTTGATACCGTGAGTTCTTAGCATTAACTTTATTTTCTCTGCTTGTTCGTTGCCTTGCTACTGCTACCAGTTGTTATATACGTACGACTATGCAAAGAGTGCAGGCTGAGGGATGAGAGCAGTACTAAATTCTTGTCATGTTGTACTATCTACGCCGCATTGTCTTCCGTAGTAATCTTGTTTCTAGCGTTAGACTTGGATGCCCTCATCGTCGTGTCCCTCCTCATCGGAAACCCTTCTCGTCGAATATACCCGCCTCGTCGTGAACTATTCGCCAGCCAGCTTATAGTCGCATATTGATAGTTGATTAAAGAGTATTCGTGCATCGGTATAATAGCTAGATAGAGTAAGAGTGACGAGTTCCGTCCATCATTAGAATGCCTGCAAGGGAATCGTGAACGACTTTGTGGTTCCCAAGGTGCACTGAATTCGATCAACGTGAATGGGAAACCACGCGGTAGTCGCCACTTTTGGTTGGGTCGGTTGCAATAAGGAAGATTCCGCGCCAGCAAACGACGCGAGACTCACGTGAAAGGAAGCGGGTTGATAATATACTGCCTGGTTGTACTCCACCAAGACCCTGTCCATGTGTTGGACAATGGTTTGCAGGGAGGCACTGGCTTGCACGGGCCACGTCAAAAAGGAGCGTTGGCCAGTGTCATTGACCAAAAGGAGAGGATTCACCACGCAGCGAACGGTACAGGCCGGACACGTCGCGAGGCAACGCTGTAACTTGTCGACAAATGAGTCAATGCAAGACGTTTGCAAGTAAAAGGGGCGCGCCAGGGAAAGATGAATGGCCGCGTGCTGTACCAAAGTTCCCGACCAACCCGCACGCTCCAAGTCTCGGCTGAACGTTTGCACAGCTTCGTCAGCTGTAGTTTGGTAGTCTGTTGCAGAGAGCGTCACAGCGGCGTACAGGTGACCAGCCCAGTTGCCGCGAACATGCGGTTGCGATCGTACAAAGAGTGACTTTTGTTGGGGCGACAAGTCTCGGTCCGCGACGATGGTTACTGTGCCGATTTTTTGTTTCTTGTAGTGGCTGTCAGCAAGCTTCGTGTCGCTGGTATCAGTATTTGGCGCATTGGCGTCGTGGGGTTGTCCATCTTGCTCATCCTTGTTGTCGTCGTCGTTGTCGTTGTCACTGCTGCTGCTCTCGTAGAGATGCAACAGATCCATGCGATTGATCGAACGGTGACAAACGTTTAGATGCAATCACTCGACGGACTCGACTCACTTCGAGACACACTTCGATATCACCAAAAGATAGAGCAGCGAAAGGGAGTTAGCCTTGTCCATTGAAGATTTTTGTAACGGTTTGCCATTGTCGAGGGGCCGTCATTCGGTTTCGTTTCCTGGATTCTGGAAATACTTCCGCACGCCGGTCGGTTTTTGAATTTAGAAACGCCAAACTCGAAGTTCTATTTTTCCTTTTCAGTTTTCAGTTCTTCAACGGTCAAAAGTCAAAAGCTCCCCCCGCAGAACAACAGAACAATGGACTCGACCATGACCGTCACTTCCAACATGCCTTCTACTACAAACAACAGCAGCAACAGCAAGTTACAAGCACGTCCACTACACGTGGTGTTTATTCACTTGGACTTGGGCATTGGTGGCGCTGAACAACTCGTTTTGCAGCTCGCCACGGCTTCCGCTGCCCTGGGCCACAAAATAGATCTTGTCACGACACGGTGCGAACCCAACCACTGCTTTGCCGCCGTCAAACCAGGTGGGGCCTTGCACCACACCTTGCACGTTTGGGGGCAATGGATTCCAGCAAATATCGCTGGGTACGGACAAGCCGCTTGTAGTACCGTTCGGCTATTGTACTTGGCCTACCGCGTGGCTCGCAAAAAATCCCCCGACGTGATTGTTTTAGATGTCCTGCCGACGCCTCTGGCCTTTTTGACATCCACCAATGCGGCCCTCTTGTTTTATTGTCACTTTCCTGACAAACTCTTGACGCGCACCCAGAATCCTTCCAAACTCTCGCGGTTGTACCGCTCCCTCATGGATGCAGTCGAGGAACGAAGTATGCAATCGGCTGACGTTTGTGTCGTGAATAGTTTGTTTACGCGACGCACCGTCTTGACGACCTTTACAAAATTGCGAACAGCGTGGCCCGAATTGCCCGTGGTCTATCCTGCGCTCGATACCAGCTCTTTGGATAGTGCTATATCGAATGTCGCTAACGACAAGACCGCCAAAGGCCAAAAGGTTGTCTTTGTGTCACTCAACCGTTTTGAACGCAAAAAGAACTTGGGACTCTTGTTGGAAGCGGCCGCCTGGTTGCGTCAGAACCATCCCAAGCTACCCGCACCCACCATTATTATTGCGGGTGGTTACGACGTGAAGAATGTCGAAAACGTTCAATACCGAGCCGAGCTCGGCCAACTGGCGGACGAGTTGCAAGTGCCCACGGAATTTGTGCACAGCATTTCCGATGCCAAGCGCGCCGAATTGTTGCAAACTGCCACGGCCGTCATTTACACCCCGGCCAATGAACACTTTGGTATTGTGCCCTTGGAGGCCATGTACGCGGGAACGCCCGTGGTGGCGGTAAATTCGGGGGGACCCACGGAAACGGTCCGCGACGGTACGACGGGGTTCTTGTGCCAACCCTCCGCGGCTGGATTTGGCAAAGCCTTGAGCACGTTGATGCAGAATCCAGCTCAGACGGTCCGTATGGGTCAGGCGGCTCGCAAGCATGTTCAAGATACCTTTGGGGAAGATCGACTACAGCAAGAATGGAAGCAAGTCTTGGAAGATGCCTTGGTGCGAGGCCGGGCGCGCATGGCTGCGAGAGGCAATTACCATTTGGCTCGTACCATAATTTACTGCTTGGAGGCGATCTTGACATTACTGGTCTGTCTCTTGCTGACGTGGTTGCTGCGACAGCTGGGTCTGGTGGAACCCAGTGAATCGATATGGGGGACTGTCCGTCGAGCTGTCGTCAGAGGAGATGAGCTGTAGATGTAGCTGTGTAGCTGTAGCTGTAGCTGCTAATTATACGGATAACAAGAAAGCTACGGCGTAGCTAAGAGTGCTACGACGTAATCTACTCGAAAGCATGAGTGATGTAATACTCTTTAAGCGGATAGATGAAGCTAGTGCTTCAAGACAGAGCGACATTCTAATGTGTAGCATAATGCATGCATATACGAGAACCAAGTTACATGAACTCGAAGGAGTCCAACTCCTTTTTGAGGACATCGATCTGCGCCTGGACTCCCGCTGCCTTGTTGGCACGGACCTTGTCAGACACTTCCGTTGCCTTCTCCTCAAAGAAAGCAGCAACAGCCTTGTTATCTTCCCAGTCTCCAGAGAACATACTTTTGATAATTTCCGTCGCCGAATTCTTGGTTAAGCTTGGATCAGCCGCACGCAACTGACCGACAACATCGTCTTCGGCTATGCGTCGCTTAGCGCGGTAGAAGAAGAACTCACGAGACTTTTCCCATGGAACCGCTTCCTTGATGACGCCCTTGGCCTTCATGCGACCCGTCTTGTCGTGCAAGTCGGCAAACTCTGTGGCAGCCTGCAAGTAAACAGGCTTCAACTGCTCTTCCCGGGCGGAAATCTGGTCCTTGATGGCGGTCTTGTCCTCCTCCAGTTCGCACATTTCCAATTCGGAATCCATGAGCTTCAACTGAGAGTCAATACGGTGCATGACCTTGAGCTGGTCGGGAAGACGGAACTTGATCTCCGTGATGCCAGCCGGCTCGAGAATTCCACCACGAGAGTCGGGGTCGGCGTACATCTCCATCTTCTCTTCGTTAATCGTAGGGTCTACAACAACCCAAGATCCTCCACGGAGCTCTCCGTGGGGCGGCAAGTAAATGTAGACCGGATTCGTGAACTCGCGGAGGGCGTCAACAATCATGGCTCCAAACTTGAGAATCTCTCCAGCCATGTCGCGACTTCCACCGGAGAATCCACGCCAGTTGGCAAAGATCATAACTGGAAGACCTTCCTTGTCAAAGTCACGAAGCGCCTGAGCAGTCTTGTAGGACGAGTCAGGGAACAAGACCTGTCCGGCCTGAGGAAGGACGGCCTCACGAGAGTTTGCGTCAGCAGGATCAGCAGGGATAACCCTATCGACCAAGCGAGTCTCGACAGCAATAGCACCCATGGGAATACCACCAAGGCGACCACGGCCCACAATAACACTCTTTCCCCATCCTGCAAGATATTCCTTGAAGCTGTCCTTGTCGAAGAAGCCAGGCATGTCCGAGGTTCCAGACAACATCAAACGCGGGTCGTATGGAGTCGGGGTAGGACGCCAGGCGACAGGACGGTCGACGGGGTCAGCGCATTTACGGCAGGCTGGGAGAGCACCGACGTTCTTCGGGACGAAGCTCAACCACTTGAGAATGGCGGAGACACCCTCCTGATCGTCTTCAACTGTCTCGTGCGAAACACCATTAGGGATCATGATCTGCGGTCCACCAAGCTGATCCTGGGAAGTGTAGACGTCGCGACCAAGAAGCTTGTTCAAAGCCGAATAGCCGGTCAAGATGATGGGTCCTTGCTTCATTTGGATCACACGCTGTCCAAGACGGACCAAGTAGGCTCCAATACCAACACTTCGGCCAGTGACATAACTGAGTGTGAAAATCTCGTCGTAAGAGCGGGAGGTCTCTCCAGCGATCTTTCCACTTCCTTGCAAGTTCTCTACACCAATACCATGTTTGCTACCGATGACATCCGTGAGAGCCCATCCTTCGGGGACCTTGTTCGCGATCACCGAACCGTCAGGGATTTCCTTATAGTCTTCGTCCGAAAGGTAAAGGTATTCAAAACCCTTATTCGGATTCTGAGAGTCGTTGAACTTGATATTGATCTTGGACTTGAGCTCATCAACGAGACCGATTCGCGCACCGGCGTTACAAGCGATGTAAAGTCGCGGGAGCTTGCGTTCGCGTGCGTAGACAGAAGCCTTGTAGTAAAGTTCGTCTTCTTCGACACCGAAGGAGCCACTCTGCACTGTCACATCATTCGCAATCACGACAACCTCGCGTCCTTCGGGGTACTCAGGGGTCTTCATCTTGACTACCCATGCGACCATTCCGTTCTTGTTCGTGCCCACAGGACGACTTCCGAGAACAACCTCACCACTGGCTTCCTCGAGAAGTTCTTGGGACTCGAACAGGCTGGAGGGAATCTGTACTCCCGAAGCTACTGGCAAACTATCAATGTGCTGCTCCCATTCTCCAAACAAACCGACTTCCATCAAACCAAGGAAGTCGTACGCGTAGGTGGATCCAACACGACGGGCAATAGCACGTTTCGTCTGAACGACATTAGAAGACTCGTAGGGGTCAAGGAAACACATCTCAACTTCACCAGCCTCGTCCAACAGACAAAACTCGGCGGTAACGCCAGTCACAGGGTCTGGCTTCTCAAGAAAAGCGTTTGCTTTAAGCCATTCGCCTTCCATCGAAGAGGCCACAAGTCGAATTGACTGAGTAACCGGGTTACCCTCGTCGTCGGTAGTTGCAAGACGAACCTTGACTTCAATCTCGTCAACTCGAAGCTTAAGGAGACGGGTGGCAAGGTTACTCTTTAAATTGCTCATGATACCCTTGAACCGCGTCGCAAGCTCAAAGGGTGTAGTCCCCTCGAGTTCGTGAAGCGAATGAAGAAAGATTCGGGAAGAGGATTGAAGGGAGACCTTTGAATTACCCTGCGCACGCTCGAGTTCGTCAAGCCCCTGTTGAAGTGCTCGCTGCGCGCCAAGAGTAGTCACGAGGCCAACGCTGAACGAAATACCGCGGGCGAAGACAACCTGAGGAGGGCCACCACGGATCGGCCGTTCGCTCTTTTCTGTTCCAATGTAGACTTGAGCATTCTTGCCAATGGCTGGAATGCGCTCAAGCTCAAAGTTCTTGGAAAGACGACCGAGTTCCAGAAGGTGGTGGAAGGTGGGACGCATGTTACGACGAAGAGGGTTCTCTTTGTAACCATCGCATTCGGGGAACGTGTAGTACGCAGGATCCTTCTTCTTGTTGGGGACGAGAATATTGACAGTACGAACTCCTAGTGCCTCAAGCTTAGCCTTCTCTGAAGTAAGATGACTCTCAACGGACGCGTTGTCTGCGTACTCGCCATTTGCGACAGACAAATGGAGCACGTTCAACGGGACACCGGCCATCGTGGTGGGCTTGTCCCCGATTGCAGCAGAGAGATCGTCCAGAATCATGGGGAGCTCGGAAGTCAGAGAATCTAAAGAAGGCACGACAGTAAGGAGACCCTGACGCACTGGGCTCTTCGACTGTTGGACGTCTGAGAACTGAAAAGAAAAGTTGCATGACAAGCGGCCATCCTTCTCTCCAACGCTCAAGTCCACAATACGGTGACCCTGGTAGATACGACGGACATATACCTCGATAGCAGTCGACCGTGCCAACGCATCATCATCGTTGAACAGATACGTAAGCAAGTCGACACCAGCGGAGAGAGTCGCACTCTTTGACAATCTCTCAAGATCGGTAGAAGAATCGAGCAAGCGGGCACGCAATTCGCTGACACGAATTTCGAAGGCCGGTACCTTGGACTGGCGAATGATGGTATCGGTAGCAAGAGCGATCTCTCCGTACATCTTTCCCTTCAATGCCGAAAGCTGATCGACCACGGTTAGAAGCGAGTCCGGTAATTGCGAGACGCCAAAGCGATCAGCAAAGGTCTCGATTTGACGCAGAATGGCCAGGATAAGCCGGGTGCGCATCTTCAACTCCTGATGCGCAAGACTCTCAGCGATAACGACGTCAAGAGTGTCGCTATTGGCCTTGGTTAATTCGCGAACAACATCATCACGCAGCTTTCCGGCAAAGATTGTCTCGACACGCAAGAATTCGGAGAGAGTCTCGGTGACAAGTCCCGAAGCCGCTTCGATATCAGCAACTCCCTCCAAGAAAGCGGATGCAGCGGCTTCGGGATCGCCCTTAAACCCAGCGAGAACATTCTTGACAGCAGACTTAGCATTACACTCCAAAGAAACGCTTGGAATGTCGAGTGAGCCTTCAAAGGGCAAGATCTTCTTTACCTTGGAGGGGTCCTTCAACTCGAGGGAGGCGAGGAGATCTCCGGCAGAAATAACGCTTCCGGGAGAAAGATTGTGGGTGATCTTTCCACTCTCAGAGGCCTTAATAGGCATAATCATCTTCATGGCTTCAACTTCGACAAATGGTTTGCCTTCCCTCACTTCGTCCCCGTTCTCTTGGAGGTAACGAACGACTTTTCCAGTCACGTCGGTTCGAAGCTCAGAGGGATCAAAAATGGTCGGCCTGCAACAATACATGTGCAAAATACAAGGGTGAGTACGAGAGACGGCGGCACTCCTTTCTTCAGAACAGATGTGCGATACTTACATCAAAAGAGTGTTGCCGTCCAGAACGAGACGAAGACCGAGAGGTTCTTCCATTCCGAAGATACGGTGCGTCTGACCTCCGAAGACTGCCAAGAGTGCACCCTCAGCGGTCAAAGTGACCTCAGCATCGATCACACTGCCTGCGCAAGAAAGACGGTAGACATCGGGAGCACTACGCTCCACGTCGAACGCGTACTTAATATCATTGTAGGCAATCTCGACCTCAAACGAGTTGATGCCGGGGATTCTACCAGTAGAAGTCTGTCCCTTGCGGAAAGATTCCATGGTGTTTTCAGTCTCATCCTTGACATGCTGGAACGCCTTGAAAACAGCGGCCGAGACAACTGTCAAATGAGTGGGCATATCGATCTGAACACTTTTCTCCTTGATGATACCATCCAACCACGCAGTATCAATAGTGTTCTCGATAAACTTCTTGGTCTCCAAAAGCTGCACCAAGTATTCTACAGTGGTACGAATTTCTCCGCGCACTTCAATTTCCTTGAGTGCGAGAATCAATGATTTACGAGCCTGTTCACGGTTGGCACCCTTGGCAAACAAGTGGCCGAACTGACTGTCAGCAAACTCGTGGATACCACCGTTGGCACCGACACTAAAGTATCCCCACACGTTGGCGGTGGACTGGAACTTGATACGCTCTATGGTTCCACTGGTCGGCTTGAATCCTTCGTCGGGGTTCTCGGCGGTAATACGAGCAGCGATAATGTGCGTGTTAATGGGAGCGTACTCTTCCTCCATAAAGTCGATCTTGTCGGTACCATACATGTCCTCCCTTCCGTAGAAGCGACGGATTTCAGGAATCTTGTAGAGTGGGATACCCATAGCAACCTGCAACTGCGTAGCAGGCAAGTTGCAGCCAGTGACTCCTTCCGTAACGGGATGCTCGACCTGCAAACGTGGGTTGAGCTCCAAAAAGAAAAACTTGTCGGTATCCGCATTGTACAAGTACTCAACAGTACCAGCTCCAATGTAACCAATGGTCTGTGTCAATCGCTGAGCGGCCTTTTGCATCTCGGTAAAAGTTGCAGGCACGGCAATCGTCGGCGGGCCTTCTTCAAAGATCTTTTGGAACCGACGCTGGGTGGAGCAGTCACGTCCGTTCAAAGCAACAGCGTTGCCGTGTTCATCACCGACAATCTGGACTTCCAAATGACGTGCGTTCTTGCAAAGCTGCATCAAAAAGATGGGACTTCCAATCACCTCGTTCTGGACTTGAATGTAAGCGGTGCGAAGGTCTTCTTCGTTCTCCACGAAACGGATACCTTTACCACCGCCACCTTCCGAGGCCTTGATCATGATACCGTTATCGTAACCGATACGCTCGGCAGCTTCGATGGCTTCTTCCACGTTGCGGCAGGTAGCTTTCTCAAAGATATCGTCGGGAATGGTACCCTCGGCATTAAGTTCGGCAGTCAATGGACCGTCGTTCTCGCCACCAAAGCTACCGGACCACGGGATACTGGGAACGTTGGCAGTCTGCGCCAAAATGTTGGCAGCAATCTTGTCTCCCAGGACACTCATGACGGGAGCAGTTGGTCCAATGAACTTGATTCCCATCTTCTTGAGAGTCTCGGGCAAGGCGGGCTTTTCCGAGGCGTGTCCCCATCCGGGCCAGACGGCGTCGACGCCCTGTTCCCGGGCCAGACGGGTAATAACGTCAACGTTACCATAGTTGTTGGAACTGGCGCCACCTGGGACTTCCACAAAGGAATCAGCAAGACGTACAAACTCGGCGTTGGCTTTGAGATCTTCCGGAGTCGCCATGGCGACAAACTGAATGGCACGTTCGTCGCCCAACTCCATGTAGGCCCACTGGCGCATACTGAGAATGGACTTGGTGGCAGCCATACCGTTATTGGCAATCAATATCTTACGGATCACACGATCACCACCACGTTCCTTAACATACTGTTCGAGAGACTTGATTCCCCCGGCGGCGAGAGTGGTGGTCTCTTCTTCCAAAGTCGACCAGAGAGCAGTCTCCTTTACGAAATGAGAAACGGGCACTCCCAGGCCAACATTTTTGTTCTTGTTGCTGGAGAGACCAGTAGGAACAAAGGCGGCTGGAGCTGAAGGACCAAAGTGCAAGCACAGGGTGAGTAAGGCTGCAAAGACTCTCATCTTGGTGATGTCGACAATGTGCTTTTCGTACTGTAGCACGATCCACTCTTGACACAAACATGCAGAACAAAGATACGACGACGTCGTCGGCTGGGGGAGATGCGTACGTGTCCCAACCCGGAAGCGAAAAGATGAACGATGAGCGAACTTTCCATCAGTCACGATTCCTTCCTTCGATTTCGAAGCCACAGGCTCTGGGAATGGTGACTCAAACCTCACGAGGTTCCCACGAAACTGCAAACGGTCCAAAAAGCGGATACCATGATGGCAACGACGAATTTAAGAATGCTGCAGGTCGAAACCGACAACCATGACAATAGATTCGGATTTGCAGCCATTCCGTTGAATCATAATCGCATTAGCCGAGCCGATAACGATGCGCCAACACCTCGAAAGCTCCTGACAAAGCGAGCACCCAAAAGGTCACATTTCAAAAAGACAAAGAGCAACATTCCTACATTCACTGAGTCATTGCTGCGTTTAGCGTTATAGTCGCTTCCACGAGGGAATCTCTCTTACGAAAAAAGACAATTCTCACAAAGGGGCATCCACCATCGACGAAAGCAAGCAACGAGACAATGATGAAACGAACGGCGATCAAAACTCACAGTTTGACGCAAAAGCAGAGACACCACTGACAGCAGCTGAAGCCACCAGAAAGGCGAAGGCTGCGTAGCTTCGACAGAACATAGTGGGAGTGTCTGTTGTTTGGGCACCGATTTTGTGGAACGACGTGAGGAGCAAATTGAATGAGAACCGGCGGGGAAAGATCGCGCCACATTATGCGCACCGCCCGCGTGACGTCCCGAATTGAATGACGTCGATCGATCAACTACGCTCGCTCACCTCTATCTACGCCACGCGTACGACTCAGGAATTCGCCAAGAACAGCCAAGAACCCAAGACCCCAAGAACCCAAGAACAGCTGCAGCTATTGTTCTGTTTTACGACCTCTATTGTTTAAATCGGAAGCAAACATGGGATTGTAAAAAAGTTGATCTACAATCTGCACATCTGCAAAGAATAATCTCTCTCAATCACGGCCATATCCATTGTTGCAATCGGACGTCAGCAACCTCGTCCTTCCTCGAATACCCTTGTGTACACTGATTTACATGATGGAACCAGCTTCGACGTCTTCCCCTCCTTCCGTGGAAAACAACAGCTCGTCCTCAGCGAGCACGGTTGCCGCTGAGAACATGAGGGTTATGAGAAGTGAGCAGCCGTCAAATCCCAAGCCCCCTCCTGCTATTCCCAGATCCAGAACTAAGAGTCGGTCGTTACCTTCAGTATATGTTCAAGACCAGCCTCCTGCAAGCCCTAGGATCAAGTCTGTGTCGTCCTCTTTATTGCGTTTTATAGACCAGCCTCCTGCCAGACCCAGGGTCAAATCTCCGTCGTCATCTTCGGTGCGTTTTCAAAACCAGCCTCCCAAAAAGTCCACCATGTTTACACCCGTCGATATGGATGTTTTGCGGGGCCTTGATTCCGATTTCAACGCGACGGCTGCGGAAGCCTCGATTGGAGAAAAGGCGCGCCGGGCCTGGGCCTTTCGATCCGCGATGATCTCGATTGCCTTTATCTTCGTTTACCTGACGCTCGGCATTGTCTTCTTTAGTTCCCAAACCGATTGGGGATTGCCAGATACGATTTTGTTTGCCGTATACAGCGCAACTTCGGCTGGATATGGGCATGTGGAGATTCCGACTACCGTTGGATTCCAGCTTTTTATTATCGTTTACATTTTGGTCGGTATCGCTTCTCTAGCAATCATGGTGGCACAAGTCTTCCAGTACTTGCAACTGGAAGCTTCCAGGGCCGAGGACAGACGCCAAGCCTCCGAATTGGCGCGCAACTCGTACAATAGCTCCGCTTCCGACGATAGCAGCAAGCCTCAACGCGAGCGTTGCGTTAATGCGGCGCGGGGTTTGATCGGCCGCGTGCGCCTATTTTTTAAAGAAACCAGGGCCGGGAGTATTTTGGCCGTCTTTTTGCCCCTCACCTTTCTCGTCTCGGTTGGAGCTTGCACCATTGGCATAATTGAAGGCTGGACTTTTGTGGAAATGATCTATTATGGAGTTGTTAGTTTGACCACGACCGGATATGGTGACTATTATCCGACCAAGACATCGTCGATTCTCATTTGCTCCGTTTGGCTCCCCTGTAACATTATCTTCACTTCGTGAGTTTAGCGGGATTTGCTCCTAGCGGGACCAACGGCTGGAATCGTATTTCTCACATACCCTGCTTTCAAACCTCTCAGCATTTACATGGGTTCCGTGGTGACGTGGTACTTGAATCTATCATCGGAAGGCATTCAGCGCATTCGCAATCAGTTGCATGACAAGGTTGTGGTTGCTCAAGCCTTTGATCGTTCCATTTCCACGCCAGGCAATCTTGACGGTACCATTAAGGTCCATATTGAGAATGGTCTCTGTGACTACTTGTATGATGAGGATGATGAAAGTATTGGGTCCAACGAACCAACAGCTACCAAGTCAAGTGACAATGGGAATCCAGATGACCACACGGCTATCGATGGAGATGGCATGGCTCCCATGGTAGTTCTCGAAAATATGACGGGCACCTTGACTACTATGGACGATGTCATTCAAGCCGTTATGATGCATACCAAAGCCGCCTTGATGGGAGACCCCCAGCAAGGTGACGAAAACGGAACATCCACCGAGTCGTTCAAGTTCATGTCGTTGCAGCCCTCCAATGAAGCCATGCCCTGCTTTAGCTTGCGTGTCCTGGTCAAGCAGCGCTTGGCTGCCATTATTGCTCGTGACTTGGCGGGGGGTGATCACTGCCTTGATGTTCAGGACGCGTACATTATCATTCGCATTGGTCAGTGGAAGGAAGTTGTGGCCCGCTGGCTCATTCCCTCGGGTGCCTGGAAGGCATTTCGTGCCACGGCTTTAGATGCCATGATGCTGGTTGGAGAGCGTACTTTGATTCAACTCGGTCCCGATGCTCTCTATCGCTTGTCGCCCGACGAATTTCATTCCGTTTTCTCTCCTTTGGTGGCTGCCATGGGTGATGCTGAAACCCTTCAAGGATGGCTGAATTCAACAGACCAAATGGCGGCAGAATATTTTGTCGAGAAAGACGATAAGCTGAGTCTCGAACGGTTGAACAAGAAGAAAGTGCTTCGCAAGTTGCGAGTTGACGACGAAGAAATGCAAATGCCGAAGTCGCAAGGAACTGCTTTTCACTAGCACTAGGACACTAGTAGAAGATGCGCTAGTGTTCGTTGTTGGACTCTAAGAGTAGGTACGTGAAACGAGAGCCCATTAAAATTTTTATAATACTGATTTGTACATTCATTCTTCATTGCTCCGGAAGCGTGATGCCGAACGTCGTCTCGCCTACCTTAAAGATAGCGAATGGACTGGCTCATCTCGTTCATTCAACAGAGACGAACCTATCTCGCGCCTTCAACTTGCTTTGACTTTACAGTGCGTAGCGGTATTACGGTACTTGGCTTAAAAACTGGACAAATGCTGCAACAAGGTAAGGTCTCGTCGATTGTATCTCTACTTGATAGACACTCTACCCTGTGGTAAAATATCTACTTGCTAACGACGTCCTGCTGGTGGTACCTGGTATCGTAGTCTAATACGTTGGAGTCTTCTGGACGGAGCTATGCTACGGTACAATAAGGAGATAGGCTAGCTAGTAGATAGCTCCTCCGTAACGAGACTAGCTTCAAATTCGGTTATCCCAACATAATAGATTTTGTTTAGACAACAGGCGTCACCGGCACACCTCAAGTACGACAAGATCTAGCGAAATTCGTGCGATGCCGATAGACCCGACAAGACTATAAGAACAGTACAATTAGCTTTCAATCTTCTCTTTATTATGACACGAGTGGAAGGAGACCGAAAGACTTGACTCACTCAGCATCCCTTTATCCATTCGCAAACCCTTCGTGCTGCATCTGCTTAAATAGTTCCTTGTAGTCAACTTGGTTTCGCCGACGTTTCCGACTAGGTGCGTCTGGATCCTCTGGTACGTCGCCTTCTCCAGCCATTTGTTCAAGCAAAGTGCGCCGGTTCGCTTCTTCCATGAGTCGAAGCTGCTCACGCTCTTGTTCCTTCTTACGCTCTCGTCGTTCAATAAAGTTGCGTTCAAAACGACTTTCCCACTCGGCATCCTGCACGTCGTAGAGTTCTCGAGACCGACCGCCGTCCACCAAGCCGCGGACGTGACTAGCGACAGACCGGGCAAAAGGTGAAACGATACCACCTTGGATTTTGTAGCCGCCTTCCAACACGGAAACGATGCGTCCGTTGCAGCACGTGTTGGCAACCTTTACTAGTTGCTCTGTTATCCATTCGTAGTCGTCTTCCACCATACCAACGTAACCAAAGTTCATTGTGTCCTTGCGGTGCGCATCGAAACCAGCACTAATGAAAATTAAGTCAGGGTCAAAGTCTCGCAAGTGAGGCAAGATCTTGTGGCGGTAGTTGTCTCGAAGATCCAGGCGCTGCTGCATGCCACGACCTTGTGGGTCCAAACCAGCCTCGGGTAATTCCAGGCCAACGTTGATGATTTTGCAGCAGTTGGCCTTGGAGTCTTCGCCCATTCGAGTCCAAGTTTGACTTAGAAGGAAGTCAGCCGTGTTGGGTGACTCAACCATGCTTGGACGAAGAATTGCTTCCGACACCTGCGACTTGCCCGAGGCTGGGTAGAACCAACCAGGCTGATCGAACCCACGGTTTCCGTATCCGTGTGTCGATGCGAAAAAGACGTTTTGGATATCCGTTTCGTCCAGCCAAGGGCGGTAGGTGCTGGATGACATTTCACCAAAGGCGAACGGAGTACGAATGGTCGCCTTCTCTGTTGTCGGCACTAGGTGCCGAATGATTTCTTCCGTTCCATTACCGTGATGCACGTCAAAATCAATAATGGCAATCTTACGAATGCCTTCGTTGCGGTACATGGAGCGTGCATAGGCAGCACCAATACACACATTATTCAACAGACAAAAGCCGTGCGAACCTCCTTCGGGGTCATTGGCGCATTTGACAATTCCCCGAGGCCCCGCGTGATGACCGGGAGGACGGACAGCGCAAAAGGCGTTTCGGTGGTCCCCGGCTATGACCTTATCCACAGCTTCGCAGACACTACCAGCAGCTCTCATGGCGGATTCAAAACTCCACCGTGAAATGGCTGTATCTGGGTCCAAATGTGCAATAGCGCTGGGATGGTCCGGAATCGAAGCAGCCATCTGACTGATAGTTTCAACGTATCGGTACTCGTGGACCTTCAAAACGTCACCGATGGCTGCCCGTCGGGCTTCACCTTTCCACACAACATTTCCAAACTCTCCATTCCGAAGAATACCAGTTTTTTCGTCCACAAGAACGTGTAGACGTCGTACATTCTCGGGCGGCGCTTCTGGAGAATCTCGCCGAATTGGAGGACACGTTCGATGCAATATGCACAGTTCGTGGCTCAAGACTAGAGTCGATCCGTCCGGATCTACAATCAAATCTCGAGGTGCCGGTACCACACCCGACTCGGGAGGATCGCCAAGTTTATCCAGCAAGTCGTTGGGTATCGGCATGCCGCGTTTGTGCGACAACTGCCCCGGTGTAAAGCCTCGACGATCCGCAATACCCGGACTGGCACCAGCCGTCAACAAGAGTCTAACCACAGGCCAGTTTCCCCGTGTACACGCGACATGCAAAGGAGTCTGTCCCATCATGTTCGTAGCATCCAACTCAATTCCAAACGTACCCAGCAAGACTTGCGTCAAGAGTGCGGCCGAAGAAGGAGCCGCGTCAGCTTCCACCACGGGTACGGCTGTGGGAACTCCAGCGTGCGGCAAAGTGTGGTTTTCTAGCTTGCCAGCAAATCCGGGTATGGGATGCATCGAGTTGATGACGCTTCCGTCTGGATGGTGATGCGGGACGATCGGAACTTGACCCGTAGCGCTAGCGACTGCAACTCGACTGATACCAGGATTGGACAGTGTATCATACTTGGCAGCCGCATGGAGAGGGCGACTCCCGGTTCGGTCCGCCCGAGCATTGAGAGTAGTGAGACCTACTTGGTCCGACAAAATGTAACTGACGATCTGAGGAAGATTGTACATGCACGCCAGATACAGCGGTGTATGTATGGAATCATCCTTGGCCATCAAGTCGGCACCAGCCTCGTGAAGAACCACAAAACACTCGTAAGCAAACTGCCGGTGCAATGGAATGGCACCGAGACTCAGAGCGGTATGCAAGGGCCAACTGCCATCACACTTCATTCGAAACGAGGCTCCTGCTTCCATTAAGAGCTTGACGTGTTCGAGTCTGCGAGCTAGAATAGCCACGTGCAGTGCCGTGTTCTCGTCTTCATCTCGTTCGTTGATATTGAGCGGGCAGTAGAATCGGATAATCGATTTCTTTGGAGGTACGAGAGCCTCAGGTGCTGGAACCTCTGGTAAAGGACCAGTGGGTGTAGAATCTGGCGAGATTTCCTTTTCGTCGCTCACATCGATGGGAGTGGGTGCGTCGTCATCCTTGGCTTCCACCGGTGGAGGTGCGGCCGGTGCCTCCCCTGTGGCGGTTTCGGCCTTTACGTCGTCACCGATAGGCTTACCGTTATTGGCGTCGCCACTGGGAGACACGTGCACTTCTTCGTCCGCCTTCTGTTGGGGGGCTTCCGAAGAAGCAGTTCGAAGGATGGGTTGCGGAGAGTGTCCAGTCGCCGCGGCATGGGCCGCTTCTGTCGAATCGTTTTCATCTGAAGACGACGAGTCATCCTCTTGAGCGCCACCGCCACCACCACCATCGTCTGGATCTTCCGCTGGTACCAAAATGATACGCTGTCACAACGACACAAGAAGGAGCGAAGAAAAAGTGAGACAAAAGTGCCAATGAAAGATCCAAAAAGTGACGTCCGTCGCTTCCGCGCAGCATCCGGTACTCAACGCACGGCTGCAGACCGCGTCGCTTCCACCATGGCGACTACCTCTCTAGCGGTACTGCACTTACCCGTAGGGTTTCGATCTCCTCAAACTCGCAAGCATCATGGATGGGGTATCTCCTTTCTAGATCAGTTGTGGCTTCGCCAAAGGCATAGTCCTCATCGTCATCCGAACTATCGCTGCTCATGGTCTTTGGAAGATATTTTCGCCAAACCGACCGTCACGCGTGAGTCGTCACTTGCAGTCTCGAGGAGAATTCTGTGGCGTTGTAGAAA
>Ga0307981_1001720_pt1 | contig 18926 bp, 21 predicted proteins | sample OrgLakmetagen987_FD_201849 | JGI IMG/M metagenome (GOLD analysis project Ga0307981, IMG submission 201849) | Saline water microbial communities from Organic Lake, Antarctica - #987 | ecosystem: Environmental > Aquatic > Non-marine Saline and Alkaline > Saline | place: Antarctica: Organic Lake... | reverse complement strand
ATGATGATCCAGCGACAACACGATTTGGAATCTCATTCTGGTGGCAGTGATGCCAACACCGAAGTGGCTCTGAACGAAATGAAAGTGCTGCAGGAACATTTGAAAACGCTTTCGGGAGAAACAGAGAGCCTCAAGCAAGAGGTGCAAACAGCGAGTCGCAGGGAAGTTTCTATGAAGTATGGAAGTAGTGGCGTGCACCGAGTTGAAATGGAGCTCGCCTTTCCTGATAATCAAGATGGACCGACTGTTTTCGTGATCGAGCTTGCGCCAATGTCAGAGATGCCCCACTCTGTCCATACCTTCCTGGACATGGTTTCAATCGGCTTATTGGACGGATGCTCATTCATATTGAACGCATTACACGTTCTGAAGGCTGCTCCTCTCCCATATGATGGAACATCTGCGGCTGCAAAAGCCAAAGCGTTCTCGGCTGCTGGACTCGAAAGTGTCGCTTTCAAAGAGTACAGCGAATCGTACCCTCACCAGAAATATACCCTCGGCTTTGCCGCTGATGGAAGTCCCAGCTTCTACATCAATACCGAAGACAATAGTGAGATCCATGTTGGTGATCCTTGCTTTGGAAAGGTTGTGGAAGGCTTTGATGCCGTCAGAAGACTAGAGGCCTCCCCGACAAGGAATGGCATCTGGTTCAAACAAAGAATTGGCATCAAGAGTGCACGCATACTAAACGACTTATAAAGCCTGATGGAAGTGAGCTTCCAAGCTCTACTACCCCAACTCATAACAACCAATAGAATAAAACTCCACTCCACTCGTAACAACGTCATGTCTTTCTAGTGCGGCCTGTTGGAGCTGGTACTACTGTACCTAGTCTTAGACTAAACTCTAACCGTTCGTCATAGCTAGTAAAGTAGGTCTTTATTGGCAAATGGCCATTGTCTTTGTTGTTGAGATACGCCGGCCTAGCCTTATCGACCGAAATGCGGGACTGTCAAGACAAAACGAAAACGCACAATTGGAGCAGCTGTACGGTAATAGGTCGCAGGTCGCAAGCAAAGCCATGATTGGCCCGTTGGTTTAGATTAGCCGGCCTAGACTTATCGACCGAAAGGAGGTAAGGCGGGACTGTGCTGTCGAGGCAGGCGAAAGGCACACTGTATGTACGTACATATGATAGCTAATGTTGTACAGTACATAGACTACCTGTTACTGTTACCTGTACTGTCACTGTATGACAGAAAACAGAAAAGACCGAAGACTAAACTACGACTAGACTACCGATACTACAGTACTTGGTATCCATACCGGTACGTCGTACATACGTGGAGAGTAACATGTCCCTTGGAACTTGAAACTGGGCCGACGGTACGACCGACGAAAACGTACGACGGCATCAGGAATCTTGAGGGGAAAAATAGAAAGAGCCTCTTCTTGAAGTGAGTCGAAGGAGTCGCCGGTAAGTTGAAGCGGATCAAGCGCAGAGCCATCAATTGGCTCCAGTAGCTTTGGTACCAGAGGCCACACATCCGCGAGCGACAGCCGATCTTGTTCGCCGATCTTGTTCGCCTTTCTTCATGTTCTTTGGCAAAACGGCACCAGCAGCTGCTGCAACAGACTTCAACACAAACTATTCCTACGAACACACAAAACCGTTCCTCGGCCGTCCAAGAAACAGATCTATCATGAAGTTCTCCATCCTTGCCCTCACTACCATGACCGCTTCGGTCTCGGCCTTCAGCCCTTCCTCCTTCACAGGCTCCAACCTGGTCACCAAGACGCCCATGGCATCTTCCTCTGCTCTCTGCATGAAGTACAAGGTCGCCGTTGTTGGCGGAGGACCTTCTGGAGCCTGCGCTGCTGAAGTCTTTGCCCAGGAGAAGGGCATCGACACCGTCTTGTTCGAGCGCAAGATGGACAACGCCAAGCCGTGCGGAGGTGCCATCCCTCTCTGCATGGTTGGCGAGTTCGACCTTCCCGAAAGCGTCGTCGACCGTAAGGTATGTTTGTCGCTTAAGATACATCGTCCTGTGGGACTATTGCCGGATTGTTTGGTCCCGTTAATCGCTTGTATGTATCCTCTAGCTACTGATGAACGTGAATGACTACTCGACTGGACCTGGTTGCCTTTACATGGGACGATCTTTCCCTCATTGATGTGCAATTCCAGTTGGAGGCCGTGGCGATCTTTGCATCAAGTTGAAGTTGAAAAACTTTCTGGTAGCATTTTTACGACACTTTCTACGACAGATTCGATATCTTTGACGCCAATCGCGATGTGCTGGCGGAAAGGAATCCTTTTGCCTTGAATCCGTCCTTAGAGACCCTGACTAACCATGCCTCCTCGTTCTTTTCTAACTACAGGTGCGCAAGATGAACCTCATCTCGCCCACTGGTGTCGAAGTCAACATTGGCGAGACCTTGAAGCCCGATGAGTACATTGGCATGTGTCGTCGTGAGATCCTCGACAAGTTCCTCCGCGACCGTGCCATTGAGTTCGGCGCCGAGAGCATCAACGGCCTCGTCACCAGTATCGACATCCCTGTTGACCACAAGACCTCGGAGAACCAGTACACCATCAAGTACCAGGAGTACCAAGAGGGATCCAGCGCTGGTGTCCCCAAGTCCATGAAGGTTGACTTGATTGTTGGTGCCGATGGAGCCAACTCCCGTGTCGCCAAGGCTATGGACGCCGGACAGTACAACTTTGCCATTGCCTTCCAAGAGCGTATTAAGATCTCGGATGAGAAGATGGCGTTTTACGAAGAAATGGCTGAGATGTACGTCGGCGACGACGTCTCCCCCGACTTTTACGGATGGGTCTTCCCCAAGTACGACCACGTTGGTGTTGGAACTGGAACTGTTGTCAACCGTCCCGCCATCAAGCAGTACCAGAAGGCTATCCGTGAGCGTGCCGGTGATAAGATTGCCGGAGGAAAGATCATCAAGGTCGAAGCCCACCCTATCCCTGAACACTACCGCCCCCGTCGTGTCCAGGGACGTATTGCCCTTGTTGGTGATGCTGCTGGATACGTTACCAAGTGCTCCGGCGAAGGTATCTACTTTGCTGCCAAGTCTGGACGCATGGCCGCTGAAGAGATTGTCAAGCTCATGAAGGGCGGCGCACACTTGCCTACCCAGTCTGAGATTGAAAAGTCCTACATCAAGAAGTACGATGGCGCTTACGGACCCACTTACTTTGTCCTCGATGCCCTCCAAAAAGTCTTCTACGTTAACAATGGTGCCCGTGAGGCTTTCGTTGAGCTCTGCAACTCCAAGTACGTGCAGCAGGTCACTTTCGACTCGTACCTCTACAAGCGTGTTCAGGGAAACAACCCCTTGGATGACTTGAAGCTTCTCGGCGAGACTGTTGGATGCTTGCTCCGCGGTTACGCTGTTGCCAAACCTGATGCCGTCTTCTCCAACCCCGTTGAGAGCAAGAAGCGCATCTAAATCCCAATGGAAGCAAATGTTGTAACATAAATTTTCCATGCTTTCGCTAAAAACTTACTTTCGAATTGAGGGTACCGTAAACCCGATTGCTAAACTAGAACTTGAGGCACGTTCATTCTTTCCATGTTGTAGAGCTGCTGGGTACCATATTATTATTGTAACCTATCTAGTTCTTTGCAGCTACATGTACAGTGCATAGTGTCAGCAACACTCTCACACGGTACGGTAGACTACCGGTACGATATTCTCATGTGGCCGTTTCGATGGTGACACGTCATGACGGTATCTTTTTTCGACTTTTGCAGGATGTTCAACAGCTCATTCAAAATTCACGCAACAGCAGCTGGTGATCTCTTTTACATCCACTTGACCATGAGGATCCGCGTGATATATCACGTTACAGCGGTGCTAGCATGCTTGCTTCAGCTATCGCTGGGTTTCAACCCTTCAATTGAGACAAGAGCTATGCGGTCACACCGAACTCTCCTTTTCGCAAAGCCACCATCTGACAAAGAGCCCAGCAAGAAAGGCCTAAAAGAAGACATTGACCCGCTCACAAAGGTATCTTGGTATGCTGTTGAAGCCTTTGGTAAAGTGTTTGGTTCCAAGGAGGAGGTGGCATCGAAAGCAAAGAATTTTTCGACTGACGCGCCACCCCAATCTATTGCGGAAACGTTGGCGAGAATCCAAGTCGATAACGAAAGAGAATACGTAAGTGAAAGCTGTTCCAATGATCCAACGAACGTAGGGAGGCAAATAAATTATCGCCCTCAACCAACCTACTCGCTCCTAATGAACTTTGCAGTTCTTGTCAGGCCAAGTTGACAAACTAATCTACGATGAAAAGTGTGTCTTTGCCGATCCCTTCGTCTCTTTCGAAGGAAGAGATCGCTTTGTGGACAACTTGGCCAATCTTGGTTCCTTGATTACCAAGTATAGTGCTCGCCCACTCGACTATAAAGTTGAGGAAAATGCCGTCGAGACCAAATTCATGGTGAAACTAGAGCTGAATCTACCGTGGAATCCAGTGCTTGCCTGGCCGTGGGGAGTACGATGTGAGATTGACCCTGCTACCAATCTCGTCGTCCAGCATATAGAGTCGTGGGACATTGCACCGTGGGATGGCGTCAAGCAGATCTTTCGAAAACCAACTACTAAAGTATAAAGCGCTATAAACCATTAACCAAACGTCTTATCTTTAGCTCTGGGGTGACAGTCTTATTTGGTCTCCAAACGAATCACCGAAAATGACTTCTTCCATTGGGTAGCGTCGTGACGTCGTCTTTGCTAGTCTGGCATCTTTATTATCCTTGAAAGCCAGTCCAGTGCCAACAATCATGGGGATTGCGAATCGGCGGGGAATCTTCAAGACCTAAACCAAATATTTTCAAGCGAGGTGTACGCGTGTGTGAGGTTAATTCAATGTAGAAAGGCGAGAGGATTGTCCGAATCAAGTAAGCTGCTTACCTTTCTGATTCCACTTGCGTTGAATCCTTCCATTGGGATAGTAGCAAGGCCCTTCGAAGAGCATCCGAGCATGTAGGTCATGGCCACCAAGGCAACTTGCTTTGACGCCCACGTTTCGGCGTTTGCGAGAGAAGGGAGGGGATAGAACCGTTTCGTCAGCAAATGAATGAACGAAACGACCGTCCGTACGCAAAACGAAATGGGAGCCGCCAACAATCGAGGCAAAGGGTAACCCGAAGAGAACAGGGTAATATAGATCTGCATTATCAGTAGAGCTTTTCGACTCGGTTTTCTATGGGGATCAGCAGTCTCTTGGAGAAACGCCCTAAACCGGGGCAAGGTACGAAAGACTTCTCTATCTGCGAGAAAGACCGCTGTGCAATCGGAATCCAGTACACGCTTGCTGTTTGGACCCAGACAGTACTTTGATAGCGCCACCTTTTGTTCTTTGGAATGAACTAGAACCACCCTGTAAGGCTGGGTATTGAACGCCGAAGGTGCCAATCGGGCCAGCTCGAGGGAGTGCAGTGCTTGCTGGACGACAGACGGATCAGATGTGGACGGCAAATCATCATCATCGTCCTTTCCGTCAAACCTCTTGAACTTTTTGCAAGCGTATCGATTCAGCACAGCATCGTCAAAGGCTGCTTTCGTGTTCGTGGCCAAGGGGGCGGCCTCGTCGCTTCCACTGGATGACAGGTGTAGACTGGGGCGCCTGGTACCTGATTGTCGGCGACACTCGTGGCGACTTAAGAGAGATTGAGCCGGTAGCACAATCGTTGCAACCGCGACAAGCCAAACGACCCATACACATTGTTGCCTTTCAGTCCAACGAATAGCCACAGGAGGAGCGTTCTTTGTTGAACCCGGCATCCTCTGGCCGTTTTTCTGCGCAGAAAAATGAAAGATGTGTCATGTGTCAAGTGTCATCAAGGTTCGGATCGCGATCCGATGGACTGAGAGAGGGACAAAAAAACGGACGCGAAATCCCAACGAAAAAATAGAGGGATCGGTAAACGAATACGGTACCAGTAAAAGCGAAAGCTGCCGGTACCGGTAGTCTACGCATGGAAACGAAATAGCTCTATATTAGTAGATGTAAGGCTACACAATGGTCTATTCGTTATAAGTCAAGAACCATACTTCCTAACCTTTTACCTTTTACACGCACAGCATGAACAACAACAGACCGTTCCCATGGTTGTTTCTTTCATTATGATACTATGATAGCATCATAATATTGGGACGGTTGCAGGCAGCTGCAAGAAGGTTGCTGCTTTTAATCGTCTTCGACATCGGCATCTCCGGATACGTCATCTTCCAGATCCGGATGCTCCTGTCTGAATTGTCTCACCTGCTCCATCTCATTGTAATGGCGCTTTCTGTGCTCTTGGAATTCCATCTTGTGCATTTCCTTTTCGCGCTCACCTCCGCCTTCCCCTTCGGAATGCTCCGCTTCGGCGCCGTGCGACGAAGGACTGCTCGGATAGGCTTCACGGACGGCCGCAACACTATCGAGTCGCGTCTGTAGAGTATCCCAGCAAATGCTATTTTTTTGGGTGGCAGGAGACTTGGGGCGGCCCGAGCCGTCACTTTCGGCTCCGGAGTCGTAGTGCGTGTAGGGAGTGTTCGGTTCGTCAATCTTCATGCGCGTTCCCCGCAGCAGGTCGTGTTCTTCAATGGCCTCTTCGTCCCATTTCAAGTGCTTCTTTTCTTCGCTGGGCAGCGGCTCTGGCTTTTTCTTCAAGGCTGGCTTGACTCGTCGTCGGTGCGGATCCTCCTTGAGACCGGGCTCCTGCTCACCACCAGCGCCAGGTACGACCGCCGCCGGCTTGCTGTATTCGTCTTGCATTCTTTCTTTGCAAGTAGAGTTGGCTCTGGATCAAGCAGCTGAAGTAGCAGTGGTACACTTGGAGAGAAGCAGGACGCACTGTCGTAGTCTACTGTGGAAGCGAGGGAACTGGTTAATAACAGGTGTACGGGTACGGGTACGGGGTACGGGTATGGTAGAATCAAAACGCCATACATACAGACAGTAGATTAGTCTAACGCCACAACAAAAGTTGATGCCGGATGCCGTTTGCCGTTTATTTTTGCTCCCTGGCTTCATTTCAATGGCGGCTTGGAAACTTCGCGCGCAAACTTCTCCCAACGGCTTTTTGCCTTCGCGGCCGCCCAAAAACCCTCCGGCAACACGCCGTGCGTCCATCGCAGCGTCATTTCGACAATGGCCATTTGGAACCACTAGATTGTTATTAGCCAGTTAGTTCGTTAGCTACCCCCAGTCAACACCAGTAACAACACCAGTCACAGTAAGAACGATGCAAGCTTCCCTCTCTCCACCGGTAGCTCCTCCCATTAAGAAGCAGCGCTCGGGCAATACGCCTCAAAGCGATCGCATCTCTCTCAAGGGCGACGAAATGTATGCCGCCCGGAAAGCCGAGCTCCGACGTTTGCAAGAGAAGCGCGCGCAGCTTGCAGCTTCGGGAACGGAACAAGCTCTCTTGACGAGGGCGAGGGAGCAGCTCAGTGGACCTAATCATCCTCCAGAAGCAAGACCTGCTCCACCACCGCCTGCCATGCCGATGCCGATGCCCATGCCTCGAGCGCGTCACAGTGATATATTTCCGTCGGTACTCAAGCCACCGTCGCAGGAACACCAAAGGGCTCCTCCCCCTCCTCCTCCTGGCGGTGCGGGTCCTCCACCGGTAGTTCGGCGTTTGGACGTCTCCTTTGCGGATACGCCAAAGCCTGGAGACCAACTACGGTCCAAGAGTGCCCCTCCCACTCGTCCTCCTCCACCACCACCACCAACACCCGCGACTCCCGCAGCACAGGTTGCCGAAGCACCAGAACCCCGCGGTTTTGTAGGACGTCCGTCTCCAGTTACGCCAGGCACTGGAGGCCCTCCACCGCCTCCACCACAGTCGTTTGCGGGTCGCACTCCTGGCCCACACAAACCAAAATCGCCAAGCGTTGTCGCTGCTGGACGTACTCCCTTTCCCAAGGCATCTACCGCCCCTCCTGCACCAACGCCCCACCACCACCACGAGGAATCACCCGCTCCACCCGTATCGACACCTTTTCCAAAGGCACAAGCTGCACCAATGGCTGTGGCTGCGGCACCGACTCCCTACCCCAGCAAGCAAGAATCGGCACATGTCCCGACTCCCTTTGTCGCCACGACTGCAGGCGTGCAACCCAGCACGGGACGTCGTGACCTGTTGCGCAGTATGCGAGAGGGCGCGGATACACCTCCATCCAAGGCAACAACGCCAATAGCGCCGACCAACACTTCAAAGTCGCCCGCGTCTCCCGAACTGCGCATGCAACAGGAACTGCTCCAGACGCAAAAGGATAAAAAGGAGGCCATGGATAAATTGGCGCAAATGAGCCAGGACATGCAAAAGCTACGCGAGCAGAATCAGTCGGCACAAAAGCTCGAAGCGGTCATTCAAATGGCGGATGCGGAAGGAGAGACGGTCGCTGTGGAATGGGCCCGAAAGCACGTGCGCGGACAGCAAGTTGGCTTTCTCTCTCCCATGGCAACGTTGCTAAAGAGCCCCGGGTCGGCCCGCAATATCGCCCGCGCCATGAGTCCCTTGTCCATGGCAAACGCAACGCCATGGAAGCGTGCGTCGACACCGCACCCCAAGCACAAGAGCATGCTGCTGGAGAGTAGTAGTGATGGTGATAAGGAGTTTCTCGTACAAGCTGCCGAGTGCGCCGTCTTTGAGTTTGGTGTCGAGGGATTGGCGTCGTACATTGTACGCCGTCCGTTTGGGCTTGCGGACGAAAAGGAACTCTGGTTTTCGGCGGGGCAGAAGAATACCAAAATGTACGAACGAACGGCCGACGTTTGCAAATCGTCCACCCTCGAAGTGGCGGCCAAGATTGAAGCTGACGGAAGTGTTGTTGCATTGTATGGCGAAGCCATGGTGCGTCACCAGACGGCTGGCGATGGCATGTGGAACGACTTTGGTAACGTGGACGACCGCGACAAGCCCTTGGGATCTGTCACTTATATCGACAGTGACGCCAATGAGAAGGACTATTCGTTGGATGAAGTCTTTGAAGGAGCCGTGGCAGCAAGGAACCATTACTGCTCTTCGCTCGTTGTGGCTGCGGCGGCAATGCGTTCACAAAAGGCGTCGCAGCTTCCGGCGCTTGTAGTGGAGCAGTCGCCACCAGTGACGATGTCAATGCCAATGAAGCAGTCGCCCAAGCCGGAGACTAGCGAGATTTGCGTCGGTACTGAAGACTTGCCGTTTCCAGCACCTACTGCTAGTGCGGCCAACGGAGATCCAACACCGCAAGAGAATGGCAAGGGCAAGGACAAGGACAGGATTCCGGCAAAGAAAAAGAAGGCTCCACCACCACCAGCCGACGATAATGACGTCTTGTCGGTCTTTATGTCCATGTTCTTTGGCACCATATTTTCCGTTATTTGGACCATTTTTGTTCGCATTCCGCTGCAGATTCTTGCTACAACATTCTACTTGCTCATGGGAGGCATGCTACTATCCATGGTCTGGCTTTATCTAGCGGAAGACAATGGTGCTGGAGCCATGGGCGCCTTTACGGATTCCATGTACAATCGTCCGGGGATTCTCTAGAGCTAAATTGCTGCTGCTACTATTTTCGTAACTAGAATAATAGTATCATGATCATATTATCGTCCTTATCTATCGTTAAGCTAATCTTTGCGAGATTTGAAACCGCTAGATGTATGTCTCGATGATCCGAGCTGTTAATGCATCTCCAACCAAAGAGACTATATCGGAGAAGGTTTCTCTAATTAAGCTCGGGCCATTCCTTGAAAACAATACGATGGTTGCAGTAGCCGGAAGGATTCTTGTCCAAGTATTCCTGATGTTCCGCCTCGGCTGGATAAAAGGGATTCATGCCAACAATATTCGTGACCACTTCCGACTTGGAATACTTCACCTTTCCCTTGTTGACCAACTCTTGCAGTTCACCCTTGACCTTGAGGGCAATTTCCTTTTGCTTGTCGTCGTCGCAAAAGACGGCGGAGGCATACTGGGAGCCCGCATCGTTGCCTTGACGGTCCTTGGTGGTGGGATCGTGAAACTGATAAAAGAATCGCATGAGATGCTCAAAGTTGCTCTCGACAGGCTCCTTGAGTTCTACGTACAGGACCTCGACGTGGCCGGTACTTCCGGAGCACACTTGACGGTAAGAAGGATTCTCCATGGCCTTGGGATCGGGCGCCATGAATCCGACCTTTGCATCCTTGATGCTGTCGGGAAACCTCTTTTGAAAGTCCTTGACGACAAACTTTTCGGTACCCCAATAGCAGCCGGCGCCAAGCGCGAGTTTGTGGGAAATCGGAGCCATGATTTTGTTGCTGTTATTAAATGCTTTGGTCGTGAGGTTACGAAGGCTCATGAACTCGGGATTGTGAGATCAAGTAAAGGGTTGATAAAGGACTGCAAGCGACGGTATTCGTGACACTATATACCAGGTTCAGTTCCTACTATGAATGAAAGCTGCTGGAGCAGGATCGCATCATCGTTGCGTTCGAAAGACTTCGTGCCAGAGAGATCGCCCGACTGAGGCTGACTCAGGATGACGAAGTCTTGCGTCCGTTTCGCGCCTATCCGTTTCTGTGAGCCCAGGACCTAATCATCATCTCCCGCTCCACCCGAAAAACCAGAGTCTCTTGTTTGTTCTATTCACATCTCTCAAAGCACGTTGTGAGCACCCTGCCCTCACTCGTTAGCCACTTGCACTAATCCCACTTACAAAACACAAGTAATAAAGTTATAACTATGGCGACTCGTTGCACCCATGAGAACTCCCACGAAATTGGAGTCTTTGCCGCCCTCACGAACGCATACTGCTTGACAGGTACGTGCTGCGACTGACTTGCTTTCGCTTTTTACGCCGAAAGAATTGTCGCGATTTGATGCCTTCCTCGAATCATCATCGTCATCTAACACTTTCCCCCCTTATCGTTCCTCAAAATAGGTGTCGGTGGATCGGAAAACTTTTATTCCGTCTTTGAAGCCGAACTAGCCGAACACATTCCCGTGATTCACACCACCATTGGAGGCAATCGTTTCGTTGGGAGAACGACGGCTGGGAACCGAAGAGGCCTACTGGTCCCCAACACGACAACCGACTTGGAACTGCAGCACCTTCGCAACACTTTACCCGATGCTGTTGTTGTCCAGCGTATCGAAGAGCGTCTATCGGCACTGGGTAATATCATTGCCACCAACGATCACGTGGCGCTCATTCATCCCGATACCGATCGTGAGACGGAAGACGTGATTGCCGATGTGCTCGGTGTGGAAGTCTTTCGACAGACCGTTGGTGGACAAGCTCTAGTGGGAAGCTACAGCAAGTTTACTAATCAGGGTGGCATGGTTCACCCGAGAACAACGATTGAAGACATTGAGGAACTCTCGTCTCTTTTGCAAGTTCCGTTGGTTGCTGGAACTGTCAACCGCGGTTCGGATGTTTTGGGAGGTGGTATGGTAGTCAACGATTGGACGGCTTTTGTTGGTCTCGATACGACTGGTACTGAAATCTCGGTAATTGAAAGCATCTTCAAGCTGTCGGCAAGAGGACGGAACAACCAGCAGTCGAACATTGTCACTGACATGCGAAGCTCTCTCATTGACCAGCTTTCCTAATCAGTTAATATTGTTGTCAATAAAGAAAAGAAATAGACCCGAGTACTAAGTAGTCCATTTCGATTGACAAACCCAGCATTGCTATGGACAAGTAGTAACTACTCTACAGGAGAACGAGACGCGGCTCTCTCGTCGTAGTTAATCCTGCCGTAGAGTTTTCGACTTGTTCGACTTACCGGTATTAATTGTCTTCCTGTGATGAAAAACTTCAACCTCGATCCGGGAATATCTTTGTTCTGTCAAACCAGAATTCTCATAATATCACCAATCACCATTCACCAGGTCATCTCATCTTTCTTTGACACGAAGACATCTTGTTGAATCGTGTTCAACTTGTGTGTACTACAGTACTACCGCTACCATGTCTTTGCACTCACCAATGGTAGTCGAATTTTATGTTGCGACGGCGGACGACGCAAGTGCGACGTTCTTCTCCTCGTCTGGTCGTGGCGGCGGTGGCGCTTCTTACCTGCCCTCGGAATGCTTTGGGCACATTTGTTCTTTCTTGGAACTCAAAGATTGCCTGAGCTATGGCGCCTCTTCGCTCTCAACTACACACCAGCTTTTTCCAGAGCTTTGTCGCCGGCGCAGGATGATGAAAAAACGCTTTGCCTACTTGCGCGATTGGAAGTCCATCCGTGGTATCGAATCGAACAAGATTGGTATTTGGGATGAAGTTCAGGAAAAGTACCCAAACACCAAGTGGGTCTCGATGCCTACTGTGCAAGAACATGTCAACGAGCTCTACAGAAGAATGCCATCGTCTCATGCACTCTACGATATGACTGCAGAGCTCCATAATGAGCTCAACAGTGCTGACTGTGATGAAGATGTGTTGCATCGCAACAACATAACCTTTCAAGACCTGTTTCCCGTGCACCAGCAGATCATGCGTGCACATCAGCTCCATTCCAAGATTCTCTTTGACGCCATGGATTCGAATCCACTAAATGGAAGTAACGGAACGTCGCTGGATCAGTACATGGGAGACGTTTTTACCGTTGCGTACCTCGTCAATCATAGCACATTGGGTCTGGTCGAAGGAAGTCCTACAAACGCCACGTTTGCGAATATAATTCGCGACGAAAAGCCAGATTCGCTTGGTTACAAATCATGGGTATTCATGCACAGCAGTATCCTTCGTATCAAGCCTTTCTCTAGTGACCAGCGCGACCGCCTCCGCATCCCCGATCTTTGCAAAGTGAGTGAGTTTCTGCCCAACAACTGCTATCTCAACGAATGGTTCCTATCGTCCAAGATGACTGTCGTTCTCGATGACTTTGGACCTTTGGGCCCTGTTTTTCGGGGTCGAGATGTACGGCGTTTGCGAAACATTCATGCCCGGCGTCTCTTTGCTTTTTTTATCTCCAACGACAACACGCAAGAACTCAGTGAGACGACACGGAGTGCTCTGGATTGGCTTTGTCTGGTGCACGAAGAGGCTCGAAAAACACGCCCCATGACAGTTCGAATACCTGTGGTCAGGTTTTATGGAAATTCGCAAGCTTAGGGGAATACAGCCAGTCTGTTCCAGTGAATGATGTTACCTGCTGTGCTATCAGCAGTATCTATCCCTTTTTTCGTTCGTCGACGACTTTACCCGATGCTCTCAATGTAATTTTTTGTGTTTTTAAACTAGTTGAAGTCTATGAATTCTTGAATTGTCGTAACGCGTAATGTCCTAGTCGCCGCGGGACCTTGCAGATCGAAGGAGAAGACGTGTGGTATGATAGAAAGAGGACCTAACCCCGATGATTGATTCATTCATCCTTTCGCCCGTGAAACAAAACGACGCGCGAAATAGCGCGCGGTTGAACTGCGGAACGGGGACCACCACTTCACCACACACAATCACCATGATGCTGGGCGTCTCGCGGACCCTCCGAGTGGCCACTCGACGAGGGCTAACCTTATCATTGTCGCAGCCTACTGCTTCACAGTCGCGACACTTTGCTGTAGATGCCGATGCGCCCAAAATGAGAACGTCCAAAGTAAAGAAAAAGAACAAGTCCGTCGCCCAAGACGATGGTGGAAGCAGCAAGGAGTTGAATCTCGTCTTGGCATCCTTGGACGCTCCCTCGAGAACAGAGCCTCCGATTTCAAAGGAAGAAAAAGATAGACGGCATCAGATCGGAAGAAACTATGGGATTGGACGCTTTCGACAGCACAATGAGATTGAACATGATCTGGCTTGCAAAATCCAAATGAAAAAGCACGCCATCAAGATGATGCCGAGGGATTCCAAGCTCAAGGAGGAAGCGCTCAAGACCGACGCCGACGATCCGCCAATGTGGAGAAACATTGCCATGCTGACGCCGCCGATCAAGAACTTTGATCCTTCGCAGTTTGTGGAGAGGGATGACTAGCTTGGATGCTAGGTTAAGTTGAGCGAGACTGGGAACGAAACCGATTTATTCTGCATGCTCTCTGCGACCAAGTATCCACCGCAATGTAATTAAACCTCCTCGATACGGTTCATTATCAATCTAGATGCTATACATTGGCAATCGGTTAGACTTTCGTGCAACGTAAACTTATGGGGGTGCTATTCCACCAGACAGGCTCGTACGAGATGCATCACTTCTCTGGCTTGTGGGGTTGGTCCTATTGAATGAGCTTTATATATATGTATGTATATCAGTGCAAGTGTAAAATACATTGTGTACCACAATGCTGCTACAGCACCGGTTTAGATGCTGTACACCTGTCCGTCACAACGCATAATCTTGTTTTGTTCACAAAGTTGAACCAGAATCTGGTCCACGTCGGCTTTGGTAAAGGGCTCCAGTTTTTTGCTGCTGCGTACGCTAGCGTTGACCTTGCCGATCAATCCCTTTTCTTCGACTGTGCCATCGTTGTTTTGCAACAAGTCGTTGAACACGGCGAGAAACGCCGACTGTCGCGGATCCACCTGCGGCAACTCTTCGGCCTCGTTGGCTGGCGGTTCCGCCTCTTTGTTATCCGTCACGACGTTCTTGACAAAGTCGTTGGCCTTTTGCCACTCTTGGTCGTAGACTTCTCGCAGCGTGACCTTGACGCGAGGGATGCGTGGTGCGGACGGCTTGTTTTGCTTCTTCTTTTCTTTTCCGCTCGATGACTTTTTCTTCAAAGGGACAAAGTCACCGCAGCCCAGACTCAGCGCTCGGGATACTGGACTGTTGCTACTGTTGGTGCGGGATACTTCGACACTTGCTTCTGGCTGTTCATCATCATCATCGACTGACGCGAACGAACAATTCGACATGTCGTCGCAGGTAGGTACTTGCGGAGCATCAGCATCAGCAGATGCGAGCATGTACTGGCGGGCCGGTTTGCTCTCGACACCGAGCTCGTGCGATAGGGGGGACGCAAAGGGAACACTTTTACCAGTTGTACCTGCAGCTGCAGTTAGAATGTGAATGTACTTTGGGATAGAGTCTTGGGCTTCTGGAATAATGACGACTTGCGACTCATCGTTGGTGACGGCCTTTTTGCGTTTCTTGGATTTTTTGACGGCCGTTACAGGCTTGTCTTTGGTGATTGTCTTTTTGGACGCCACCTCCTTGGTCTTTTTCTTCTTCTTGATGTTTTCCTTGTCGTTGTTGGTATCGGTTGCGGTCGTCGTCGTTGTTGTTGGTGGTACAAAGACTTGTCGGGTACGACGGTTTCGTCGGCCGCGATCGAGTTCCGCGTGGGGTTTCACCAAATCGGGGTCGACTTGCTTATCGAAACCGCCCGTGATGGTGTACTTGACGTCGAGAGAATCCGTGTTGCCGTATTCGTTGCAGTGAACGCACGTGATCTTGCCGTGTCCGCCGGGGCGATTGATGCTGTGTAAATGAAAATGAACAAAGTAGACAATGAGGATTTGCCCAAGGCAACACACACAGAGGTAGACAGCTTTTTCCTCACACTTGACGCTTGACGTACCCTGCCCATGTTCGTGGCTGCACTTCCACCAACTGTCCAACTTCCCAAGCTGGTCGCGCAGCAGCGACGGCGGGTTTGCGCCATAGACCAGAGACGACTACTTTGGATGTCATTTTTCGTGAGGTGGTGAGAAGGGTGATATGATGTTGATCAATAATCGATTGATGGAGTGATGGCACTTGCGTGCGGGTCTTTCTTGCACGTGATGGAGTCAATGAGAGAAGAACCACCTTCTGTCTCAAGTATGCGAAGATAGACAGGCTTGGCTACAGTCTTGTCGCGTTTCCTGTTTTCTGCCTGTGCGTTCGTTCGCTATTACTTGCTGGCTTATTATTGGGGCTTGGGTATTGCAGGTCTACTCTCTTGCAACGATACCGCTAGCAACAACGCGCTACTTTGGCGGAGATGTTTTTGGTTTTTAACGCGAAAAGCCAGGCCCAATGTCCTTTCTAAGTAATTGTCCGAACTACGACATTGGCCAAGATTTGAATTCGACCGAACACGAATAACTTCCTCGAGCAATCACGAGTGCAGACTATTCTTTCTATCGTATCTAATCAATCGTACCTACCCTGCCTGGTACTGTAAATCGATACGGTAGTACAGGTCTATGTAATGTACTGCCCTTTCGTCGATGGCTTGCCAAAAAGCTTCGGAGACTCCAAGGGGCCGTTGTTACAGAGCAATACACGTTGTGGTTGGGTTGGTCAAATAATGGTAACGAATTTAGATACAGGTAGGTGGTGGTGCTGGTGGCTTGGCGAGCAGGTAGTAGCTGCGCCTACTACTACTGCTGTAGCTGTAGATATATAAAGCTAGCAGCAGACGATGATAGGTTTGGCTCTGCCTTACGAAGTAATGACGCTCACATTGCCGCTAACACTTTCATTGCTCCTGACACTCTCGTTGCTCGTGCTGCTGGGTGGAATTCCTTCGCCCGTCATAAATGTAATGCAACTAACATCGCGCACCAAAAGTTCGGCCACCAAACGAAGGTCATCCACGATAGTAGAGTCTGAAGAAGTGCAACCCATGCCGTTCAATTGCTCTCGGTCTGGCAGCACTCCACAAGACGGCGCCGTGGGCATCTTGGGCATGCGGAGCTGGTAACTCGTAATGGTAGTGTTATCATCATCAGAGAAAATGCTCGTTTCTTCACCTTCGCTCCAAAAGGTTGTGGACCGGGTATCGAGAGAGAACATGTCTTCATCGCTGACGACTCTCTTGAAAAGGTCGGTAAAGCTGCTTTTTTCACCTTCCTTGTTGCGAAGAGTCTCTTCCGAAGTTTGACCCTTCTTTTTCTTGGTCTTGGTTGGTTCGTCCGAAGCGGATGGATGGGTCAAACTCAATTCATCAAAGGACACACTCTTGACAACGCCGTTGCGGGGAGAGAGTGACCGATGATGCCCGCCGTGACGGTCTTCTACAACGGCGCAATTTTTGGAGCCCTTTTCGAGTTCTTCGGGTGGGGCCAAGGAACATTTCAAGGTGCGAAGGCGTCTCTTCCAGACTGGCTCCCATCCATGATCCGCGCGTTCTTCCTTGGTACTACGACGGACACTCCAGCCGCGTCTCTGCTGCTGCGTGCCATCAATGGCACCAACTTCACGAAGAACCTTTCGCATTTCATCAAACGAGTCCTCCTCCTTTGTCGTCGACTTTCGCGAACGAAAGGTTGCCCTTCGGGGAAGGATACGGGGCGGCTCCTGCTCCTCTTCGTGAAACGACTCAGTTAGACTTCCACCGCCAGAGGATTCGTCACTCGGCACGAGGGCGGGAGATTCCACATCTTGATATTGTTGCTTGGACGATAATGCCATTTTCTTCATTCGGAGCTTCTTTAGAGACGACAACAAGAACAACTTCATTGCAATGGGAGCATCGGTGGCAGTGGCAAGGTTCGAAAGCAAGGCAACGCGACAGAAGTTGTGAGAGTGAGTGAGACCCTTCAGCGCTCCAAAAATTTTCGCTCTTCGATTCTTGATAGATCTCATTCCGATACTGAAAACTGAAAAATTAGATCAATAAAAAATTGTATTCAGTCATGTAGCTTTGGTTAAAAATATAGTATGGATACTTAATGACAATCGTCCCATTTTCGGTCACAAGGCAGGGGATTGTGATATGTTTCGCAAACATTACATTAGAGTAAACTACCTAGTTCCGGGGTTGCCCTAGGATGGGGGACATTATTTTCTAGCATTTTCCTCATATTTAGCGTCAAGAAAGCCCGCGAAAGACCCAAGGGATCCCCGTCACGCGACCCGAGCACTTGAACCGAGGCCTTCTGCGGGCGAGCCCCTCGTGCACAAAGGCATCCTCGACGAAAGGATGTTATTTACATTGCCGAAACAGTTAGGCAACTAGAGAAAAGAGTTCTTCAACCATGGCGGAAACGGCGCCCAAGTTGAAGAAAACGAGGAGCTGGAATCTGTTTCGGAAGCGGAGGAATGACTATGCAAAGGAAAGCAAACTAGTGGTCGAGGAGCAACCATATGCATCACTTCCCCGAACTACCAGTACCACCAGCAGCAACAGCAGTATTCTGCAAGGTGCCATCTTTGTGCCAGCTTCAGATCTTGCCGAGGTCTCGTTGGTGCATTCCAAAGGATCCTCCAAGGCTACTACATGCACGCAGACCATTTTAGAGTCGGCTTCGACGACTCCCTGCACCATCGATACTGCTTCTCCTGGTAGTACTGCCAGTCCGCTCTTGAATGAACCAGCTGTACTGACGGCCATGCCTCCTTCCTACGAACTTGCCGATGTCAAGAGAATCCTGGTCTTGAAGGAATACACCAATGGCGGGACGGAAGAGAATGGCATGGAGACTGTACTGGTCGGTAGACACAACGACCATTATACCACGACGAAAGCCTCGCCGACAGACAACGACTCATCGAGTCAAGCTGTTGAGATCGAAGGCATGACCGTTGGTGGCAGTAGTGTTGGCAACGATTCGGATGACGAGGAGGAAGCCGAAGACGAGGATAGTGTCCTAAGCGTCCCAGGTTTTTCACTGGCAGCTGTCCTGGAGAGCTTGCAAGAAAAGAATGCTGTCGAAATTACGCAGGAGCCCAGGCCGAATGCCGTCGAACTTATACAGCAAGAGGAATGGCCCAAGATGAAGAGATCTTTCAGTGGAAACGTAGCACCTCGAGGTCAGATTCTGTATGAGCCAGACAACAGCCTCGAAAGGGAGCCTGCTTTACCCTGTGTCGAGACAGAGCTCGAAGTCGAAGAAGGAACGGAACAAGAAGCAAGTTCTTCCTTTTCGCTTGGAAGCAAGATTGAATACGGCAAGGAAGGTATGCTATTTTTTGATCGCCAAGACAAGAACGACGAAATCATGTACCAAGCCATTGGTCCGAAAGGTCAGCTCATCTACCTCAGCGAAGACGAAAGAAATGAAGTGGACAATGGCGACGAAGAGTCCGAGACAGACGGGGAAGACGACGTTTCTGCCTCGGACAAGTC
>Ga0307981_1001719_pt1 | contig 18926 bp, 14 predicted proteins | sample OrgLakmetagen987_FD_201849 | JGI IMG/M metagenome (GOLD analysis project Ga0307981, IMG submission 201849) | Saline water microbial communities from Organic Lake, Antarctica - #987 | ecosystem: Environmental > Aquatic > Non-marine Saline and Alkaline > Saline | place: Antarctica: Organic Lake... | reverse complement strand
TAGAAAATATGTTAGAGGGAAGACTCCAGAGGGAACAAAGATTGGTAAAGGCATCAAAGCAGTTGTTTCAAAGAAACCGGGAGAGACGAAGCATATCACATTCTATCAGTTGTCATCACAAATACAAGCTCCTGGAGTCAAAACCATGAAAAAGGTGTCCATGGTTTTGGCAGATTTACCTGGGTACGGCTTTGCATACGCCAGCGAAGATAAGGCGAATGCTTGGAAAGAATTGATGACAGGTTTTATCCTTAAGAGAGGTAAATCTCTCAAGAGACTTTTGTTCTTAATTGATGCAAGGCATGGCTTCAAGCAAACAGACTTTGAATTTCTGGAGATGTTACAAGATGCGTTGGTAGAAATTGCGAAAATCAATCATACGATGAAAAGTGCAACTTCCAAGAATCAACAGAAACCCAAACTGGAATTACCTCCCGTTCAGCTTATTCTTACCAAATGCGATCTTGTTTCTCAAATTGATTTGGCAAGGAGATTGGTACAGGTTAGAGAACAGCTTTCTGATACACTTCGACGTGAGCCAAGTGCTCTACCAGTAATGTTGGTGAGCGCACGGGCAGGATTGGGTTTCAATAATATTAGAGGAAATAGGGCCAGAGGAGGAATTTTGGAGCTGCAAAGGGAGCTTGCTGCTCTTGCTCCAAAACGATAAATTGCTTTTATGCAGTTTTAAACTTGGATCTGATCACTCTACTTGCTATATAATGTTAAATATATTAGGATTGGGCTATTCTTCAAAAATAATTTTCTGAATGCAATATATCGCTTAACTTTATTTGTTTCTTTGATTTATGATTTAAAATAGACCAAATCCCTTCTTGCCCTTGCCATCCTTCTCTCTAAGTTCCTTGAGCTTTTCCATCAACTCCTTCTCCTCCTTCGAAAGATCTTTTGGAATCTCAACATTCATGGTAACAAAGTGATCTCCTCGAACACTAGCGTTTCCTAGATTTGGTGCGCCGTTTCCTCTCAATCTCATGACTTGACCAGGCTGAGTTCCTGGAGGAACCTTTATAGTAACCTCTCCATCCACCACAGGGGTCTTGATATCGGCTCCAAGAATAGCATCAATATAGTTAATATTAGCATCAGAGTAAATCTCAGGTCCCTCACGACGAAAGTTAGCGTCCGGTTTGACTCTCAAAAAGATATAAAGATCTCCAGCAGGACCTCCTTTAGGACCAGCATCACCCTCTCCTCTAACACGAAGCTTATTTCCATTCTCTACTCCAGCAGGGATAGTTACCTTAATCTGCTTTGTCTTCGACTTCAGTCCCTGTCCGCTGCAAGTTCCACAATACTCATCTACCTTCTGCCCAGTTCCACGACAAGTAGCACAAGTCTGCTGCGTCTGGAAATTACCCAAAGGGGTCCTAGTCACTTGCATGGTGACTCCCATGCCACTACAAACACTACAGGTCGAAACCTTGGAACCAGGCTTGACCCCATCTCCAGTACAAGTATCACACTTCTCCAAATGTCTAATCCTAACCTTCTCCTCTCCTCCGAACACTGACGTCTTGAAATCGAGCTCAAGGTCAAATCTCAAATCATCTCCAGCGACGGGACCCCTCGTCCTGCCACGGCCACCTCCAGGTCCACCGAATCCTCCTCCTCCACCACCACCGCCGCCAAAGAATGAATCAAAGATATCACCCAGGTCAACTTCCTGACCAAATCCTCCTGGTCCACCAAAGGGACTGCCAGCCTGTTGATCAGACGCAGCGGAAGTTCCAACTCCTGCTGCACCGTACATATCATATTTTTTCTTCAGGTCGGGAGTGTTCAAGACTTCGTATGCTCGGTTGACCTCTTGGAATTGTTCGGTGGTATCTTTGCCTGGGTTAGCATCAGGGTGATATTTCTTTGCTTTATTACGGTAGGCCGTTTTGATTTCGCTTTTATCAGCGCTGCGTGATACACCGAGGAGATCATAGTAGTCTGTGCTGCTTGCCATATGGAGAGACGTCGATGTACGGGATGTCCTGGATGACTGTACATGATCATGATGAGCGTTGGTGATGTCGGGAGATCCAGTAGTGAATGATGAAGAGATGGAGGTGTGGCGCGATGCAGGGCTGAAGGTGAAGGCCTTTGTCGATGCGAGGACGAGCAAAGTGAGGGCAGCCGTTTTCAAGGATGATGGGCTCATTTTTGTTTCAAGAAAATAATCAATTATGCGAGGAAGAAATGAAAAAGAATTTAGGTTGGTGGATGGTGTGTAACTGTATCCGGTAATGAAGGATTGTAGTCGTTCTTGATATTTACTGTAGTATAATGAATAATGAGCAATTGTCAAGGGGTACAGCTGTAGGATGGTGCAGTATTCCTAGTAAGAAAGCAAGCAAGGATAGGGTGGTACAATGGTAGGCTGACTGACAGAGATGATGGAGAAGAAGGATTAGATCGATCGGCGAGGATGGATGGGATGTGGTTCTTCGAAAGCCACGCAAACTACGTCACTACGATACGAAAACTGTCCGATTTCTTCTAACGAAATCTTAAAGCGCGCAATAATTTAAGGTTGGGTGGTTGTCAGAAGACGCCACGACGGCACAAAATGCACAACAGTTTCATTTTCAGGCACTTTTTGGCTTTTGCTAGGTTTTAGGTTTAGTGTTGCTTCTTGTGGTCTGTTGTATTTTGCATGTACCATCATCTGGCAAGAAGATCACAGTACATTTTAGTGCGATATCTCCAAGGCTACTCGAACTCTCCATTTCAAATATTCAGAGTCGCAATTAGAAGAAATCAACCCTTCTTGAGTTTAGATTTACATTCCTTGACATTGACAAACATGTCGGATACAAGTACATCCAACAACGCGAAGGCAGAGATTCCTGCAGGCGTTAGAATGGACGAGGCAGGCAAGAATATCAATGAGATATCCACAGCCACATCCACTGCAACAGCCACAGCCACAGCCACATCAAACACGGAAGCAGAAACAAACACATCACCACCAGCTCAAGATGAAAAGAAAAACTCAAAGCGCAAATGGGGAGAATCAAAATGGTCCAAGACCAAAAAAGAAAAACCGAAGAACATGTATAAACCGCGCAACAAGGAAAGAGAAGAAGTCCATCCTGGTTCATTTGCGCACAAAGCAATGAGAGACTTATTCGATGTTTCCCTCCCTGAAGTGGATGAAATGCAAGCGAAAGCGAACGAAGGGGAGCAATTGTCCAAGGAAATACGCAAAGGTGCAGCTGTCACCGAGGCGGAAGAAGGTGACAACAAAGATAAACTTCCCAAGAGAAAGGTTGCTCTATTGATACAATTTCTAGGGACAAAGTATTGCGGTATGCAAATTAACGAAGGGAAGAGGACCATTCAGGCAGAGATTGAGTTGGCGCTATTCAAAGCTGGTCTGCTGGCAGCGTCTAACTTTGGATATCCCAACAAGTTTTCATGGTCCAATTCTGCACGGACGGACAAAGGAGTGCACTCCTGTGCGCAAGTCTGTTCCGTTAAGATCTTATTTCCCACGGATGATTTTGATAAAGTTCGTGAAATGATCAATGAGCAGCTGCCAGATGATATTAAAGTTGCAGATATGATTAAAGTTCCAAAGACATTCTGTGCGAGGACCCAGAGGAATAAAGTCCGTTATCAGTATATGCTGCCAAGTTTTGCATTGCAGAGCAGGGAGCAGCTCAAGGCTACTTTCGAAAGTGTCCTTGTTACAAGCACTGGGAGAAATGTAAAGGATCCGTTCACCATCGCAGAGACCAAGGCCTTACAGGAGAAATTTCGAGATTATCGGGCGACGCAGGAAAGTGTTGATAGATTGGCAGCTGCTCTCGGAACATATGCAGGGACGCATAAGTTCCATAATTACACGAGTCGGAAAACGTTTGATGAGGCAAATGCATCTCGTTATATCCTTTCGTTCACTGTTCAAGATCGGGTTGTAGACAAGTATGGTGTGGAGTGGATTCCAACGTTGGTGCTAGGACAGTCATTTCTCTTGCACCAGATTCGTAAAATGATGTCCATGGCGATGGATGCAGCTCGTGGCGTTTCGTCTGTTGATGTCATAAAAGATTCCTTTTCCGATGGGTACTTGAACGTAAATACTGCTCCGGCACAGGGATTGTTCCTCGAAATGAGTTACTTTGAAAACTTCAATCGGAGATCACACGCTGGAGATCCCCTCGATTGGCACACTGATCAAACCGCTCCTGCCACTTTGAGGTGGAAGAAGTTCAAGGAGGAGAAGGTGATGAGTCATATAATGGAGGAGGAAGAGTCTCAGGGCAATTTTGTTTCGTATTTATTTATGCAGGAAAATCATCTCAGGCATAATAAATATGAGCTCGTTGATACGAAGGTTTCAAGGCCTCGCGATAATACTGTTTGAGTAATTATATTTACGCAAATGCTGTCCGCACACCTTTCCACGTAGTATGTGTAGTTTACAATTATTCACGTGTATATTTACATCTTAAAAGTTACGATTAACAAACCTTATTTTGCAATCTTTGTGTCTTCACTTAGCCATCTTTTTAAGAATTGGAGTTTAAGAGGCCATACCCAATGCAATCTTGACAGCATTATTGCACCCATCATATATTCCATTCTTGTTATTCTCAATAATGCTGGTATTCATTTGTTCCAAAAGATCAGATCCATTGACAAACAAATCCATGTATTTATCACAATCATCAATTTCGCGAGCCTCCAGAGTCCCATCTCCCAATTCAGCCGCACGAAGAGCAGAGTACTGCTCGTGATCTCCAACACGACGAATCATCAACTTTGGAACAGGGTAGAATGCCAATTCCGACGGCTTGCATGCAAGAACGTCAGCGACTCTACTAAGGATGTCAGTCGTTGCAACGGCAGGGAAGTATTCACTGAAGGAGAAGAGAGTCACAGTGGAAGTGGGTTCATTGCCCGCCAAAAGATTATCGCGGAACTCATGCACTCCAGCCGTGGTAGTCACAGTATCATAATTTTCCCCAAATCCAATCTCACGCAAGACGCTTTCAAACGCAGCCTTCATATGAATGTGATCTCCTGCATTCAAGAACAATTGCACCTTCTTCTGCTTGATCAATGGCGCAAGAGATTTCACGTATTTACAGATGAAGTTGCGCTGAGCTCCAGCTCCTCCCACAGGAATCAAGATGCGACGGGGTTTGAATTCGGGAGACGTGGCACGGGCAATTCTTCTCGCACAGTCATCGGGGATGTTAAGGACGAGGTCACGGGGGATCCAATGCCCTGCGAGCTGAACGTTTTTGGGGGATACGCCCATCTTGAGAAAGTTCTGATAGTTCACAGGCCCCTGTACCAGGTTCAAGCATCCGGGCACGATAACGAACCATTGAGCATGATTATCAATTACGAGATTAATGACGTTAGTAAATCCAGCTGCAACTGCTGCAAGAGCAACGTAGCAATGAGTAGCGATGATGGGTGTATCAAGTGGTAAATCTTTGAATAAAGGACGAAGATGAACAGCAGTCAATCCACTGATGCGGAGAGCATCACTGTCTCCAGAAAGCATGGCTTTCCCCCATGCTCTTTCTACGATGCCTCCAATGTTGGATGTAATGCGGGACATCTTGGAATAAATAGCGTCAGCGTCTTTGATCAAATCAGCTTCGGGAGAATCAACATTGAGCAAATCATGAAAGTAGGTGGTGCGCCCTGTCGATTTCTTATTGGGAGACGATCCGCTATCCGCGTCAGCATGTACAGCCCACGAGCAAGCAGCGTAGGCGATGCGATGATGTCCGAATCCCATTCGAATGGTACCAATCACGAGAGGAGTGGGTGCAGCAGGATCAATCTTCAATGGTTTTGCATTGGCACTGGATTGAATCTTGGATCCCTTCCTTGACTCCGCACGTTCCGTTACCTGCAAACCAGGAACATGGGTGCTTTCTACACTGGCGAGTTTGACAGTTTCCTCACTGGGTTTTCTATCGCCAAATGATAATTTGCATAGGAACCAAACCTTGATGTACTTCGGAGCGTTCTTTGCGATGTCAACGAATCCATCAACGTCCAAAGGTGTGGATGGATTCTTGAGCCTATTGTGATAAGAGGACTTTGCATACGAAGTGAAGAGAACCTTGAGGATGAAGAGGCCAACAAGGACAATAAGAATGATGATTAGGACGTCGCCCCATGATTCATCAAAGATTAAACCCATGATTTGTTCGGTTCGATTCCAATGGAAATGAAAGTGGGATGGACTCTAGAGGGGGTCGCTCAGATAATGACAAGAGGGAATTGAAGAAGGGTTGGTGTTCTGATGACTGATGAACTGCTTACTGCTTATTTGCGTGCAGCAGACAGCAGAGCGTGATGCGTGAGAAGCGTGATGCCACTTTGGCGAGGGGGAGGATCGAGAGCGACTGCGCGCGCTTCCTTCGCGCAATAATAAGCAAACAAGACAACCCATAGAAAAATGTAAGACCTGGAAAAATAACTACCTGGTAACCAATCTTAAACCAATCTAAATCAGAGTCTCTGTTTGCGACGAGCCGCTGAAATAGGCTCGTAGCTTCCTCAATTTTCGTATTACTCCTGACAGTCATGGATTGAAATTTTGCCATCGCATGCGACATGCTTACTACGCATCTTCGGTTTTCTTTAGCGAGCTGAAAGAAAAAATAGAGTGATTGAGATCGAGGAGTAACAAAAGAAGAAGTGGAACATGAAGCATCAAACGACTATTTTATTGTTGTGATTATTTATTTGTGATGATGCTCTTTGTTATTTTCTCAGTTTTTTCGCAAACGTTATTTACATACGCGCAATGTCTCTATGGAGAGATGTGTGGTGTTGGTGTAAATTCAGAACCATCATAGTGTCCTTCTTGAACTCTAAATCCAACATGTTACAACCTCGCAAGATTTGTTGCTATCTGGTGTCCACTCGTCGAAGAAGCTATGCGCAACTTTCTTGTCGGGGGGATCGCTGCTCTGGGCAGACACTGAGTCATTTTCTGGCACATAATTACTATCACTGCGTTTTGGATTTAATGACTTTACAGACACTTTACCGCAATATGATTCGTCGTCGGTACCATCTTCACTACTACTACTAAGCGATTCATCGTCGCTATCGCCATGTATGCCATCACTTTCGCTTTTCTTTGTTTTTTTATTCGTAACTCGCTCATGTATATCTCTATTTCGTTTCAAAGAGGGTGAATCATAGGTAGCGTTTTTGCCATCGTTACCGTCGTTGCGTCTACTCTTCAGCGACGAAGACGATGGGCGTTTCCGTTGTTGACTCCTCGTCCTCGTCCTCGCACTTTTACTTTTCTCTTTGTCATTTTGATTCATACCACTTTCTTTATCTTCTTGGTCTTTCTTGTCATCATCGTCGTCATTATCACCACCATTTGCGGATGATGAAGCTCGAGTGGATCGTTTGCGCTTCGTGACTTCAGACGCTTCCATCTTCGAGCGAACAGATCCAATCTGTCCAATCCAGGTGAAGCCAACGCTGTTGAGCATTGCCTCTCGCTCAGGCAACAGCGTCCCGTTCTGTTGAAAATGGCGTTGATTCTTCACCCAGTTTGCAAGCTTCTGGTGTGTCGTTGTTATTATGTTCAAGTCTAGGTCGCAATGCCCGAACTGTTTTTTGTACTGCATCAGATTATCATATCCTTCTTGCCACCTGGCATCAAAATCTTTGCCCCATTCCACACCAATCCAACGTAATCGCTCAATACGCCTTAGATGCATTCTACCCTTCCTTGCGTCCGCCCTCTGTACGCACAACCAACTCCCAAGGCCGTTCAATCGATAACTTCGATGAACTTCGACATGTCCGTACGTTTGCTTGAACGTTTCTAGATGGCAAAACATGTTGTCCCATTCTCGCTGAGACAGACTGTTGCCAGCATCGGTAGAGTCTATTCTCCAAACAAATTCGATTTCGTTTAGCAGATCAATCCGGTCTTGCGGTAAATCGTTCTGCGCATATTGGGTCCTCTGCTTCCCAACCCATTGCCCAAGCGGTTTGTTTCTCTTCCAAAAACATGTCACCATGGTGTGTCCCATTTCTTTCTTGAACTCCAATAGCTCCGCATATTTGTCCATCCACTTGAGGTCGTGTTGCGGGTCGTTCCGTTGAGCTCTGTGTGTAGCCCACCGGAAATCAATAGAGTTCAGTCTGGTCTCACGGTGTGGGGGTAGCTTCCCCTTCCCCTGCTTGGTTCGCTGAGCTGCCACCCAACCCGCAAGGGAAGGATCACCATTCCACGCCGCAGGAACGTGACAATCCCCATATGTTGATTCGTAGACCTGTAACTTCGTAAAATTCTCCTGCCACTGACGCTCTTGCTTCTCCTCTTATTTCTCCCAGTCAAACCCGATGCTGTTAAGGCGGCGGCGTTGCTCGTCTGTTACGGTGGTAGCACCGCGACGAATGTTGCTCACGAACATCCCTAATACAGTATTCCCCTTGTACCGCAATGGTACATTGCAGTCCCCGTGTTTGTGCTTGTACTCAACCAAGGCTTGAAAACGCTCGTCCCATGTCCGCCTCTTTCGATGCAGCTTCTTCGGAAGAGCAGCAGCACTGACTACTGGTTCCGAAAGGCGCTTTTCTTTTTCCTCTTTGGTGAGCCTCGGCATCTTTTTGAGCAGGTTAAAAGAAGGGTCTTTCCAATAATTTAATCTTCACTTGACGTACTGAATGGTAGCGTCACCTTTCCTTGATCGTTTGTTGTCCCGGATCGTGTTTTTTTAAAGGATGCATAATTTCAAATTGTTGTTCTTTCGAATGTTTGAAAATAAAAAATAAATAGACAGGAGGAGGCAGGAGGCAGGCTTCTCCTCCTCGTCCAAAAAGTCTCGAACATTTTCATTTGAGTACATTTTCATACGATACAAATACTGGAAGTCACGCAAGTACTTCGTACTAAGTACTTCGTACTAAGTACTTTGTAACACAAAACACAATACTAAATACTGCTTTATGACATGTAGGACTTTGCACTTTTAGCTTTTGGTAAGATTAGATATTTACATTCGTGATGGGCAATGTGCCATCACCTGCCTATCACCTCATTTAACTTCATTTAAGCATACAATTATTACATCAATACTATCATTTTCATAAGTCACGTACTACTACTGTACCGCATACACACCTCAAACCACCGACCACCGTACACGGCACAAGCAACAGCACGTTACGACTTCAAGGAAGAATACAGTACTACCACAAGAACTGATACTACCATTATGGCACGTGAAACCTTTATCGATAACCCAACAGAAGAAGACAAGAATGAGGAGGAGGAAGAAGAAGAACACCACGTTTATTTAGATTATCATTATAAAGAAACTGCATTACACACTGCGTGTGTGACGAAACCATCATTGAAAGTCATCAATGGTCTCTTGGGTAAACTCAATAAGAACACAATCAACGCAACTAATAAGTTTGGACACACTGCATTACACACTGCGTGTCAGTGGGGAGCATCATGGGAAGTCATCAACTGTCTCTTGGGTAAACTCGATAAAATCAACGCAATTGATCGTTCTGGACGATCTGCATTACACACTGCGTGTGAGTATGGAGCATCATGGGAAGTCATTAATGGTCTCTTGGGTAAACTCGATAAGAAGGCAATCAACGCAATTGATAAGATGAATGGATCCACTGCATTACACACTGCGTTGTGGAAGAAAGCATCATTGGAAGTTATCAATGGTCTCTTGGATAATCTCGATAAGGAGGCCATCAACGCAATTCAGTTAGGGATACCATTAATGATAGGTCATAAGATGATTGGATCCACTGCGTTACACTATGCGTGTATGTTTGGAGCATCATTGGAAGTCGTCAATGGTCTCTTGGGTAAACTCAATGAGAAGGCCATCAACACAATTAATAAGAATGGAGACACTGCATTACACAATGTGTGTGATAATGAAGCATCATGGGAAGTCATCAACGCCATCATTACCCACAAAAAGGGAAAAATACTCCCATCCATCAAAAATGCCAACGGCAAACTACCATTCGATATCATCCTAGATGATAAAGAAAAAAGAAATGAGCATTTGAAGAAACTCCTCGAATTGCACAATCTCATGGAAGCCAATGACCCCACTGCTTCCTCGTATCCCAACGGGCTCTTGCAAAGCATATTAAATCTACCATCTGAAGATCGTGATGAGTTCGAGAAATTCATGAACCATTCCTACGTTAGGAAAACGATCAATGCAAAGGTCATACAACCGTTTTCACTCTCCATTTTGATTCTAGATGTGGCTGTTCAAGGTTTGGTAATGGCTGTCTTTTCATTTACCATCAACGGTGCAGTGAAAGAACTGCCCGCCACGTCCATGACAGGATTGATCCCATGCCTACTCTGGTTGCTCTTCCGTGAGCTTGTCCAGTATTTCTCTGCTACAGCGAAATCCTATTTTGGCGATGCAGCCAACTTTGTGGATCTCATTCAGATTGGACTCGTCATTCCTGTGCTTTTCAGAAGCACAGGCCTTGTTAGATTTATAGTAGAAAAGGGCACTATTAATGAAGGACTCTTGGTTGCGTGCATTGGAGTAGCATGGACTCGTCTCATCTTTGTGATCTCGAACTTGCACTACAGTCTGGCCCTCTTTGTGGCTGCACTCCTTCAGGTGAGCTCATCTTGTTACATTGAATTTACCATCCTCGCAATGATGTAATATATGTATTTTTCGTTAGAGACAGCTGTCTTTGCATTTACACGCATACACACTACGTACTAGTGATGCTCATAATCCGTCTCTCTTTGCTCAAACAAACATAATATACTAGGTGATCAAAGTACTGATCCCGTTCATGCTCGTCGTTTCCATGATTTGTGCAGCAGTTGCACACATCTTTCACGCTCTGTACCCAGTAATTGACGGGTCTCCGTGTTACACTAGTAATCTCGAGGATCAAGATTGCGAGTGGACGAGCAGTCTCACAAAATCTTATTTTCATACCTTTGCAATGACTCTTACAGGTGATTGGGAATTTTTGACGAGCAACCTTGGTCCCTTATCCTATATTGCCATGATTTTTGCCTTCACTATGGGTATCATCCTCATGAATATGGTGATTGCTTTGATTAGCAATAAGTATACAGAAGTTGAAGCCAAAAGTGAAATTGCGTTTTGGGAGAGCCGTCTTCACTACATTGTTGAGGTGGAGAGCATGAAGAGCATTGCTTCTATGAGTGGTCAAATGTGTCATTTTTATTGTGGGAAGGATGAGGAGAACAACAAGGTGAAAGAGACTTCCGTTCGACCTGCTCGTATGTCAATGGATGAGTACAATGAGAAGAACTTTCTTGAATGGGAAAAGATGGGACAAAAGCACAAAGAGTTTCTAAATTGGAACTATCATGGTCATCCTTGGCTTAATCATAGTGATCGCCCAACTTTCTTAAAGCGCATGTCTTGCTTCTTGGAGATGGCCAAATGGAGCGAGATATTTAGTATCTCCAAAGGTTTCCGTTTCTGTTTCTTGGGCATCAAAGATAAGAATAAGAGAGATGTCGGGTGGTACAAACATGCCGTGGCATGGGTAGTATTATTTGGAATTGTATTCGTACTTTGCCTATATGCAGTCATTATGACTCCTCTGGGTTTATTGACTGGAGGATACTTTTGGGCAAGGGAGGTGAAAGAATATATTTTCTGGGGTGATATGCACGAATTGAAATTAAGCGGCGATTCTAAAATTCTGAAAGCGGAAATTGACGAGTTGAAGGAACAGATCAAAGAACAGAACAAAGAGTTGAAGGAACAGAACAAAGAGTTGAAGGAACAGATCACAGAGCAGATGAAACAGATAATAGACGCAGTGGCAGGTAAATAAAAAGTCCAGACGCAGTGGCAGGTAAAAAGTCCTAAGTACATAGAGTTCCTTCGACAGGGAAGCTGCGACTGCGATTTGTTGATTCTCAATCCGTCTGGTAGTTTTGTGCATCTATCGAACTACTTAGTCTTACATCAATAAGCAACAATCTAATCAAATACACAAATCAATATATCAGACCCTGTATTACGATACTTCGTCCCTTTCATTCTTCTGAGTTAACTAATTTGGCCGTATTTTCATTTAGCGAGTCGCGAGTCGTCGTCGCTCGTCGCGACTTGTTCTCTCAGTTGTTTCGCAAACGTTCGCGCAATGTCTCTAAATACTACGACGACGACGACGACGACTCCTCCTCTTCCTCCTCCTCCTCGTGGTGATGGTAGGGTTATGATTTTTTTGTGTGGTGTTGGTGTAAATCCAAGCGAGTGCTACATGCAACCACACGAATTCGTCAGACCTCAGACCATTCACCTTTCACCATTTCCTTCAGCTCCATACTGCATAAACCACAGTTCGTCACTAGCTAGCTGCATGCTCATAATGCTCCTTTCCCAACTTCCAACCTCCATCCGTTAGCATGCCTCGTTTCACGCACTTAGTTTTCATACAAGCAATCTTACTGAGAAAAAATACCTCTCTTGGATTTGTATCTCGTCAAAATTTTCAGCAAAGAACATTTTTTGCATCATCAAAGTTGTACCAAAGTGCAAGCACTGAAGTAGACATCTTGCACACAGTAAACGGTATCATTTGCAGAGAAGTCAATATTGACATTAAGAAAGTAGGAGGAATCAAAATTCTAGAAGCTACAGCTGAATCACAAGATGAACTGGTTGAAATTGCTTGTGCGACAGAGGAGGAAATTGCACAATTCCAAAATGAGCCATTGATAAAAAGTGGTGATCCGTATGGAGCAGTGTTATGGCCGGCAGCATCTGCTGTTTCTGATTATTTGACAACAATTGTATCAGAAGAATTTCCATCAAGGTCTCTGAAAGGTTTGACAATTCTTGAGCTTGGTACAGGGACTGGGCTTTGTGCACTTTCAGCTGCATTGGGAGGGGCTACGAGAGTGATAGCCACTGATTATGAGGAGATTCCTCTTCGTCTTTTGGAATATGCAGTAGAGCACGTGAACTGCGACGATGGGAATGGTGAAATCGATCGAGATGCGAGACGATTGAGATTGGCATCCATTGAAACGGGGATATTTGATATCTGTAAGCATGATGTTCCTTTACCCAAGGCTGATATTGTGATCGCAGCTGATATCATGTATGAGCCAATGACCGGAATAGCGACTGCGATTCGAGCAGTTGAAGCTCTCAACGCAGGGAGTAGGGTTATTATTGGATGCAGTCCGGGGAGACCTGGAAGACCATACTTTACTGACAAATTGAAACAGTTGCTCCCTAATGTTAACACTGAATTTCGAGAAGTTGAAGGTAGAACATGCAGCGGTCCACGAAACGAGCTCATTTGTGGAGAGAATAGCCACTCCGTCTCAGCGGAGCCCAAACCATTAAATGTGGCCCTTATAGACTTAAAACCAGAGCAGTCTCTATTTTAAAGGTTCTTTGAAAGCATTAATGTTACTTTTTAAGATATTTAGAATACAAAGTCTCAAACTCGTTTGTTCAGAGACAAAAAAAACAGATTTATAAATTGGCCAAAATTGTCATTGGCCTTTACACAAGCTGGCGTTTAGCCATGGTATCCTCGTCAGGTTTTGCAACACGACTAGCACCTTCACGACGAGAACGGGAGCGCGAACGGGAGCGCGAACGACCAGATTTACTACTTGACGACCTCTCTTCCCCGCTTGTGCTGCTCTTTCTGCGACTTGAACTCCTTGATCGATGCTCTCCTTCTTTGCTTCGTCTCTTAGAACTGCTACGATGCTTTGAGCTACTCTTCCCGCTGCTTCCTTCTTCGCGTCGTTTACTAGAGCTTCGTTCCTCGTGTCTTTTGCTTGAGCTTCCTACCTCACGAGCTTTACTAGAGCTTCTTCCCTCACGAGCTTTACTAGAGCTTCTTCCCTCCCGAACTTTACTGGAGCTTCTTGACTCCTGACCCTTACTAGAACTGCTCTCCTCACGACCCTTGCTATGACTCCTTCCATCACGACTTTTACTAGAACTTCTTCCCTCACGAACCTTACTAGAGCTGCGGTGCTTAGAAGATGAGCTCTCGCCAGGACGGCGACTGCGACTCTTGCTACGAGACTTGGACTGCGATCTGGAAGAATGCGGTTTTGGTGGCCTTCCACCTCCTAGCATATCCTCCTCTAGATCTCTGTTCTTTGTACGTCTCTTCTTTTTCTTAGACTTTTTCTTTTTGCCACCTCCTCCTCCTCTGTTGCCATTGCGAATATCACGAACAAGGAATGAAACATAAGATTCACCTCTTCTCCTCTTTTTTCTTGCACGGGCAAGGAAGATAGACAAAGATAGAGTCACAGCCATGAAAGAGAGAAGATACACAGAAACCTGGCCAACAGGACCAAGTGAGTTCCATGCAACTGCACTAGCATTTCGAGGGTGGCTTCTCATAAAACATTTATCAAGATGACTATTACGCGAATCTTTACATCCATTCGTGTAAGTTGGCGCAGGAGAGATGGTAGGAGCGAGCGTAGCTCCATTGTACTCCACCCACGATCCACCAAGGTCGGGCTTGAACACTTGATAAAGGTCATATCGGTTCAAAAAAAGACCGAGACACCCACCGTTCTTACAAAAATTGTTTGTTCCAACTGCTACTCCAGAGGGGTAAAGAGAACGCCAATAATCAACATAGTCGTTTCCTTTTGAAAAAAAAGCAGCTGCGTGATCTTCCGACTGGAAGGCTACAGCATAAGCAATAGTCATTTGAGGGCAGAAACCTCCAGCATTTGTATTGTCAGGCCCACAACCATAAGACGCACGGTCTCCACTAGCGTGCATAGCACAATTAGTGTAAAGATCTGCTTTATTCGAAGGGGTGTTGTAGTTCCAGGAAAGACCCAACATTTTGCAAAGGTTATCATACAAGTATCCAAGCGCTGAATTTGCATCAGCTTCAAACTGAAGTTTCACGGCTCCATCTTCGTCTTGAAAAAGGAACGCAGGCTTAATATAAAGAGTACCGAAATTCAGATTCTTTAGAACCTTGATAATGCTAGATAATGCCATTCCACCCTGTTGATATATAGAAAAAAGTTAGTTGTTTGAACGCAATACACAGTTAAAGGCAATGAGGGAAGTACAAAATTGGCTTACCATATTTGGGTTGGTGGTTCCAGTGTAAAACACAGGAATGTGCGCGGTATCCTTGTCTACAATAGATCCAGGACCATTGTTCAGCTCTTCTCCGACAAGCCATCCGTGATTTGTTCCGAACGATTTCATATAAGTAAAGTTACGATCCACCAAAGAATCAAAATCAAATTGATTTTGGAAGGTAGACGTGGTTTGAAGCTTAGATCCAGACTTCCTAGATAAGGGAATTCCCAAAAAAGTTTCTCCTTCCTGATCACAATTGGGGGGAAGATCCCAACCATCAGTCATGTCGTGCATAGCCATGCCAGCATTCCATGCATAAGGGTTGTGCTCATAGTATGAACTATCCCCTGATCCAGATGAGTAGTCGAAGCTAATACTCGTAGTCTTTGAGTAATATGCAGAGACATCACTCTGAGTCAATGTTGAATAGTAAGATTCCGAACTGTATAAATCACGGTTTGCAGGGAAAGCCTTTGTGATGTTTGCGCGATCGAAGAAGAAGTAAAGATTTCCATATCCAACATACTTGCGATTTTTCGATGCATTTTCAGGAGGAAAATTTGCCTTTCCGCTGGATCCAATGACAACTCCATTGGGATACATGCTTTGCCAGACTGCAACTTCCAAGTTTGCTGAGTAAAAGTATTGCTCTTCGTGGTAAGAACTCTTAAACTTTAAACCACGGGACATGGAAACGTGAGGATCAGTATCATGATCATCCATACAAGGTCCTCCATTCACTGCATCCATCGCATTGAAAATATTGTCAAGAAACTGTTCGTAGAGGGAGTAATTATCATTATCCTCAAATTCCTCAACAACGGAAACAACAAGCGTCACATCTCCAGAAGGAACTTCACTGTCGTCATCACCGGAACCTCCATTTCCTCCACCCTTCACATACTCCGGGAATACACCTAATGGTGCAAAACTAATGGACGACATAGCTGAATACACCTGATCAATAGTAGTTCCTCTGTACATTAAAGCCATGAAAAAATTAGTTGGTGCATGAAGGAATCAAGCCTTACCTTCATATTAGGATATGCAAGCACTAACTAACTTACCCATAATCGGCATCTAAGGCACCAATACGAATTAGCTCAGTATGGCTAGAGTCTATGTATGGCATCTTTCCTGAGTAATCGAAACTTTTGTATCCACCACCAACAAGCCATCCATCTTCATCTAAACTCATGGCATAATCATAAGTTCGATCAATAATGTTCTCCATAGGAAATTGATCACACAACTGATACGAGTAAGGATTTCCACTCGCAGTGTTTACAGAGAATGAAATTCCGATAAAAGATAAACCCTCCATGCCACAATCGCTATCTGAACTATCATTCGAGGGCTCTGCTCCAGTTGCACAATTTTGACCATACTTGTAACAGAGGCTATCGGCTGAATAAGATTGCCAGTTGTAACAGCATCCTGTCAACTGGGAACTAAGCTCGCGCTCGAATTCCCCCAAAGGCATATCTGTAAACTGATTACCTGTGCTTTCATTTTCATCGCGTAATTGATTCGATTCCTCTGCGTTCCAACGTTGCTGTCCACGATATTTTGGTCCTTCAATGGGATTATCATCAATTTGTCGACTAGGAATAGTGTTGGTATTGTAAACTCGGGAATTCATCAGTAGAGAAGCTTTGGAACGATCTTTGCGTGCTTTGACGATACGACCGCGATCAGCAAGTTTCGCCTCGATGAGGGTCGGTGCGTTGGACAAAGTGAGCGCGATCATCAGCGTGAAGAAACGCACGCATAATGTGTTGGACTTAATTTTGCCCTTCATGGTTATTTCTAATATATGTTGTTTTCTGATGTAGGTAAGCTTTGAATGTAGGTCTGGGCAGTACAATCTGATACGATAGAGTAAGTAGGTTCTTTATAGAGTTTGGTTTTGATCTTCACGTTAGTTATCTCTCCTGGTTCAGTGAGTGAGATGAAATGCATATGTTAGTATGCAGGTCGTGTGGACTCCACCAGCTATTCAGCTTTTGACCGTTGATTTTTTGGATCACTTCAAACCTCTGAAGATTAGGCGATCTTGGTCTATTTTACTAGAATGTTTGTGGAAATGACTTTTTCCAGCGAATCACTTTACACGAAATGTTTTTTACTATGAAAGCGTTGAGGAAAAGGCCAATAAATACACCGCGAGTTTCGTCCAGTGGTGGTTTCGTCTTTCTATTTTCTACCATAGCACCTCATACTACCTCATAGCACGTCCGACAGTTTTTGGATGTGCTCTCTCTAGAGCTTTCGCCAACACGAAAACACTATTGTGTACACATACGATAGAAAACAGACTGTTTTCCTTCGTTATTCGCGAATAACGTTTTTGTTGAAAGAACCAAATCAAACTGGCCTGAATTTCAGAGCGAATTTCAACCTCCACTTCCCATCCTTACAAACTCTATTTCGAGATCTATCCCCCCCTGTGGGTTGACCTTCCACCGATACATGAAAGACGGTTATTCGAGGCTGAAATTCGACTGTTATTCGCTCCAAAATCTCTTGACAGAACGGGCCTACATAATAATCTGATAATCTCATCTAAGGGCGGTTATTAGCAAACATATATCCTGCGGGATGGCGGGATGAAAATCCTGTCATCCCGCCGAATCATTATTTGCAAAAAAGGCTCTCGCGGGATCTAAAATTCCCTTACCCCCCTCCGGGGGAGCCATCTCTCACTGAAGTCATCATGAAAAAAGTTCACCCAACGCCAACGCTTGAAAATTTGATGCTATTGCCATTGCCATTGCCATTGCCATTTGCCATATGCCATTGCCATATACCATTGCCATTGCCATTACCATTGCCATTACCATTACCATTACCATTACCATTGCTATTGCTATTGCTCTTGCTATTGCTATTGCTCTTGCTCTTGCTATTGTTATTGCTCTTGCTATTGCTATTGCTATTGCTATTGCTAGTGCTATTGCTATTGTTATTGTTATTGTTATTGCTATTGCTATTGCTATTGCTATTGCTATTGCCATTGCTATTGCCATTGCCATTACAATTGCTATTGCTATTGCTATTGTTATTGCTATTGTTATTGCTATTGCTATTGCTATTGTTATTGCTATTGTTATTGCTATTGTTGTGTTGATGTTGATGTTGATGTTGTGTTGATGTTGTTGTTATTTTTATTGGTGGTGTTGTTGTTGGTGTTGGTGTTGTTGTTGCTATTGGGCGGCATAGCGGTGATGCATGCGTCTACTTTTGAAAGGTGTAAAGTTCGATTTTTTTAGTGTGACAACAAAATGGTTGGCTCAGGTTGGCTCTTGAAGCTTCTTGGCTCAATAAGTTTCTTGAAGTCTAGCAATCAACACTATGTTGGTGACAGACGTCAAAACAAAATAATTTGAGGACGGGATGCAACAGGATGCTCAAACAGGATTTCGCAGGATGCCGCAGGATGCATCCTGTTTGACAGGATGCATCCTGCGAGTTTTTTCCCGCAATTTGGCCGCATCCTGCGAGAATCCCGTATCCTGCGAAAATCCCGCAGGATGTGGTTTGCTAATAACCGCCCTAAGCTCACCTTATTAATTATTATCGTCTCAGGTCTCAGTAGTCTCGTAAGATCTTACTTTATCGCCAGCAATAGCAGGACACTCCCTCCACTCTACCTACACAAATAATAACAGTGCTCCTCCTAATCGCAATATGGCGGTTTTCTGGTATCCTGTGAGTGTCAAGTCTGGATTTGTACATGTTGAAGTTCAACTTGACGCGTCATTGGAAACCATATATTTCTGATATTACTTGTTACTAAATAATGGA
>Ga0307981_1001714_pt1 | contig 18965 bp, 15 predicted proteins | sample OrgLakmetagen987_FD_201849 | JGI IMG/M metagenome (GOLD analysis project Ga0307981, IMG submission 201849) | Saline water microbial communities from Organic Lake, Antarctica - #987 | ecosystem: Environmental > Aquatic > Non-marine Saline and Alkaline > Saline | place: Antarctica: Organic Lake... | reverse complement strand
AAGCATTTGAATAGGGCTGCAGGGGAAAGTGAAAAATTGATCACCTTTGTTAAAGATAGACCTGGTCATGATTTAAGATATGCCATTGATGCCTCCAAAATAGAAAGAGAATTGGGATGGAAACCTTCTCTTACTTTTGACAGCGGATTAGAAAAGACGATAGCCTGGTATTTAGAAAATGAGACTTGGTTAAATCATCTGACTTCAGGGAAGTATCAGGAGTATTATGATGGGCAGTATAAATAAATTGTTAACGTGTTATGAAGTTAACAAGTTATGGTGTTTAGCTCATTAATAATGGACCAGCCCTCTTAACAACATAACTTCATCACACCATAACTGCATAACTAAATACCACCTATGAACGTCAGAAGCCACAAAGACCCTAACGTTTGGAAAGAAAGTATGGATCTCGTAGAAACCATCTACTTTATCTCTAAAAATTTTCCAAAAGAAGAAATATATAGTTTGACAAGTCAAATGAGAAGATGCGCAGTTTCAATTCCTTCTAACATAGCTGAAGGAGCTGGAAGAAAAGGTTCAAAAGAATTTGCACGTTTCTTATACATAGCAATGGGCTCACTCTCAGAATTAGAAACACAATTTGAAATATCAATTCGATTAAAGTACGTTCCAGAAGAAATACAAACAGTAATAATCTTTGATAAAATCATTTACATCAGAAGAATGCTCTCCAAATTAATTAAAAGCCTAGCTTAATAAATAATGAACAACATCATAACTTCATCACATCATAACTTCATCACACCATAACTACATAACTACATAACCACATAACTTAAAACAAATGAAAGGAATAATTTTAGCGGGTGGTTCGGGAACAAGATTACATCCATTAACCCTAGCAGTCAGTAAACAACTTTTACCTATTTATGATAAGCCTATGGTGTATTACCCGCTTTCTGTTTTAATGGAAGCTGGTATTACAGAGGTGCTATTGATATCCACACCAAATGACCTTCCTAATTTTGAACGTTTACTTGGTGATGGAAGTAAGTTTGGCATCTCGATCTCGTACAAGGTACAGCCTAGCCCAGACGGTCTCGCACAAGCATTTATTCTCGGTGAAGAATTTATAGGGGATGATGCTGTAGCTTTGGTTTTAGGAGATAATATTTTTTATGGAGCTGGATTTTCTGATTTATTGGAAGAAGCAGTACAGAAAGTGACTCAAAAAAATGTGGCTGTTGTATTTGGTAATTATGTAAAAGATCCAGAGCGTTATGGTGTGGCAAGTTTTGATGCTAGTGGTCAACTGAGCAGTATTGAAGAAAAGCCTACCAATCCTGCATCCAACTATGCCGTAGTAGGTCTTTATTTTTACCCCAATTCAGTTATAGAAGTGGCAAAAGGATTAAAGCCATCTAAGAGAGGCGAATTGGAGATCACTGCGGTCAATCAGTATTATTTAGAGAATAAGAGTTTAGAAATGCAAATACTGAGTCGCGGCTTTGCCTGGTTGGATACCGGGACGCATGAAGCACTTACTGAGGCAACGGAATTTGTAAAAGCGGTAGAAAAACGTACCGGCCTTAAAATAGCTTGTTTAGAAGAGATGGCGTTGATCCAAAAAAGGATTACCGCAGAAGATCTTTTTAGTAGAGTTGAACACTTAAAAGGAGATTACTACGACTATATCAAAGAAGTAGTTCTCAGAAACAGAAAAGCGAATTAATTATTTATAGTTCTGCAAGTTGTTTTCAGGCCTGTGCTAAGAAGAAACTTACTACCTTTGGTGCTGACTTTTCGTAAAAATAACAGATTAAAATACCACTAGAAAATTGACACAAGACAAGATACTTATTACCGGCGCCGCAGGATTTATAGGGAGCAACTTAGCTGATTATTTTGTGGGAAAAGGATATGTGGTTGTTGGATTAGATAATTTTTCCACAGGTCATTTCAAGAATATTCAACAACTAAAAGAGAAATCCAATTTTCAATTTATCGAAGGAGATATAAGAGATATGGAGGTGTGCGTCAAAGCGGTAAAAGGTTGTCGATACGTATTGCATCAAGCAGCATTAGGAAGTGTTCCTAGATCTATCAAAGACCCCATTACTACCAATGATGTAAATATCAGCGGTTTTTTGAACATATTGACTGCTTGCAAGAATGAAGAGGTTGACAAGTTGGTATATGCAGCAAGTTCTTCTACTTATGGTGATTCCAAAGCCTTACCTAAAGTGGAAGATCAAATAGGGAAACCACTATCCCCATATGCGATAACAAAATATGTAAATGAATTATATGCAGACGTTTTTTATAAAACGTACGGACTAAAAAGCATTGGTTTACGGTATTTTAATGTGTTTGGTAGAAGACAAGATCCTAACGGAGCCTATGCAGCTGTTATTCCCAAATTTATTGCTCATCTTATGAATAGGAAGTCCCCAATTATCAATGGAGACGGAACATTTTCAAGAGACTTTACCTATATAGATAATGTGATACAAGCAAACGAACTGGCTATGTTGTCTACTCAGGAAGAATCTAATAATTGCGTATTAAATATTGCTTTTGGTGAGCGAACTACGATTTCAGATTTAGTTCAGACATTAAAAGATCTATTGAGTCGTTCCACAAAAAGTATACAGAATTTAAAAATCAATTATGGACCAAATCGAGAAGGTGATGTGCCTCACTCCTTAGCATCTATTCAAAAAGCTAAAGATGTCATAGGTTATGATCCTCAATACAGTTTACAAGATGGTTTAAAGGAGTCTATCAAATGGTACCAAGATAACTTGTAAGCCGCAATGCCAACTAAGATGAAAAAAATAGCAGTTATAGGTTTGGGTTATGTGGGATTGCCATTGGCAAGACTTTTTGCTACAAAATATAGTGTACTGGGCTTAGATATAAATAGAAGCAGAATAGACAATTTACAAAAGGGAATAGACGATACTCTTGAGGTAGAAGAAGAGTTGTTAAAGTCTGTTCTAAAGTCTGAAAATTCAAATGCTAACGGCTTGTACTGCTCATTTGATTTGGAGGAGTTGGAAACAGCAACTATTTATATAGTAACGGTTCCTACTCCAGTAGATACTAAAAACCAACCAGATTTAACAGCTTTGGTTAAAGCGAGTGAGACTGTTGGTAAGTATTTGAGTAAAGATGATATTGTAATTTATGAATCCACAGTTTACCCAGGAGCCACAGAAGAAGTATGTGTTCCCATTCTTGAAAAGCAAAGCGGTTTAAAATTCAATAAAGACTTTTTTGCTGGCTATTCTCCAGAGCGCATCAATCCAGGAGATAAATTACACAGAATAGAACATATTTTAAAAGTAACTTCAGGAAGCACCCCTGAAATAGCATTAATGATCGATGATTTATACGCATCGGTGATAGCTGCAGGTACCCATCTTGCGCCTACTATCAAGGTTGCTGAAGCAGCAAAAGTGATAGAAAATGCGCAAAGAGATATCAACATTGCTTTTGTAAATGAATTGGCTAAAATTTTCAACTTATTAGACATTGATACCCAAGCAGTGCTAGAAGCAGCAGGTACCAAATGGAATTTTATAAAATTTCAACCAGGATTGGTAGGTGGTCATTGTATAGGTGTTGATCCGTATTACTTGGCTCAAAAAGCACAACAAGTAGGCTATAACCCAGAGATCATATTAGCTGGTAGAAGGGTCAATGACAGTATGGGTGAATATGTAGCCAGTCAGACCGTAAAGCTTATGCTGTCTAGAGCTATCATCCTAAAAAATGCAGCAATTTTAATTTTGGGGATTACATTTAAAGAAAATTGTCCTGATGTGAGGAATACAAAAGTGGTGGACGTGGTATCAAGTTTAAGAGAATTTGGCCTACAAGTAGATATCCATGATCCCAATGCAGATCCTATAGAAGTGCAAAAGGAATACGGTTTAGAGTCCATGCTAGGATTGCCTCAGAAAAAATACAGTGCGATTGTATTAGCAGTGGCACATCAACAGTTTTTAGATTTGGACCTTTCAGAATTACTAGAACCTAACGGGGTTGTATATGATGTGAAAGGAGTTTTAGGATCTAAAGCAGATAAGAAATTATAATATGAAAATAAAAAATATTTGTTGTATCGGAGCTGGTTATGTAGGAGGTCCTACGATGACCATGATTGCTGCTAAATGCCCTCATATTACCGTAAATGTAGTGGATATCAATGAAAAACGCATAGCGGCATGGAATGATCTCGATGTGGAAAACATTCCTATTTACGAACCAGGACTATCGGAACTGGTGAGTCAAACAAGAGGTAACAACCTGTTCTTTTCTACCGATGTGGATGCGGCAATCAAAGCTGCTGACATGATTTTTATATCGGTGAATACGCCTACAAAAACCTATGGTGTAGGAAAAGGTATGGCCGCAGACCTAAAATATATCGAGCTTTGTGCCAGACAAATAGCCGCAGTAGCGACTACAGATAAAATAATAGTTGAAAAGTCCACCTTACCAGTGAGAACGGCAGAGGCTTTAAGAAGTATACTGGACAATACTGGAAACGGAGTGCAATTTGACATTCTTTCCAATCCAGAATTCTTGGCAGAAGGAACAGCAGTTTCTGATCTTCTCAATCCAGATCGAGTATTAATAGGTGGCGAGCAAACAGAAAATGGGAAAAAAGCTCAAAAAGCATTGGTGGATGTGTATTCTAATTGGGTTCCTAAAGATCAAATATTAACCACTAATGTTTGGTCAGCCGAGCTTTCTAAGCTTACTGCAAATGCCTTTTTAGCGCAACGGGTAAGCAGTATAAACGCTATATCAGAGCTATGTGAAGTCACGGAAGCAGATGTAAATGAAGTAGCTAGAGCAATAGGAGCCGATTCTAGAATAGGATCTAAATTCTTAAAAGCATCTGTAGGTTTTGGAGGTTCTTGTTTTCAGAAAGATATTTTAAATCTTGTTTATATATCCCAGACCTATGGTTTACAAGAAGTAGCCGATTATTGGGAGCAGGTGATTATTATGAACGATCACCAGAAAAGGAGGTTTGCTAAAAAAATAGTAAAGACCTTGTTCAACACCGTATCTGGCAAAAAAATCGCTTTAATGGGTTGGGCTTTTAAAAAGGATACCAACGATACAAGAGAGTCTGCCGCTATTTATGTGGCCGACTACCTATTAAACGAACAAGCAGAAATTACGGTCTACGATCCGAAAGTTACCGCAGAACAAATTTATAGTGATCTCAATTATTTGGGCACCCGATCAGATGAAGAGAATCGAAGACTTCTTAAGGTAGTCACCGATCCTAAAGCAGCGGTAGAAAAGGCACATGCTACGGCTGTATTGACAGAGTGGGATGAATTTAAAAATTTCAACTGGAAAGAGACCTATGAAAGCATGCTCAAACCAGCATTCCTTTTTGATGGTCGCATGTTATTAGATCATGAGGAGTTGCAACGCATAGGCTTTGAGGTGTATACCATAGGTAGAGGTTGATTTTGCTTTTGTGAAAGTGGAAACAATATAATAAAAGGGTTAATAATCGAAGTGTTAATAATTGCAAAGAGGTTATATTCGCATCAAAATTATAAAGTCGTAATGAGTGTAATAAAAAAAATTCTTATCGTATTTGGAACCAGACCAGAAGCCATTAAAATGGCACCATTGGTTCAAGAATTTCAAAAACACGCTCCAGATTTTGAAACTAAAGTTTGCGTTACAGCTCAACATAGGGAAATGTTAGACCAAGTGCTTGATTTTTTCAACATCACTCCAGATTATGATTTGGATTTGATGAAACCTGGGCAAAACCTGTATTCCTTAACAGCTGATATTATCACAGGTATGAAGCCAGTGTTAGAAGAATTTAATCCAGATTATGTTTTTGTACATGGAGACACTTCTACCACTATGGCTACTAGTATTGCTGCTTTTTACAACCAATCCAAAGTATGTCATGTAGAGGCAGGATTGCGAACTGATGATAAGTGGTCTCCTTTTCCAGAGGAGGTAAATAGACAAGTTACTGGTAGAATAGCAGATTTTCACTTTGCACCTACAACTACTTCTAGAGATAACTTATTGAAGGAGAACGTATCAGAAAATAAAATTATAGTTACCGGTAATACAGTTATTGATGCCCTGTTTGCAAGTGTAAAAAAGGTAGAAGAAAAACCTACCTTATTTGTTAGTGATATGAGTAAGACATTAGCGAATCATAAAATGATTTTAGTCACTGGTCATAGAAGAGAGAATCACGGTCAGGGATTTGAAAATATATGTCAGGCACTAAAGGAGATCGCTCAAGCGCAACCAGATTTTAAGATTGTATATCCGGTACATCTAAATCCTAAGGTGCAAGAGCCGGTAAACAGAATACTTAAGGATATTGAAAATATTATTCTTATAGATCCGCTTGCTTATCAAGATTTTATTTGGATGATGAATCGCAGTATGATGATTATAACTGACAGTGGCGGTGTTCAAGAAGAAGCTCCTAGTTTAGGGAAGCCTGTTTTAGTTATGAGGGATACTACTGAGCGCCCAGAAGCTGTTGAAGCCGGTACAGTCATACTGGTAGGGACAGATAAAGATAAGATCGTTGCAGAAGCTTTAGACCTGATCAATAATAAAGAACGATTTGATCAAATGAGTGAGTTGCATAATCCTTACGGAGATGGAAATGCATGTAAACGAATAGTTAATACAATAAAAAATATATAATGAGTCACCAACCAGAAGTTGTTATGATAGGCTTAGGCTACATAGGTTTGCCTACCGCAGCATTAATAGCGTCAAATAAAGTTCATGTTCACGGAGTGGATATCAATCAAAAGGTAGTAGATACTATCAATGCCGGTAAGATTCATATAGTGGAACCATCGCTGGACGAGGCTGTGGCAAGTGCCGTTAAAGCCGGATATTTAAAAGCATCTACTCAAGCAGTAGAAGCAAGTAACTATTTAATAGTGGTGCCTACTCCATTTAAAGATAAGAATGAGCCAGATATATCTTTTGTTGAAGCAGCTACAAAAGGAGTCATACCATTTCTTAAAAAAGGAGACTTATACATTATTGAATCTACCTCACCAGTAGGGACTACCGAAAAGATGATGCAACTCATCTACACAGAACGTCCTGAATTAAAAGGAGAAATTTTTATAGCCTATTGTCCAGAAAGAGTTTTGCCTGGAAATGTAATGCACGAATTGGTTCATAACGACCGAGTAATCGGTGGTGTGGATGAGGCTAGTACTGAAAAAGCATTAGCCTTTTATTCCAACTATGTAAAAGGAAATTTACATGCTACCAATGCGCGCACTGCAGAGATGTGTAAGTTGGTAGAGAACTCTTCTAGAGATGTGCAAATTGCTTTTGCAAATGAGCTATCTTTAATCTGTGATAAGGCAGGCATAAACGTTTGGAAGCTAATAGAGTTAGCCAATAAACATCCACGTGTAACCATTCTGCAGCCAGGTTGTGGAGTAGGAGGGCACTGTATTGCAGTAGATCCTTATTTTATAACAGCAGATTTTCCTTTGGAGTCCCAAATCATCGGTAAAGCACGTGAGATTAACAATTACAAATCCTTTTGGTGTGCAGAAAAAGTAAAAACGGCAAAATTAGATTTTCAATTAAAACACGGCAGAAAACCGAGCATTGCTTTAATGGGACTTGCCTTTAAACCGAATATAGACGATTTAAGAGAATCGCCTGCAAAATATATTGCCCAAAAAGTATTGCAAGATGCTAACGATGAAGAGTATTATATTGTAGAACCAAATATTAAGGATCATAAGGTTTTTAAATTAACAGATTATATATCTGCTTTCGCGAAAGCAGATATAGTAGTGTATCTAGTTGCTCATAAAGAATTTAATACTTTACCAGAAAATTCGGGAAAATTGATTCTTGATTTTGCAGGTGTGAATAATTAAATGCTATAACTCATATAGAAACATCATTACTTTTGATAAAAAAAATCCTTTCATATAGTGTAGTCGAAGGAGTTTCTAAAGCGCTCAATAAAGGTGTCCTTTTTTCACTTCCATTGCTTCTTATTACAACTGAATTTGGAAAAGTTGGAATTCTCGTAACATTTGAGCTTCTGTTCCCAGTAGTCTTATTGTTGGGGTTAGACAGGTGCGTGTTGCGTTTTCACAAAGACAGCGAGGGAGACACACCTATAATTCCAACGATTTTAACCTCTGTAATAGCAATGCACGTGCTGGCAGCGGTACTGTTATTGGTAGGATCATGGGCTGGATACGATATTTTTTTTGGTATTTCAGTTGCGCCAGACATGTTCCTTTTGATAGGATTATCGCTTCTTCAAGGGATTATTTTAATTAACTTAAATGCCTTGCGTGTGGAAGGCAACCATAAGGCATATTTTACATTTCGTTTGTTGTTTCAAGTATTGAAATTCACACTCATATTTTTATTAGTTTTTTCATCAATAGGTTATTTATCCTATGTCATAGGAGGAATATTAGCAGCACTAGTCGTTATGATTTTTATTTATAAAAAATTAAAATCAGATTTTAAGCTTTCCTTTAATTCAAATGTTTTTATCTCCCTATTAGGTTTTTCATGGCCATTCGTTTTCCACGGAGTGGCAGGAAATATTTTAGGGAACGTTGACAAATTGATCATTCAAGCAAAACTTTCTACTGAAGATGTAGGTGTATATACATTTGCTTATGCGGTTGGTAGCGCTATCGCTTTTGGTTTCATAGGATTAAGTGTGTACTTTGAGCCACTTATATATAAAGAGCATGATGACAAAATGCGTAAAAATCTTTTACAATCTTTCCTCTCTGTAGGGCTTTTGATTGGGCTTTCTCTATTCTTAATTATTAGTCTGGTAAGTGTTTGGGTTTTACCGACCTTTTATAGTGATAATTACAGTAGATCATTTGAGTTAATTCCCATAATAGCCGCAGGACATTTGTTTATGCCATTTTACCTGATATCTAATTATGAATTTATATACCATAAACGTACATTAAACATCGCAATAATATCGATAGTCTGTTCTGTGATTAATATCGCATTAAATCTATATTTAATTCCTAGATTAGGAATAATTGCAGCGGCATACACAACGATTGCAACCTATATTTTAATGGCTATTGTTTTTAGTGCTGAAAACTATCGTTTTGCAAAAAGGATAGACTTCGCTGCCACTGCAAAATTTGCAGTTATGGCAGTCGCTCTCTTTAACTTCATCTATTTTGAAATTAATGTGATCTTATTTTACTTGATAACAGCAGGCGCCATAATTATCATGAGTAGAAAGCCATTAAAAAAACTTGTTACACAATGATTTTTCAAGCTAAGTTGATAAGTTGGTTATTCTTTATTGCCTCTGCTTTGGCGATTTCATTAAGTACAGATGAATTTGTAAGATCTCAAGGTTATATTTTTTACTTTCTACAGATCGCCGTGCTCTTGTTTTGTAGTTTACGTGTTACTCGAAGCGCTATATTGTATTTATCGCCTTCCTTTTTGAGTATTCTTTATTTGGGACTCAGTTTTGGTTTTGGGCAATACGTTTTATATCATGAAATTACATTTGGAACGCTGTACACTTCAATGTTTCAAAAAATCACAGACTTGCCTTTAATTACAATATTTTTACTGCTTTGTAGCCAACTCATATATTATTCTAGTCTGCAAAAACGGTTCTTAGTAAATGAGTTTCAGTTTGAAAAGCCTACAAATCCAGCACCTAGTAGTGTTACCATAGTATTAATTCTCCTAGCTATAGTTTTTTTGAGTTTTGTAGAGATCGATCTGTCATTCTTAGGAGGTGCAGGTAATTTTAATTATGCCTTTCAACTTGCTTTGGCGGTTTTTCTAGTATTTAGTGTTCAGGGTATGACTAAGCTTAAGCGCATAATGCTGTATGTCATTTTGATCACGACATTTGCTGTTGGAAGTTTTCAGTCTAAAAGAGAGATTCTATATGTTTTTATATTGATTGGCTTTTTTGAAGCTTTGTACGCTAATTTTAAAATCAGTCTCAACATAAAGAAAGCCCTATTAGGTATTTCTAGTTTAGGATTAATTTTCATGATTTTTATGGTATCTTCCATTTCCCGCGGGTATGGAGGTTTTGGAGTGGAAAACCCTATTGATGCGATTGAATATGTCGATGATTATCTCGCTTCTGAAACAATACAAAAATCCTTAACTAACAATTTTGAACTAGCCACGGTTTATGGAAATACCATAAATCCTATTGACTATGCTTTAACAGGTCAATTGGAGTATGGTATGGGATCTACTTTTACTAAGTTCTTATTTATCCCAATACCGCGCAGTGTATATCCCGATAAGCCTAAAAGTATGATTGATATTTATACTTCTAAATTTTATCCTAGCTTTCGAGATAAAGGTGGTTCTTTGCCAGTAACGATATATGGAGAGGTTTTTTATAATTTTTGGTTTATAGGAGCGATACTTTTAGTAATTTTGTTTTATTGGTTTAATAAACTTTATTATTTAATGGTAGAAAACTTGCTTGATGAGAAGATAACTTTTAGAACTTTTATAACTATCTATCTATATATTACATTTATTCAATTTGTAAGAGGCTCAGGGTTAGATTTATGGCTTGTATATCTTTTAGTAGCAACACCATTATTGTATATTTTGAAAATTAATTTTTTTAATAAAAAGAAAAAAAATGTTGTCATCAACTAGAACGAAGGTTTTATTTATTACCAGTAAGTTGCAGCATTACAGGTTGCCAATATTTAATTTAATATCGGATAATTTGAATATTGATCTAACGGTTATTCATTCAGGAAATAGAATAGATGATGGAAATTTTAAGTTCAAGGAAATAATTGTAAAAGAGACTAAGGTTGGTCCCTTTTCTTATCATAGTGACGAATTGATTAAATATTGCAAGCTATCGGATGTAGTTGTCTCTATGTTTTATATTCAGAAACTCTCCTTGATGAGACTTCTTTTTTTTAAATCCCATTTCAAACTTATCTATTGGGGAATAGGCGTCAAAGCCTCTCAAAATAGCGAGTTCGATTCTAAGTCTCTTATAAATAGAATAAGATTTTTAGTTGCAAAAAAAAGTGACGCCATGCTTTTTTATTCAGATTACGCTGTGAATAAGTATGTAAATTATGGTATTAGTGGAAATAAATTATTTACCATACCGAATACAGTAGTTGTTTTGGATAATAGGAATATTGAGAATGTTGAACAAAAAAAAAATATTATATTTTTTGGGACTATGAACAAATCAAAAAGAATTTTTGATTTGTTAGAAGCTTATAGATTATGTGTGTTGAGTGGATTAGAAAATATACCTAACTTGAAAATATACGGAGATGGAACTGATTATAATGCAGTTATTGAATGGGTTGAGAGTAATAAATTAGGACATAAGATTTTTGTCTTGGGTTTTATTTATGATGAAATGAAGAAAATGTTAGCATTCAGTGAAGCAATAGCTTGCATATCACCAGGTCAGGCAGGCCTTTCGGTATTGACAAGTTTTGGATATGGAGTACCGTTTATAACTCACAATAATGCAATAACCGGTGGAGAGAGGCTGAATATTATAAATGACGTGAACGGAAAGTTATTCGAACACATAAATGAGTTAGAAGAAATTATAAATGATATTACTAACAATACTAAGAAATATCTTGAAATGGGAAAAAACGCACAGAAGTTTTATTATTCACAAAGAAATCCTACAATTATGGCTGATTCTTTTATAAACGCAGTTAATTACACCTTAAAAAATATCAGATGAAAAGCTATATGAAATCATTCATTTCGCCCAAAAAGATCACTCATAAAAACGTTTCTTTTCTTGCCTATTGGGATGACACTTCATCTTTTACTAAAGAATCGGAAATTAGACGTTTCACAAAATTAAAAGGGGTCCGTGTGGGACGTTATAGTCGCATAAATCCTGGTTGTCAATTTTCTCACACGGTTATTGGTAACTTTACCGCTATTGGAAGAGATACTACAATTGGTTTAGGTAAGCATCCGATGAATTATGTTTCAACTCAGAATATTTTTTACAAAATAAATAATATGAATAATGAGTGGGTTAAACCTATACCTTCTCTAATAAGTAGACCTGTAACTATCGGGAATGATGTTTGGATAGGTGTAGAGTCATTGATAATGGATGAAGTATCAATTGGCGATGGAGCAATTATTGGCGCGCGATCAGTCGTCACTAAGGATGTACCTCCTTACAGTATCGCAGTTGGCGTACCTGCCAAAATTGTTAAGTATAGATTTGATAATGAGATTATTGAAAGATTATTAGAAATCAAATGGTGGGACTTTACAAATAAGGAAATTAGTGAAAAAATAGACTTTTTCAGAGAGAACCAAATCACTATGGAAATTTTAAATAAATATTTTCCAAAATAGAAATAATGAAACAAATCATTCAATCCTTTAAAACTGGAGAAACCATATTAGAAGAAGTGCCAGCTCCTAAAGCAAAAAGAGGGCATGTTCTTATTCAAACAACGAAATCTCTTGTTTCCTTGGGGACAGAGAGAATGTTAGTGGAATTTGGTAAGTCCAACCTCATTTCTAAAGCCAGACAGCAGCCTGAAAAGGTAAAGATGGTTCTTGATAAAATTAAGACCGAAGGACTTATACCTACTCTAGAGGCGGTATTCAATAAACTAGGGGAGCCACTGCCATTAGGTTATTGTAATGTCGGAATTGTTATTGCAGTAGGTGAAGGGGTTTCTGAATTTAAAATTGGTGATCGTGTCGCTTCTAATGGAAGTCATGCAGAATATGTAAATGTTCCTAAAAATTTAGTTGCCGCTATCCCAGATAACGTGACAGATGAAGAGGCTGTATTCACAGTTATAGGAAGTATAGGTCTTCAAGGAATTAGACTTTGCAATCCTACACTAGGAGAAACCATCGTAGTGACTGGATTAGGTCTTATAGGATTAATCACAGCGCAACTATTAAAAGCAAATGGATGCAATGTAATAGGAATAGATTTTGATCAATCTAAGTTAGACATAGCTGAAAAGTGGGGAATCGCTACGATCAATCCATCTCAAGGAGAAGACCCAGTAAAAACTGCTATGGACCTTACAAACGGCGTAGGAGTAGATGGTGTCATCATAACAGCTTCTACTAAATCAAATGATGTCATTTCGCAAGCCGCTCAAATGTCTCGCAAAAGAGGTCGAATCATTCTCGTAGGAGTTATTGGTTTAGAATTGAGTAGAGCTGAGTTTTACGAAAAAGAACTGAGCTTTCAAGTTTCATGCTCTTATGGACCGGGTAGATATGATGAAGATTATGAAACGAAAGGAAACGATTATCCGCTTCCTTTCGTAAGATGGACGGAAAAGCGTAATTTTGAAACAGTACTTAGTTCTATCTCAAAGTCATACATAGAAGTAAATCCATTGATCACAGAAGTGATTGAATTGAAAGATTACCTTCAAATTTATGGAGATATAGGTTCTTCTAAGTCTGTAGCAACTATACTTAATTATAGTAATGCATCTTATACGAACACCATAAATTTATCAGGAATTGATTCAAATTCTAGTAATAAATCAAATAAAGGTGTTGCAATAGTAGGTGCTGGTAACTTTACAAAAATGACCATGTTACCTGCTATGAAGGGTTTAGGAATGGACATGCAATATATAGTCAGTTCTGGAGGTTTATCAGGCACAATACTTGCAAAAAAGTTTGATATTGCAAATAGCACTACAGATTATGATCAGGTGCTACAGGATGTAGATGTAAATACCGTTGTTATTACAACAAGGCATAATTTACATGCTCCTATGGTAAAAGCTGCTCTCGCAGCTGATAAAAATGTATTTGTAGAAAAGCCTTTAGCATTAAATGAAGAAGAGCTTAATGATATAATTGCAGTATATAAAAAAAGCAAATCTACGTTAACTGTAGGTTTTAATAGAAGATTTTCCCCATTTGCCATCAAGATGAAACAATCTATTGGAGGCTCAAACACACCCATAAACGTCATTGCAACTATGAATGCAGGAGCTATTCCTGCTGACGTATGGGTACATGATTTAAAAGTAGGTGGAGGCCGTATTATAGGTGAGGCATGTCATTTTATAGATTTAATCTCCTATTTTACAGGGTGTAAGGTGGTTTCTGTATGTATGAACGCAATGGGTCTTAATCCTGAAGAAAGTACTGATAATGCCAGCATCTTATTGAAATACGAAAATGGTTCTACGGGTGTTGTAAATTACTTTGCAAACGGAAGCAAGTCTTACTCCAAAGAACGTGTTGAGGTCTACAGTCAAGAAAGAACCCTCACACTTGACAACTGGAGAAAGCTAAAAGCCTACGGTTTTAAAGGGTTTAAGGGTATGAAATCAAAGCTAGATAAAGGTCATAAGAATCAATTTTCTATGTTAGCAGGACATATACATTCTGGTGGTGAATCTTTAATTGAGTTCGATTCTTTAATTAATACCACTAGAGCCTCCTTTGCTGCCATCGAGAGTTTGAAATCACAATCTTGGGTAAATGTGCCATTATAGTTAAAGTTTCGCTTTCGCGAAAGCGAAATTATTAACAGACAAATACTCCATACATAATTCCTTATGACTATAAAGAGTCTGCTTAGAATCTATAACACGGTAAGACATCTTAAATTGAAACAGATGAAGTTTCAGTTATACTATAGGCTAAAGGTGTTTTATTATAAAAAGCCAGCTCTGGTTGAAAAGGAGTTAAAAAGTATTACGCAATGGAAACCTGTAATATATAATAAGGCTTCTCATGAAGATAAAAAATTTACTTTTTTAAATATTAGCCACAAGTTTGAAGGTTCTATCGATTGGAATTATGCGGCTTACGGGAAGTTATGGACCTATAACCTCAACTATTTTGAATTTCTCAACTCAAAAGAGTGTGACAGAAATAGTGGGTATGAATTTATTAAAGATTATTGTGATCGGCACATTGATTTAAAGGATGGTTTAGAGCCCTACCCGACTTCGTTGAGAATAATGAATTGGATAAAATTTTTATCTTACCATAGGATTAACGATCCTCAGATTAATGGAGTTTTATTTCATGATGTTCAAATCTTAATAGATCATTTGGAGTATCATATTCTTGCCAATCACTTCCTAGAAAATATTTTCGCCGCCTATATGGCGAGTATTTATTTCAATGATTTAGAATTAAATTTAAATTTTATTAGACTTCTTAAAGAGCAACTAGAAGAACAAATATTAGCTGATGGTGGTCATTTTGAGCAATCTCCTATGTATCATCAAATAATTCTTTATAGATTATTGGATGTCGTTCATTACCATAAATCAAATGACATTAAAACAGATGATTTTATTTTGGATAAGGCGAAGCAGATGTTATCATGGATTGATGTCATTACTTTTTCAAACGGAGATATTCCATACATCAATGATGCAGCTCCAGGTATAGCACCATCCACAAAAGAACTAATAAATTATGGAAAAGAAATCGGACTTACTTATGACCGATTGCCTTTATCAGATTCTGGATATAGAAAGTTAGTAAAAGTTAATTATGAAGTGGTAGTTGATGTAGCAAACATAGCATCAAATTATCAGCCTGGACATTTACATGCTGACGCCTTACAGTTTATACTAAATAAAGATGGAATACCACTTTTTGTAGACACAGGAGTTTCCACCTATGAAAAGAATAGCACTCGGAATAAAGAGCGATCCACTTGTTCTCATAATACAGTAGTTGTAGACGAAAAAAACCAATACGATGTATGGGGAGGTTTTAGAGTAGGTAGGCGGTCGAAGATAGAATTAATCGAAGATACAGAAAATGTAATAGAAGCAAACATTCGTTTCTATTATGGAGGTGTACACCATCGCAACTATAATTTTTCTGATAAACAAATAACCATTACCGATACAGTAAATACAAGTTCTAAAAAGTTTAATAAGGCACATTTTCACCTTGATAAATCAAGAGTTATAGAGGCAAGTGCTCATACGAATAAATGGATTATCGATAAAGAAATTCATTTGCATTTTGAAAATGCAGTCGCAGTAGAGGTTCAAAAATACAATCTAGCAATTGCTTTTAATAAAATTGAAACAGCCTCAAAAATAGTCGTTACTTTTGTCAATCAACTAAAGACCACCATTGAGTTATGAAAATTCTCTTTTTGACGTATTATTTTGAGCCAGATTTGTGTGCTGGATCTTTCCGTAATACGTCGCTTTTCAAAGAGTTAGTTAAAAAAGTTTCTACAGGGACTACTATTGAAGTAATCACTACGTTTCCTAACAGATATGATTCTTTTGAAGCATCTGCCAAAGCTGAGGAGTCTTACGGAGAAGGAGTTACAGTTCATAGAATACAATTACCTAAGCATGGCAGCGGTCTAAAGGGTCAAATAATAGCGTTCAAACACTTTTATACGAGTACATTGCAACTTGTCAAAGGAAAAGACTTTGATCTAGTTTATGCATCCTCTTCTAGGTTGTTTACTGCTTTTTTAGGATCTAGACTAGCACGTAAAAATAAAGCAAAGTTGTATCTAGATATTAGAGATATTTTCAGAGAAAGTATTATTGAAATATTTAATGCTAAATTATTAAAAATAATGCTTAATGTTTTTTTAAAACCTATAGAAAGCTACACCTTCGGAAGAGCAAATCACATCAATCTGGTTTCAAAAGGTTTTCAGTCTTATTTTGAGAGCTATAAACAAGCTTCTTTTTCCTATCATACTAATGGAATCGATCAAGTTTTTATAGATCAATTTCAGTCGAAACAGTCTTCAAAGGGAAAAGGTTACAATAAAACTCTTTTATACGCTGGTAACATGGGTGAAGGGCAAGGTCTGGACAAAATTATACCACAGGCAGCTTTAAAGTTACCTGAATATAAATTTATCTTAATCGGCGATGGAGGTACAAAGCCCAAATTGAAGGAAGAAGTGGAACGATTGAACCTCACTAATGTGGAATTGTTTGAACCGGTATCTAGAAATGAACTTATTCAAAAATATCAAGAAGCAGGCTTTCTATTCCTTCATTTGAACGATTATAAAGCTTTTGAAAGAGTACTGCCTTCTAAGCTATTTGAGTACGCTACCTTTAATAAGCCTATTGTAGCAGGAGTAGGAGGCTATGCTGCTCAATTTATCAAAGAAGAATTACCAGACACCTTATTATTTGACCCCACTGATGTTGATGGTTTAAAACGAGTATTGAAAAATTTCACCGGCAAAGTTACCGATAAATCTGATTTTGTAAATAAGTTTGATCGCTCTATGATCAATCAACTGATGTCCCAATCTATTATTGATGCTTATGAAAACTGATATCATGGTCTCGGGATCCACAGGTTTTGTGGGGCGAAACTTAACTCCATTTCTAGAAAAAGGAGGCTGGAAGGTAATTCCTCTTTCGCGAAAGCAAAACACTGAAAATACAATTACCTATGATCGGCTAGATAAAACAGATTTTGATCAATCAAATGCATTCATCCACTTAGCTGGTAAAGCACATGATTTAAAGAACACATCACTTGATGAGGAGTATTATGAAGTAAATACGGAACTAACAAAGACACTTTTTGATTTATTTCTAGAGTCTAATTGCAAGACCTTTATATATTTTAGTTCTGTTAAAGCGGTTGCAGATCAAGTGGAAGGTATATTGACAGAGGAGCATCCATACCAGCCAGAAACAGTATATGGTAAGTCTAAAGCACTGGCAGAGCAATATTTATTAAGTAAAGAATTACCAAAAGATAAACGTTTGTATATTTTAAGACCTTGTATGATTCATGGTCCAGGAAATAAAGGCAATCTAAATTTATTATACAAAGTAGTTTTAAAAGGAATGCCTTATCCTCTGGCCGCATTTAAAAATAAACGATCATTTGTCTCCATCAACACCATTAATACGGTAATACACCAGCTGTTAACCCAGTTGCCTCATACAGACACATTTAATATGGCAGACGACGACGCTATATCCACTAATGAATTAATAGAAACTATTGCTAGCGCAATAGGTAAAAAACCTAAGCTTATGGCTGTAAACCCTAGTCTTATTAATGCCGTCGCAGGCTTAGGAAGCATTTTAAAACTGCCCTTAAATAAAGAAAGGTTACAAAAACTGACAGAGTCTTATCAAGTAAGTAACAAAAAAATAAAAGCAGCCTTGCATATGACCACGCCATTAGACACTAAAATAGGGCTAGAGACAACTATTAAATCATTTAAGAATACTTAATGCTATATATCACCGTCTTTATTTTATTAATCATTAGCTCTGTTGTTTATCTAAAAATAGCAGCCAAGTTTAATATCATAGATAAACCTAATCATAGAAGTTCCCACACTCAGATTACTATTAGAGGTGGAGGCGTTTTATTTTATATAGGACTTCTTATATTCTTTATAAGTAGCGGTTTCCAGTATCCTTATCTATTTATAGGGGTCACTTTAATTGCTGGATTGAGTTTTGTGGATGATTTAAAACCTTTGCCACCTAGTTTGAGACTGCCATTTCAATTTACGGCTGCTATTTTAGTGCTTGTAGAGATAGGTCAAGTATTTCCTTTGTTAGGTATGGCGCTGCTTTTAATAGTAGCGGTAGGTTTTATCAACGCCTTTAACTTTATGGACGGTATTAACGGGATTACAGGGTTTTATACCCTAGCAGTCTTTGGTTTCTTAAGTTACTTCAATACTTTTATAGAAGAATTTATCCACCCAGATTTGCTGTTGTTTATATTGATGTCGGTTCTGGTTTTTGGGTTCTATAACTTTAGGAAAAAAGCACTGTTTTTTGCTGGAGATGTGGGTAGTATTTCGCTAGCGGTCATTTTTTTATTTGTCGTGCTTAGCTTTTACGATCATTTTACAGCACCTGTCGCAGTTCTTCTAGTCTCTGTTTACGGTGCAGATAGTGTCATGACTATCATACGACGTATTTTGATGAAAGAAAAAA
>Ga0307981_1001713_pt1 | contig 18984 bp, 18 predicted proteins | sample OrgLakmetagen987_FD_201849 | JGI IMG/M metagenome (GOLD analysis project Ga0307981, IMG submission 201849) | Saline water microbial communities from Organic Lake, Antarctica - #987 | ecosystem: Environmental > Aquatic > Non-marine Saline and Alkaline > Saline | place: Antarctica: Organic Lake... | reverse complement strand
GGCCCGCGGGGTGCGGGTGGCGCCGGTCTGTGCGCCGTAAGCGGTCTGTGCCTGCAGGATCGCGTTCACGTCATGTCCTTTCGGGAAGTCTGTATGGGGGCAGCGAGGGCGAAGTCAGGGGCGCCACGTGGGCGCCCCTGTCACGGTTAGCCGCGGAAGAGCGACAGCAGGGCCTGCGGTGCCTGGTTGGCGATCGACAGCGACTGCGTCGCCAGCTGCTGCTGGACCTGAAGCGCCTGCAGCCGCGCCGAGGCCTCTTCCATGTTGGCATCGACCAGCGAGCCGATCCCGGAGGTCAGCGCGTCGGTCAGCTTGCCCACGAAATCCGACTGGATCCCGATGCGCTGCTCGGCAGAGCCGAAGGAGGCTGCGCTGTCGATCGACTTCTGGATCAGGCTCTCGATCGCAACCAGACCGGCCGCGGCGCCGTCCCCGGTGGACACGTCGATACCAGCGAGCAGGTCAAGCTGGCCGCCTCGAGTACCATCAAGCGCAGTGCCGTCACCTTCCTCAAATTCGTTAGCGCCCAACGTCACGCCGGTACCAGTCTGGTTGTCGAGCGTGACTGCGCCCGCGGTCGTGTTTGTTCCGAATGTCAGACCTTCCTCACCAAGCTCTGCCGCTGCGAGGTTCAGTCTCGTGGAGATTTCGGTTGCGACATCTGCCAGGGTATCGCCCTCACTCGCGACGTACACCGCAGAGAGACCGGTGATCCCGCCAACGTCTGTTGCTACAAAGCTTTCGCCGGCAACCTGAGTCGCGGCGAAGGTGGCGACCGTAGTCAGTCCGGTTCCACCACCTGCAGCAGTGGCGTCGACACCGACTGTCCCAGCTGTCATCTGGGTCTGGCTCAGATCTTGCCGGCTGACCGAAATCTGGCCGGCAGTGACAGTACCGGCCGAGTCGCGATCCAGCGAGGCCAGAACATCCACATCTTCGGTGCTGCTTCCGTCGACGAAGTTCAGCCCGTTGAACTGCGCCGCGCCAACGACCGATGCGATCTGATCGCGGAGCTGTCCGATATCGGTCTGGATCTTGGCGCGGTCGACGTTTTCCTCCTGTGCGCCAACGATCTTGCCCTTGATTTCCTTGAGCAGGTCGGTGGTTGTCTCGGCAGCCTGCCGTCCGACGGCGACGGTGGACTCGCCAAGGGACAGGCTGTCGGAGATCGCCTTGAACCCGCTTACATCGGATTCCATCACCTTGGAGATGGCGAAGACGGCCGCGTTGTCCTTGGCCGAGCCGACGGCCTTGCCGGTCGAGATCATGTCCTGCGTCTTGGCCAGGTTGGAATTGACCGATTGCAGGGATTGCAGTGCGACCATCGCGCTGTTGTTCGTCAGAATGCTGGACATGGCATTATCCTTTTACGTGTTGGCGCTTTGCGCCGTTGGTTGCTGTCGCCCCCGAATGGAAACGGTTCGATCGTCATTCTGACCGATGCGACGCGGGCTGATCGGCCCGGGATCGCGCCATCCATCTTCTGGATGCAGGGGCACCATGCGCAGCCAAATCCTAATGCGGGGCTAAACCCGCCAGGCGATTTGCGCCGCATTCTATTCAAACTGTCAGGCGCGTTTCTGGACCGTGCGCGCGACCTCGCCGGGGATCGTGTGCTTGCGCCCCTGCCCGTCATAGGTGTCCATCGATTTGCGGATCTGGCGGTAGGTGGCCATGCGCGCGGCGACCGAGCGGATGCCCTGAAGCGCGCCGTCGAGCAGGCCCTGATTGCGCATGACCTTGGCCTGCAGCGCACTGAGATCGTGCTGACGGTCCTGCGCGGCATTCAGCGCATCGATCAGGCGTTCCTTCTCGGCGACGCCGGCGCCGATTCGGCCAAGGTCGCCACTGAGCAGGGCGGCGCGTTCGTCGTCGAGCAGCGCGTCGAGTTTGGCGATGATCCGGTCTTCGGTTTCAGCTGTCATTTGTCTTGTCCTTCAGGTTTGCATGGAAGATGTCGGCAAGGCCTATGCCGCCACTTGCCACCATTTCGCGGGCGAAGGCCTCGCGCTGGAACGAGGCGAATTGCGATTCGCCGGCGCTGCCGCTGAAGCTGTTATCCTGCTCGCCGACGCCGGCGGATTTGAGCATTTCGGCCAGAAAGCCCGCTTCGAGCTTTTCGGCAACGGCGCGCAGTTCGGATTTCGCCGGTGTCGCGGGCTGCAGACCGGCGACCGGGCGTGTTGGTAAAAAATCTGTCACGGGATTACCTCGAATTGATGGAAGTAAGCCGCATGAGACAGCAAAGCAGTAAAGAATCAGTAACCGGTTGTTGCCATGATGCCAGCACGCGCAGCGAGCCCGGAGACCCGACATGCAGCCTTTCAGTACCTCGGCCGACAAGACTTTGACGGGTCTTCGACCGGACACGGCCGACAAGGCCCGCACGCCGGCACGCACCGAGGGGTCCGGGCCGGATGGCGCGCCATTCGGTGCGGTGTTTCAAGCGTCTTCCGAGCGACCCGGCCGGTCCGGGCCGGTCGAGCATGCCACCGTACAAACGGCAAAGACCGCCGACGACACGGAGGCGGAGAGGCCTGACAGCCTGGGTGACAATCTCGAATCAGGACGGGGGGTCGACGACACACTGCAAGACCCGCGCGACCTTGCGACCGGCCCGGCCCCCGAAGAGCACGCCGAGCATCCGGCAGGCGAAAAAGCCACCCGTCCTTCGACCGAGACCCGTCCCGTTGAGCCCCCCAGGTCGGATGTAACGGACCCCGACGCTCCGATGACAGCGATCACGGCTGCGGAAGGGTCAGCTTCCGGGCATGATATCGACACCGTGGTCGCGAATGGCGCGGTTGCGGCATCACGCGAAACCGGGGGCGACAGGACCCGAAACGCCACGAGCGCATCCGAGGCCGCGCCCCGGGTGCGCGGCGCGGCATCCGACCGCCAGCCCCCGGCACCACCGGCGCAGCCGTTGGTGAACCCTGCAGCCGCCGCGTCCGGTCGCGCCACCGACACGGCGCAGGCCGCTACACTCAGTTTCGCTTCGGATATCGGGGGCTCGCGGACGGGCGGTCGAGAGACAGAGACTGCGGGAGGGCGCATGCCCATGATCCGCGGTCAGGACGATGCCCGCCTCTCGCCCCCGACCGGGGCGCCCGTGATGCTGGGCGGTCGGCCGGATGCGATACATGCGAAAACCGCGCTGTCTTCTGCCCAGCTCGCCACTTTCGTGGACCGGGCCGGCGGTGAAGGCGCGGATAGGGGGGCCGATCCCGACGCGCCGCTCGGCGTCGAGACACGCGGTACCAGCGGGAGCGGCACCAGTTCCCCGACCCTCGCCACGCTGCCCCGATCCGATCTGCCGCAAGCCATCGCCATGCAGATCGCGGCCGCGATCCAGAAGGGCGGGCCGGGCTTGAAACCCGGCATAGAGCTCATGCTCAGCCCCCAGGAGCTTGGTCCCGTTCGTCTGACCTTCACCCAGTCCGAGACCGGCGTCACCGTCAACGTGCATGCGGATCGCGCCGAAACGTTGGAGCTTTTGCGTCGCAATATCGACAGTCTGGCGCAGGAATTCCTCGATATCGGCTACGAATCGGCAGAATTCACCTTTGAACGCCGCGATGCCGAGGCTCGGGACGCCGCGCGATCGGCCGATATGGACGACGCCGACAGTGCCGCTGGGGTCACCCGGGGTGCGCCAGATGCGGTCACACCGATCTTGCTGGTCTCGGATCGGCTGGACATTCGCCTTTAGAAACGAGGGACACCATGGAACTCACATCACCCACGCAACCGAAACCCGGCGCGTCCGGGGCATCCGCCGCGCCGAAAGCGGCCGCCGATGACGGGGCCGGGCGCGGCAACGCGCTCAGTTCCGATTTCGAGACATTCCTGAAGATGCTGACCACGCAGATGCGCAATCAGGACCCGCTCAACCCGATCGAATCAGCCGATTTCGCGGTTCAACTGGCGACATTCTCGACCGTTGAGCAACAGGTGCGCACCAATGATCTGCTTGGCGGTCTGGGCGCGCGGATCGACACGCTCGGGTTGGGGCAACTCTCGGGCTGGATCGGGCTGGAGGCCGAGGCCCGCGTGCCCGTGGCGTTCAAGGGCGAGCCCGTAACGTTGACCACGAAGGTCGATCCGCTGGCGGATGCGGCGCAACTGGTGGTCACCGATGGACAGGGGCGCGTCGTGCAACGTCAGGAGATCGCGCCCGAAAGCGGGCGGCTGGACTGGACCGGCCGGGATGCCGCCGGCACGCCGCTGGCACATGGCACATACAATATCGCCGTGCAGTCCCTCGCCAAGGGCGAGACCCTCGCGCAGCATGACGTGAGCGTCCGCAGCCGCATCACCGAGGCCCGGCTGGCCTCGGGCGAGACCCAAATCGTGCTCGCCGATGGTCAGAGCCTGTCGGCGACCGAGATCATCAGCCTGCGGCAACCGCCCGCCTGACCTTGGCTCACGACAAGGCGAGGACAGCCATGACACTGCCGGCCCCGCACAGGGCCCCGATCGCGCCATATCCGACCCGGGTCTGCCACGGTGTGCGGGTGTCGGGTTCCGGTGCGTTGGACTGCCGGATCAGGGCGGCCTCGACCAGCTGCGGAAGACGCGGGCCGTAACGTGTGAGAATGGCCGCGGTGCGCCCCAGATCCCGCAACGCCGCGCGCGGCCCGATGGTTTTCTTGATGTAATCCTCGACCACCGGCCTTGCGACCTGCCAGATGTTCATCTGCGGATCGAGGCTGCGCGCGACGCCTTCCACCACGACCATGGTCCGCTGCAAGAGGATCAGTTCGGTGCGCGTCTCCATGCCGAACCGCTCCGTCACCTCGAAGAGATAGCTCAGCAGGTTGCCCATCGAGATCCGGCTGGCATCCATGCCGAAGATCGGCTCGCCGACCGCCCGCAGAGACCGGGCGAATGCATCCATGTCGCGGTCTGCCGGAACGTAGCCGGCCTCGAAATGCACCTCGGCCACGCGGCGGTAATCGCGCCTGATGAACCCGTAGAGGATCTCGGCATAGACCCTGCGGGTATATTCGTCGATATGCCCCATGATCCCGAAATCATAGGCGATGATGTTTCCGTTCGGCGCCACCTTCAGGTTGCCCTGATGCATGTCGCCGTGAAAATACCCATCCCGCAACGCGTGATTGAGGAAAAGCTGGAGAACCCGCTCGGCCAGCACAGCGCGATCATGACCGGCCGCGTCGATCGCCGCGTTGTCGCCCATCGAGACGCCTTCCGCCCAGCCCATCGTCATCACCCGCCGCGATGACAGCGTCCAGTGCACCGCGGGCAGCTGAAAGCCGGGATCCCCGGATGTATTCGCCGCGAACTCGGACGCAGAGGACGCTTCCAGCCGCAGGTCGAGTTCTCCCATCACGACGCCCTCGAAATGGGCGATCACATCGGTCGGGCGCAGACGACGCGCACCCGGCGCCAGCAATTCGACCATGCGTGCGGCGAAATAGAATGCGTCGATATCGCGGCGAAAGGCCCGTTCGATGCCCGGACGCAGCACCTTGACGGCCACCGCCTCGCCGGTCTCGCGCAGCCGCGCCTTGTGCACCTGCGCGATCGACGCGGCGGCCACCGGCGGGCTGAAATCATCGAACAGCTGTTCGACCGACCGCCCAAGTTCGTCTGCGATGCTCTGCTTGGCCACATCGACGGGGAATGGCGGCAGCTTGTCCTGCAGGACGCGCAACTGACCGGCAAGCTCTTCGCCCACCAGATCGGGACGAGTGCTCAGGATCTGGCCGAACTTGATGTAGGCCGGCCCCAGGGCCGTAAGCGCGCGCGGCGCGGCCGGGCTGGTCTCGTCGCCCTTGTCGCCCATCCACTGGAACGGCCAGGCCAGAAACCGCATCGTCGCCCGCACCAGGGGCGGCGCCTCGAAGGCGTCCATGATCAGCGCCATCGCCCCGGTCCGTTCAAGGGTCGCACCTGTACGCACGAGCCGCAGGATGTTGTGGGGTCCGCGCATCCTTCAGAGTTTCCAGCCGGAATGCAGACAGGCGATCCCGAGGCTCAGATTGCGGTACCTGGCATTCCCGAAACCGGCGGCGCGGACCATCTCCAGAAAAGCCTCCTGGTCGGGAAACCGACGGATCGATTCGACCAGATACTGATAGCTGTCGCGATCCCCGGCGATCGCCTGCCCGAGACGCGGGATGATGTGAAAACTGTAAAGGTCATAGACCGACTGCAGCATGTCGTTGGGGATCTGGCTGAATTCCAGAACCATCAGACGCCCGCCGGGCCGGAGCACGCGAAACGCCTCGGCCAGCGCCTCTTGCGGGCGGGTCACGTTGCGGATGCCGAAGCTGATCGTGTAGACGTCAAAGCTGTTATCGGCAAAGGGCAGCGCCATGGCGTCGCCCACCACCCAGTCGAGGCTGCGGGCCAGAGCCTCGGCCTCGGCGCGGCGGCGTCCCTCGATCAGCATCGGCTCGGTGATGTCGAGAACGGTGGCATGCCCCTGCCCCGCGCGGTCGAGGAACCTGAACGCGATATCGCCGGTGCCCCCGGCCACGTCCAGAAGCCTTTGCCCCGCGCGCGGCGCGAGCCAGTCCATCATCGCATCCTTCCAGATGCGGTGAATGCCAAGGCTCATGGCATCGTTCATGACATCGTATTTGCCGGCGACGCTGCCGAAGATCCCGCGCACGCGGCCCGCCTTTTCCGATTCGGGAATCTCGTCGAACCCGAAATGGGTGGATTTCTCGCTCATGGATCTTGTCGCCTTCTGCTCTCGCATTTCTTATAGGACAGGAGGGGGCGGTTACAATGCGCCCGTTTGCCATGCAGGATACCTATGCCCGAATTGCCCGAGGTCGAGACAGTCCGCCGCGGCCTGGCCCCGGTGATGGAGGGGTCGGTGATCGCGAAGGCCTGCGTCAACCGCCCGGATCTGCGCTGGCCCTTCCCTGCGGAGATGGCGGCGCGTCTGACCGGGCAGCGGGTGCTCACGCTGCGCCGGCGCTCGAAATACATCCTTGCCGATCTGGCCTCGGGGGAGACGCTGCTGATTCACCTCGGCATGTCGGGGCGGATGCTGGTTTCCGGCGCCCCTGTCGGGCGCTTCGTGCACGCGCATCCGGCGCCGGAAAAGCACGATCATGTCGTGCTCGACATGGCGAATGGCGCACGCATCACCTTCAACGACCCGCGCCGCTTCGGCGCGATGGACCTGATGCCCACGGCAAATGCCGAGACGCATCCGCTGCTGGCGAAACTCGGGCCGGAGCCTCTGGGTAACGGCTTTCACGCGCCCTACCTCGCCGCGGCCCTCAAGGGGCGCGCCACCCCGATCAAATCCGCGCTTCTCGATCAGCGGATCGTGGCGGGGCTGGGCAATATCTACGTGTGCGAGACGCTTTATCGCGCGCGAATTTCACCGCGTCGCCGCGCCCGCAACCTGTCCGCGACGCGCGCGGGCGGCCTCGCGGCGATCATCCGCGCGGTGCTCGAGGACGCGATCGCGGCGGGCGGCTCGTCGCTGCGGGATTTTCGTCATGCCACCGGGGAACTGGGCTATTTCCAGCACGCTTTCGACGTCTACGGGCGCGAGGGCGCACCCTGTCGCAGCGAGGGCTGTGCGGCCAAGATCGCGCGCGTGGTGCAATCGGGACGCTCCAGTTTCTATTGCCCGCGCTGCCAAAGATAGGTTGATCGCGCAGCCAACAGTGGTACTGACTCGGAATGTTGGAAACAAATGAAAGCTGGTTTCATGGCCTATGAGACGATCATCGTCGAAGTAGAAGACCACGTCGCACTCATCAAACTCAACCGTCCCGACGCCCTCAACGCGCTCAACGATCAGCTGATGTCCGAGTTGGCGCGCGCCCTCGGCGAGGCGCAGGACAACGAAAAAGTGCGTTGCATCGTGCTGACCGGCTCGGAAAAGGCGTTTGCCGCCGGGGCCGATATCAAGATGATGAGCGGCAAGGGCTTCGTCGATGTCTTCAGCGAGGATCTCTTCACCGAGGATACCGACGCGATCATGCGCGTCCGCAAGCCGATCATCGGCGCCGTCTCGGGCTATGCCCTGGGCGGTGGCTGCGAACTGGCGATGATGTGCGATTTCATCATCTGCTCGGATACCGCGAAATTCGGCCAGCCCGAGATCAATCTCGGTGTCATCGCCGGTCTGGGCGGCACTCAGCGCCTGACCCGCTTTGTCGGAAAGTCCAAGGCGATGGACATGAACCTTACGGGTCGCTTCATGGATGCCGAAGAGGCGGAGCGGTCCGGCCTCGTCAGCCGCGTGGTCCCGGCCAAGAAGCTGATGGAAGAGGCGATGGCTGTCGCCCAGAAAATCGCCGAGAAATCGCAGATCTCGGTGATGGCCGCGAAAGAGACGGTCAACCGGTCCTACGAGACGACCCTGCGCGAGGGGCTTCTTTTCGAGCGGCGCGTCTTTCATTCGCTCTTCGCGACCGAGGATCAGAAAGAGGGGATGGCGGCCTTCGCCGAAAAGCGCGAGGCGCAGTTCCGCGACAAGTGAACAGGCTGCGGGCGTGTGGCAGGAGGGGCGTTGCCCCTCTTGGCCTTCGGCCGATTCACCCGAGGGTATTTGACCCAAGAAGAAGACAAGGCTTTGTTAACCCTGTCATGCCAGACTGGCAGTGCGGTACAGGCTGGGAAGCCGATGACCGCCCAAGAAGAAGACGCGCCCGGCCCCGGTTTGCATCGGAAAGGCTCCGACCGACGCCGGCAAGATGTGATGCCGTCAGCTCGGTGCGCCTTTTCCCGAATGATCCGGCCTGACAATCACCGCCTCAATCCGAGGACATCGCCATTCATTCGGTCTTTTCCTCGAACAGACAGAGATCGCGGATCACACAGGTGGCGCAGGCGGGCTTGCGCGCACGGCAGACATACCGACCGTGCAGGATAAGCCAGTGATGCGCGTGGCGCTGGAAATCCACCGGCACGTTGTCCTCGATGGCGCGTTCGACCGCCTCGACGGTTTTGCCCGGACAGATGCCGCTGCGATTGCCCAGCCGGAAGATATGCGTATCCACCGCCTGTGCCGGGTAATGCCACCACATGTTGAGCACGACATTGGCCGTCTTGCGCCCCACCCCGGGGAGCGATTGCAGCGCCGCCCGGCTATTGGGCACCTCCCCACCATACTGATCCACCAGGATGCGGCTGAGCTTCATCACGTTCTTCGCCTTGTTGCGGTAAAGGCCGATGCTGCGGATATGTGCAATCAGCCCCTCCTCGCCGAGATCCAGCATCTTTTGCGGTGTGTCCGCGATCTGGAACAGCGTGCGCGTGGCGCGGTTGACCCCGACATCCGTCGCCTGCGCCGACAGCGCCACCGCGACCACCAGCGTGTAGGCGTTCACATGCGACAACTCGCCCTCGGGCTCCGGCGCGGCGGCCTGAAACCGGGAAAAGATCTCGCGGATGGTATGGAAATCGAGTTGGCGTGCCATCGTCGTGTCTATGACGCGATTTCGCCGGATGCGCAACATTCGGGTCGCGCGGGCGGCACGGACGGCCTATCTTGTGCGAAAGCCAGCAGGACCCGCGCATGACCGATCTCGACCAGACCTATCATTACAATGTCATCCGCCGTGCCATCGCGGTGATCGATGCGCGCGGCGATGCGCTTTCGCTTGCTGACCTGTCGGCCGAGATCGGCATGAGCCCGGCCCATTTCCAGCGGCTCTTTTCGCAATGGGTGGGCGTATCGCCGAAACGCTATCAGCAATATCTGGCGCTCGGCCATGCCAAGGCGTTGCTCGCGGAGCGGTTCACGACGCTTCAAGCCGCAGAGGCGGCGGGGCTGTCGGGGGCCGGGCGTCTGCACGATCTTTTCCTGCGGTGGGAGGCGATGAGCCCCGGCGATTTCGCGCGTCAGGGGGCCGACCTGACAGTGCATTACGGCTGGTTCGACAGCCCCTTCGGCACGGCGCTTGCCATGGGCACGGATCGCGGCCTGTGCGGGCTCGCCTTTGCCGAAGAGATCGGGCGCGACGCGACCCTCGCGGACATGCGCGCCCGCTGGCCGCGCGCCGTCTGCACCCATGCCCCGGAACGGATCGCGCCATGGGTCGAGGCGGCCTTTGCCGGGCGGGGTGACGTGGCCGTGCAGTTGATCGGGGCCCCGTTCCAGATCAAGGTCTGGGAGGCGCTCATGAGTATCCCGTCGGGCCATGTCACCACATATTCCAAGATCGCACAGGCCATCGGCCATCCGCGCGCGGTACGGGCGGTCGGCACCGCCGTGGGGCGCAACCCGGTGAGCTACCTCATCCCGTGCCACCGCGCGCTGCGCAAGTCCGGGGGCCTTGGCGGCTATCACTGGGGTCTGCCCGTCAAGCGCGCGATCCTCGCCTTCGAGAGCGCGCAAGCCGAGGGTTAGGCGGAATTATGCGCGCAATTCCGCACGTTTTCCGGTCAACGGGCCTTGGGTATGGACATGTTATTGCTTATCTTGAATCCAATCCCGATACATCGGGTCAGATCAACAACGAAGGTGTCACTCATGATCCGGTTCTCATTTCCTGCCACACGTACTCCGCTTCTTCTTCTGTCCGGTGCATCGCTGATGCTGGCAACGGCCTGCACCGATCCCAATGCTGTCGGCGGGCAGGATGATCGCCAGAAAACCCGGCAGGGTGCCATCGTCGGCGGCCTTATCGGGGCCGGGGCCGGGGCGCTTGCCAGCGACAACCGGGCACGCGGCGCGCTGATCGGCGGGGCGATCGGGGCCGCGGGCGGTGCCGTCGTCGGCAATGCGCTCGACCGGCAAGAGGCCGAACTGCGTCAGCAACTCGACAGCGATGTCGGGATCACCAATACCGGTGACCGGCTGATCGTGACCATGCCGCAGGACATCCTGTTCGCCGTCGACAGCTTCGACATACGGCCCGGGTTGCGCCAGGATCTGTTCAGCGTCGCCGACAGCCTGCAGAGATATCCGGATACCCGGGTGCAGGTCATTGGTCATACCGACAGCGATGGCGCGGCCAGCTACAACCAGCGACTGTCGGAACGCCGGGCCAACTCCGTGGCCAGTGTACTGCTGAGCGGCGGCGTGCGGTCCTCGCGGATCAACGCCGTCGGCCGCGGCGAGGAGCAACCCGTCGCCTCGAACCTGACCCCGACGGGCAAGGCGCAGAACCGCCGCGTGGAGATCGTCATCGTTCCCACCACCTGAGCACGGCACGGTCTGCAATCGCTCGATTCGAGTATTTTCGGCAAGATGACGCGGGGGGCTGTGACATCAGTCCCCCGCGTCCGTGACCTGTCGATCGCCGCGCAGGGATAACCACGCGAAGCGCGGCAGGCGCAGGACGAGCCGCCACAGGATATCGTCATATTCCACCTCGCCCGCCATCAGCCGCAGATACTGGTGGCGCAGGGTGGTGGAGCGACGGAAGGCACGCTCGAACCCGGGCGCGAGGCGGGGCAGAAAGATCAGCGGGCGGATCATCCGCGCCATGCGCAAGGCATGGTGGATCGGGCGCAGGCCGCGCCTGTAGAATCCGATGGCACGTTTGGGCTGGCCTGCCGAGAGTGCGTCGCGTGCCGCCTGCGCCGCAAGTTGGCCGCTTTTCATCGCATAGCCGATCCCCTCGCCGGTGATCGGATCGACCAGCCCCGCCGCATCCCCCGCCAGAAGCACCGCGCCCTTGCCAGGCGTCTTGCGGAAGGTGCCGAATGGCAGGAACTGACCCTTGACGCGGGCTTGGGGTGCGTCGATGCCCAGCATCGCGCAATAGTCGGCCATGGCGTGCTTCATCTGCGGATTTCGTGCCAGCAGCCCGCCGACACCCACCGTCGTCGTCCGGCGCTTTGGAAACACCCAGCCATAGCCCCAGTCGACGGCCCCCAGATCGATCCGGATCGGCGCGTCGGGGCGGACGTGCTCCCCGCCCGCCTCGATTTCCAGCCCGAACCCGATGCGCGCACGATCGAAGCTCTGGCCGAAAAGGTGCCGTGCCACCTGGCTGTTGGCGCCGTCCGCGCCGATCAGCACGCCGTAGGACAGCACCCGGCCATCCTGCAGGCTCAGCCTGCGCGCGTCCGGGTCCAGCGCCGCCACGTCCTGCCCGGTGAAGTCCGCCGCGCCGGCCTGCAGGGCATGGCCGCAGATCATCGCGTCTAAGTCCCACCGCATCGTCGCACAAAGCGCGGGCGCGTCCCGGATCAGCCCGACGGGCCGTCCGCGAAAGCGGAAATCGACCTCGGTCTTGCGGTCGGCCGCCTCGAACGGCATCTCGTGACCGAAGATTTCGGCGTAATGGCGGCGTGCGCGGCCTGTGATCAGGCCACCGCAGAGCTTGTCGCGCGGAAAGGTCTTGCGGTCGATCAACGCCACGCGCAGCCCGGCCCTTGCGGCGCAAAAGGCCGCGGCACCCCCCGCCGGTCCCGCGCCGATCACGATCACGTCATAGCGATCCATGGCTCAGACCCCCGGCAGCGCATCGCGCCGGATCATGGTGCGCAAGGCAAAGCTCGACCGCATCGCACGGATGTTCGGCATCTGCATCAGCCCGTCCTCGAGAAACCGGTCAAAATCGCCAAGATCGGCGGCCACGACACGGATCAGCACATCGCGGGTGCCGGTCATCAGGTAGCATTCCATCACCTCGTCGAACCGCCGCAACCCGTCCTCGAACGCCTTGACCGCGTCGCGACTATGATGCGCCGGGCCAGCGGCGTTGGCGACAGCCCCACGACGGCCGAAAGGTCGGACAGCTTCCGACGCCCGTCGCATTGCAGCGCGGCGATGATGCGGCGATCGATACTGTCCATTTTCCCCAAAATGACCCCTGTTTATGGAGCAAACCCCCACCGGTCACCAGTAATCGACCGATACTCGCCGTTTTTTCGCGCATGATCGACCTTATGCTTAAACAAGAAAGGATGTCACCATGCTAACACGTCTGCCCTCGTCCACCCACGAGGAACTCTACCGCGTCGAGGATCGCGAGAGCGGCCTGCGCGGGTTCATCGGCCTGCATTCCACGCGGCTTGGCCCGGCCGCGGGCGGGCTTCGGATGCGGGTCTATGACAGTGACGACGCCGCGCTGACGGATGTGCTGAACCTGTCGCGCGGAATGAGTTACAAGAGCGCTGCCGCCGGTCTGCCGCTTGGCGGGGGCAAGGCGGTGATCATCGGCGATCCGGCCACCCGCAAGACGCCCGAGCTGCTGCGGGCCATGGGCCGTGCCATCGACAGGCTCGAGGGCCGCTACTGGACCGCCGAGGACATGGGCATGTCGCCCGGCGACATGGCCGAGATCGCGCGCGAGACGCGCTATGTCGCGGGGCGCGATCAGGGCGATCATGCCAGCGGCGACCCCTCGCCTGTGACGGCGCGCGGCGTTTGCGACGCGATGCAGGCCGGGGCGATGCGGCTTTGGGGCAAGGCCGATCTCGCGGGCCGCGTCGTGGGCGTGCAGGGGCTTGGCCATGTCGGGTGGCATGTCTGCCAGCGGCTGCACGAGACCGGCGCGCGGCTGGTCGTGGCGGATATGGACGAGGGTCGCGTGGCACGGGCCGTCACGGCATTCGGGGCGGTGGCAGTGGCGACACGCGACATCCATGCGGCAGAGGTCGATATCCTTGCGCCTTGCGCGATCGGCGGCGTGCTCAACCCACAGAGCGTTCCGGAGATCCGCGCGCCCATGATCTGCGGCGCGGCCAACAATCAGCTTGCCTCGCCCGGGGACGCGGCGGCGCTGGTGGCGCGCGGCATCCTCTACCTGCCCGATTACGTGGCCAATGGCGGCGGGATCATCAACGTGGCGGCCGAAATCCTGCACATCGCCGAGCGTGACAGCTGGGTCGAGGACCGACTGTCGGCGATGCAGGCCAACATGGCGCGCATTCTGGCGCTGGCGCATGGTGAAGGTGTGAGCCCCGCGGTGATTGCCGATCGCATGGTCGAGGAAAAGCTTTTGCCGAAACCGGGCTGATCCGCGACTCCGAGGGTGTCGAAAATGGCCTTGAGCTGACGTTGGAAATGTCGTGACGAGCCGCGCATCGCCGGGGGGCGGTGCGGCGATCCAACGTTAATTCGGCAGCACTTTATCCCAGCCAAGTCAGGAAAAGATCAGAGCACAGCGCAGGTTGCAGCCAAGTCGCCGTGCCGGGGGGCGGCGTCATACCGGAGGCATGCTTCCAGCATGGCGATGCGCGGCGCCCTTCGGGCTTGATTCCGCGCGGGGCAGAGGGTCCAACGTCCCCTCAAGGCCAAAAAAGGCCCTCATGCCAGCATTCGGACCTCATCGCCCGCACCGCACCGCGACTGACCGCCTGCGATCGGACCCTCAGTCCCAGCAGCTCACCAGAACGGTCATCGCATTGGCGCGGTCGGTCAGCGCTTCGGCGGACATCATCCCGTCTTCGGAGGTCTGCCGCGACATGATACCGCCACGGCTCAGAACATCCTGCAGCGCCCCGTTGGTCGCGGCAAAGCTCACATCCTCGGGCAGGCTGCGATTCTCCATCCGGTGGGCCAGAAGCATGCCGAGAACCGAGCCGCCGGGATCGAGCACCGGCCCCCCGGCATCGCCTTCGAGCGCGGCAAGTGTCAGACGTTTCATGAAGGGTTCGCCGTTCAGCCCCTCGAGATCAGACACCTGCCCGAATGTCACGCTGGGCGCGCCCAGAACCCCGCCATAGGAATAGCCGGCAACGGCCACATCCGACTTCAGACGCGGTGTGCGCTCCTGAAACATGGCCACGCGCGCCGGTGCGAGACGGTTCTCGGGGCGCAGCACGGCCACGCCAAGCGCCTCGTCGATCAAGGCGATCTCGGCCTCGTGGACCTCGTCGATCGTGATCCGCCCGCAATTGCGCACCGCATCCGCGGTGGTCAGCACGGCGCCGCGATCATCGACATAAAAGCCCGACCGTGTCAGCCGCGGTTTGCGCACTTCGAGCCCGGCCACGAGATCGATCCGCTGTGCCGATGCATCGCCTTCCGCCGGGTCGAGCGTGCCGGGCAGCCAGTCGAAACTTTCCTGCATCTCCTGCAAGACACGATTGCGGCGTTCCTCGTCGCCCACCGGCCAGATCAGGGTAAAGCCCTTGATTTCGCCATCGCGCAGCCAGACCCGCGTGTGCGCAATCTCCAGCGCGCCCTCTCCGACCAGGGTGAAGCCGTCCCGCTCGCGGCTTCGCGGCCCGGTCTCGGGCACGATCTCAAGCGTCTGCATGACATCGTAAAGCCCGTTCAGGGTGGTCCGGTCGCCGCTCTGGCTGATCAGAAGCACACGCACATCCAGATCCCCCACGGGATCGAAATGCGCGAAGGGCGGCGCATAGCGCGCGAAATCGACCGCCGCTGTCGGCAGCTTCAGCGCGATTCCGGTGGCGCGGTCCGCGACCCGTTCCAGACCCAGACCGTCCAGAATCGCATTGTAGTCGCGCATCAACTCATCGTGCTGCCGCGTCGTCAGCACCCCGGTGGCCTCGAACCCGTTATCCTGTTGCCAGCGGGCCATGGCCGCCCGCGTGCCGCGTCCGAACGCGGCGTCGATCGCACCCTCATAGACCCCAGCCCAGGTCAGGGCCTCCTGCACCTCGAACCGGTCGTCGCGGGTCAGGCGGGCTTCACTGGCGCGGGCCTCGCGCATGGTCTCGACCGGGCGGGGTCGCTCCGCGGCGGCGTCAGGTGCGGGCGTGTCGGGGGTGGGCCTGTCATCCAGCGACGCGCCAACGGGCCAGAACTGCCGCTGATAGGCCGACCTGCGGGCGATATAACTGTCGCGCGGGATCCGCCCCGCAAGGCGATAGTCGCGCAGCAGGCGCTCCGCCTCGTCACGGGGGTAAGGGCCGAGGGCGATCGCATACCAGCCGTTGCCAAGCGTGAACCCGCCCACCGAAGGCAAGGCCGCGGCGTAGCGCCGCGCGGCGTCACGGGCCTCCAGAAGGCTGGGTTTCGCCTCGATCTGGACCCAGACCGGTGGCGCACCCGCCCCGTCGCGGCCCAGAATGTCCTGCGCGCGGCCTGTCGTCGCGCCGGATGACACAATACATATCAGGATCAGAAGGATACGCAGCATTGGAGTTTTTTCCGATCGGACAGAAACGGCATGAAGGCAACGCGCATGTTTTAGCAAAGTTCCCCGCCGATGCACCCCAATTATCGCACCGAATCCTGACAATATCCTGAATCCCGACAATCGCATCACACAGACACGCGATTGACCCTTCCTCTCGGGACGCCTAGAGAAAGGCGGCACTTTCAGGGGTGGTCCCCAAGGGTATCGCATGACGCAAAAGGCAGACAGACCGCGCAGCTTTCAGGAGGTGATCCTGCGGCTTCAGGGCTACTGGGCGGCGAAGGGCTGCGCCCTGATGCAACCCTACGACATGGAGGTCGGCGCGGGCACCTTTCATCCCGCCACCACGCTGCGCAGCCTCGGCCCGCGCCCGTGGGCGGCCGCCTATGTGCAGCCCTCGCGCCGGCCGACCGACGGGCGCTACGGCGAGAACCCCAACCGGCTGCAGCATTACTATCAGTATCAGGTGCTGATCAAACCCAGCCCGCCGGATATGCAGGATCTCTATCTGGGAAGCCTCGAGGCCATCGGCATCGACGCGTCGCTGCACGACATCCGCTTTGTCGAGGATGACTGGGAAAGCCCCACACTGGGTGCCTGGGGTCTGGGCTGGGAGGTCTGGTGCGACGGCATGGAAGTGTCGCAGTTCACCTATTTCCAGCAGGTCGGCGGGCATGACTGCCACCCGGTCTCCGGGGAATTGACCTACGGGCTGGAGCGGCTGGCGATGTACGTTCTGGGCGCCGATCACGTGATGGAGATGCCGTTCAACGACCCCGCATCCCCCATCCCGCTGAGCTATGGCGACGTGTTCCGCCAGACCGAAGAGGAATATTCGCGCTGGAATTTCGACGTGGCCAACACCGAGGTGCTGCTGCGCCATTTCGAGGAGGCCGAGGCGGAATGCGACGCGATCCTGTCGCAAGACGCCACCGACCCCCGAACCGGCCACCGCATCGTCATGGCGCATCCCGCCTATGACCAGTGCATCAAGGCCAGCCACATCTTCAACCTGCTTGACGCGCGCGGGGTGATCTCGGTCACCGAACGTCAGGCCTATATCGGGCGGGTCCGCACCCTGGCCCGCAAATGCGCCGACGCCTATCTGCAGACCGAGGCCGGCGGACAGGCGGCGTGATGGGCAAGATACTCGCGATTTTCCTCGCCCTCGCAGGCGTGACCGCCGGTGTCGGGATGTACTACCTGCAGGTCTACCACTTCTACGAAGAGGTGCCGGCGACCGGCGCGGGTGACGTGCAACTGACCGCCCGGGCGAGCGCCGCACCCGAGCCCCTGCCGCATGACGATTTTCAGGCTATCGACGCCGACAGTTCGCCGATCCGCTACCGCGCCTGTTTCACCACGACGGCCCGCCCCGACACGCTGAGCGAGACTTACGCGCCCTACCCCGCCGCAGAACCGCTCAACGCGCCGCACTGGTTTGACTGTTTCGACGCCGAGGCCATCGGCGAAGCGCTCGAGGACGGGCGCGCGACGGCGTTTCTGGGCACACGCGACATCGAATACGGCATCGACCGGATCGTCGCCATCACCGAGGACGGGCGCGGCTATGTCTGGCACCAGATCAACCGCTGCGGGTCGGTGGTCTTCGACGGCCAGCCCGCGCCCGACGACTGCCCCGAACCGCCCCAAGGATACTGACCGCCAATGCCTGATCTGCTGATCGAACTCTTCTCCGAGGAAATCCCCGCGCGCATGCAGGGACGCGCCGCCGAGGATCTACGCACGCGGATGACCGACGCGCTGGGCGAGGCGGGGTTGACCTATGCGGGGGCGGCCAGCTTTGCCACGCCGCGCCGGCTGGCGCTGACGGTGCATGGGCTGCTGGCGGAAAGCCCTGTAAGGCGCGAGGAGCGCAAGGGACCGCGCGTCGATGCCCCTGAAAAGGCGATCGAGGGATTTCTGCGCGGCGCGGGCGTGGCCCGCGAGGATCTGCAGATCCGCGACGAGAAGAAGGGGCAGGTCTATTACGCCAGCATCACCCGGCCGGGCCGCCCGGCGGCCGAGATCGTGGCCGAGGAACTGGAAAAAATCATCCGCAGTTTCCCGTGGCCCAAGTCGATGCGGTGGGGCACGGGGTCGTTGCGTTGGGTGCGCCCCTTGCACAGCATTCTATGCATCCTGACCGACGACGCGGGCGAGGCGCAGGTGGTCGACATGGAAGTGGACGGCATCCGCGCCGGCAACACCACGCGCGGGCATCGTTTCATGGCGCCCGATGCATTTTCTGTCACGTCTTTCGAAGATTACGCGGCAAAGCTCAAGCGCGCGCATGTGGTGCTCGACGCGGGCGAACGGACCGAGGCGATATGGCATGACGCCAGCAATCAGGCCTTTGCCGGCGGCTATGAGGTGGTCGAGGATCGCGGGCTTCTGTCAGAGGTCGCGGGTCTGGTGGAATGGCCCGTGGTGCTGATGGGCCGGATCGACGACGCCTTTCTGGACCTGCCACCCGAGGTGCTGCAGACCAGCATGAAAGAGCATCAGAAGTTCTTTTCGGTCCGCAACCCAAAGACAGGCCGGATCGAGCGCTTCGTCACCGTCGCCAATATCGCGCCCGCCGATCACGGCGCGACGATTCTGGCGGGCAATCAGAAGGTGCTGGCGGCACGGCTGTCGGATGCCAAGTTCTTCTGGGAGAACGATCTGCGTACGGTCCGCGACAAGGGCCTCGAGGGGATGGGCGCGGGCCTTGAACACGTGACCTTCCACAGCAAGCTCGGCAGCCAGTCAGACCGCGTCGCGCGGATCGAGGCGCTGGCCCGCGAGATCGCGCCACTGGTGGACGCCAAGCCCGATCTCGCCGCCGAGGCTGCGCGCGTTTGCAAGGCCGATCTGCAATCGGAAATGGTCGGCGAATTCCCCGAATTGCAGGGGCTTATGGGCCGCTATTATGCCGAGGCCGCCGGTCATGACGACGGCGTGCCCGAGGCCTGCGAAGAGCATTACA
>Ga0307981_1001712_pt1 | contig 19007 bp, 14 predicted proteins | sample OrgLakmetagen987_FD_201849 | JGI IMG/M metagenome (GOLD analysis project Ga0307981, IMG submission 201849) | Saline water microbial communities from Organic Lake, Antarctica - #987 | ecosystem: Environmental > Aquatic > Non-marine Saline and Alkaline > Saline | place: Antarctica: Organic Lake... | reverse complement strand
CCAATTCCAGTCATGCCCATTCCAGCACTTGCATTTCCTCCCATGGGACCTTGCATTTGCGAGGATGCCGATTCGGCATAGATGGCATCTAGCGCTTCCTTGGCTGCCGTTCGGACGCGCTGATTCGGTGCGTCGCCATTGACGGGATCCTGATTTCCGCGAAAGTTCAAGGCTTCCTTCAAGGCGGCGGTATTGGTGGGATGGGACGACAGGCAGCGTCGAAAGGCGTTGCGGGGCACTTGATCGGCCAATTTGGCAATGACCTTGCAGCACTTCCATTTGATATTGGGGTTTTGCTTATTTTGCAAGCGATTGATCAAGTAATTGGCCATTTCTTGGCACGCCATGGGATTGCTCGTGGCTTGTTTGGCGAGATCCACGTATAGGTACCCTGGCGTGGGAGCGTCCGTGCCTTCGGTGGCCCGGGCGAGCAACTGGCGGTCCATGGAAGTACTGTACTGTAGTGTACTGTACTGTAATGAATGCAGTGTAATGGAGAAGCGTTACGGCAGAGACTGCTGTACAGGTACCTGGTAGGAGAGCAACACACGGCGAGAGTGCAGTGGTATCCGTTGCGGTATCTGTGCTATATGCGTTGCTGCGATGCATGCGATATTATATGGACGATGGCCCGTTCGCGCGCACGATCCTCGATCTCACGACGTCGGCGACATTGGCGAAGGCTCCTCAAAAGACTGCCACTACTCGACTACGGGAAGCAGATTAGAAAGGAGAACCAAAACATCCAACGAATCAATCAGACAAACGTACATTCTCGCACTTTCAAAAAAGTGGCGGGAAACGAAATATGGAACACGCCGGCCGGACTCCCCCGCCCGAAAAACAGCACTTGGATGCGCCCATTGTTATTGCCATTGCCATTGCCATTGCTGTTGACCTTCAACCTCCTGATTGACTAGACGCACACACAAGGCACAACACAACCAGACACGCCAGACAGCAGGTATTACAATATGCCCCGCCCCAACAAACACGCCGCCTTGGCCAAATTCAAGGCCGCCAAGGCGCGTCGTTTGGAAGGAACGGACAACGTCCTCGACGCGGCCGCGCAGCCCGACGACAACGACGGTGACGACGATATGTACGACTATCTCGACGAAACAGCATACCAAAACTTGGTAAACGCCCGTCGCGAACGCGAAGACTTTGTCGTGGACGATGACGGACTCGGCTATTATGACGATGGCGAGGAACGCTACGGTGCCGAGGCGACGGAAAATGAGCAATCGCAAAAGAAGCGCACGGGTGCGGCCGCAACCTTGACGCAACAAGCGCTCAAAAAAGCTCGCAAGACGGCCGCGGCCAACCGCAAGGCGGCCGTGGACTCGTTGGGAGGTGCGGATGGTGCGGCGGCGGGCACGGAAAATAACAAGAGCATGTGGGAGTTTGTCAATCGCGGCGGTGCCGCGACTGTATCCACCAAGCGCGCGCCCAATGCGGCTACCACCACCAAGACGACCAACGTTGACGCCTTGTTGGAGCAGTTGGATGAGCCTCTCGTGTCGAAACAGCGCAATCGCAACGCTCGTCGTCGCTCAACTGCTGTTGGAGCGCGGGGTTCCTCTGGGGGACGTTCGCAACAGCCCCAGTCACGACAGCGTGCCAGAAGAGCCGCGGCGCCCGCGCAGCAGCCTCGCGGTGGCATTCAGGTTGACGACGACGAAGACGATGACGATATTGGCATCGGTCCTTCGGCCTTTGATGATGACGATGACGATCATGACATGGCGGGTTCTACCGTGGACTCTCCCCAAGCAACCACTGCTGCTACAGGAGCTACAGACGCTGCCAACAAGTCCGTCACCTTTGCCGAGGACGCCAAGGAATCTGCTCCCACGCCTATCGATACTACGGATTATCCCAAGGACGCAGATACTGCCACGGCCGTAGCTCCCCGTCGCCGCTTGGTCCGACCCAAGCTGGGGCAGATCTCGGCCCCCGCCAAGCAAGCGGCCGACCAGAAGCAGCAAGCGGCTGCGGTTACGGCTGCCGCGACGGTAGAAAAAAAGATTCTACCCGCGGTCGACCCGACTGCCGCTTCGTTTCAGCCGTCCAACATTGCCAGCGAACAAGCTTGTGCGGCCACTGGCCCCACATCATCGTCCGCGGGACAAATGGAGTTGGCGGCATTTTTGCAAACGCCGCCGCCGGTCGATGCGGCTGTTGCTACTGCTACTGCTGTGAAGGAGGATGCCATGGACACGGACCAGCCGAAGGTTGTCGACCAGGCGCCGTACGTGGATATGTTTTGGACGGATCTGCAGGGAAAGAATGGCACCATTTATCTCTTTGGCAAGGTGGCGGCTCCTGCATCTGGTAATGTTGCTGCTGCTGATGGTACGGCTGCTTGCACCAAGTATGTCAGTGCCTGTGCCATTGTCACGGGCAATCTCCGCAACATGTTTGTCTTGCCGCGAACCATGACAGATGGCAGCACGGCCAGCATGACGGACCTGCACTCGGAAGTCAATGGCGTCTTGCACAAGGGTATCATTCCCCATGCGGCGGGTGCTTCGTGGGCCGGGAAGGTGGTCAAGCGCAATTACGCCTTTGAAGACTCGGAGGTGCCTCGGGAAGAGAGGGATTACCTCAAGGTGGTGTACGATGCCAAGTATCCAGTGCCGCCCGAAGAAGTGTGTCTACACGGTGGGGAGCATTTTTGCAAGATTCTTGGAGCCGGAGCCTCTGTTACCGAGAACTTTATCGTCAAGCGCAAGCTCATGGGACCTTGCTGGGTCCGTATCCGACAGCCTGCACCTTCCAAGGCTCCCTCGTCGTGGTGCAAGCTCGAAATGGCTGTGGACAGTCCCAAGAGTATCACTCGACTTGATTTGGAAAAGGACGGTGCCGCGCGTTCACCTCCACCCGTCGTGACCATGTCCATCAAGCTCAAGACGATCGTCAACCCCAAGACGCACAAGTCGGAAATTGTTTCCATTTCGGCACTCTGTCACAAAAATGTCATGCTAGAGACAGCCTCGGACGAGTCGCCCAAGCACATGGTGCAGCTTTCGTTGATTCGTCCACTCGGAGATCCGGCTACTTCGGGCTTGCTGCAGTTTCCCCGCGACATTGACGATGCAATTGCGGCTGGCATGCCGCAGCTGCGTCGGGAACCCAACGAGCGTGCCATGTTGAGCCGACTGTTTGCCCAGATTGGTCAGTGGGATCCCGACGTGATTGTCGGACACAATGCGTGGGGATACGATATGGAAGTTCTCTTGACGCGTTGCATTGAACTCAAGGTAATGGGGTGGTCCAAGATTGGCCGCCGTCGCAAGACGCAGTTGCCCGCCAAGACGTTCTTTTCATCGCACAAGGACATGGCCATTGCCGACGCGGTGGCCGGACGTTTGCTTTGCGACACGTACTTGAGTGCCAAGGAATTGCTGCGGGAAACGACCTACTCGTTGACCAATTTGGCGGCTACTCAGCTCAAGACGAGCCGTCAAGAGATTGAACCGGTGGATATTCCACAGTGGTTCAACTCAAGCAAGACCATTGTGCAGCTGGCGCTTTCCACTTTGTTTGATGTGGAGTTAGTCCAGCGGCTCATGTTCAAAATGCAGGTTCTTCCGCTTTCCAAGCAGTTGACTTGCATTGCCGGAAATATTTGGTCGCATACGCTCAAGAGCAACCGTGCGGAACGAACCGAGTATCTTCTTTTACACGAGTTTCGTCGACTCAAATTTCTCCCTCCAGAAAAGAGGAGGCCTGGTAAACGCAACGAAAGTAACAAGAGCAAGGCCAAGTACAGCGGAGGTTTGGTTCTGGAACCCAAGAAGGGACTCTACGACTCGTTTATTCTCTTGTTGGATTTCAACAGTTTGTATCCCTCCATTATTCAAGAGTACAACTTGTGTTTTACTACCGTCGATTGGACCAATTTCAGTGGAGGTGAAGCTATCGAAGGTGAAGATCCTTCTTCCCCCAACAAGATGCCTCCGCTTCCGGATGAGTCTGTGGAGCGTGGCGTCTTGCCCCGAGTGATTAAGAGTCTTGTGGAACGTCGTCGCGCTGTCAAGAAGATGATGAAGAATGAAAAGAATGCCGAGAAGAAGGCAGAGGTACGCGTTTAATAGCTGAGCAACACTTTATTGATCCGACATACCAACACTAACCCCATTTGATTGTCTCTTTACTGTCGCAGCTTGATGTTCGTCAGACAGCCCTCAAGTTGACAGCCAACTCGATGTATGGTTGTCTTGGTTTCTCCAACTCTCGCTTCTTTGCTCAGCCTATTGCGGCTATGGTTACAGCCATGGGCCGTGAAACTCTTCAGCGTACTGTCGATATTGCTCAAAATACCGTTGGTCTTGACGTTATCTATGGAGACACTGATAGTATCATGATCAACACCCGTATTAATGACGATAACGATCTCTCCAAGGTCTATGAACTGGGTGAGAGGGTCAAGCGAGAGGTGAATCGCTTGTACAGGACGCTTGAGCTTGAGGTTGATGGAATCTTTAGGTCCATGCTTTTGCTCAAGAAGAAAAAGTATGCAGCCAAGACAGTCGAGCGACTTCCGGACGGAACTGTCAAGTACGGCCAGGAACTCAAGGGTCTCGACCTCGTCCGTCGTGATTGGTGCATCCAGTCCAAGGACACGGGGCGTTTTGTTACCGACCAGATTCTCTCTGGCCAAGACAGCGAAGTTGTCGTGGAGAAGATTCACGCGCACCTCGAGGAGCTTGCCACCAAGATGAGAAACGAAGAGCTCCCCTTGGAGAAGTACATTATCACCAAGGGTCTCAGCAAACATCCCAACGACTACCCGGATGGCAAGTCACAACCTCACGTTCAGGTTGCCAAGACCATGCTGAAGAACAACCGTCCTGTCAACACGGGTGACCACATTCCGTACGTCATTACGGCGCCCGTTGCAGAGGAAGGATCGGAGAAACCCAAGGCCACGACCTCTACGGAGCGCGCCCGTCATCCCGAAGAGATAGCCCGCAGTGGTGGTGTTCTCAAGCCGGATATCGAATGGTACCTTGCGCAGCAGATTCTCCCACCAGTGGGTCGTTTGTGTGAACCCATTGAAGGCACATCTCAGAGTGTTCTTGCCGAAAAACTCGGCCTGGATACCGCTCGATACAACCAAATTAGCCGATCCAGCGGTGGTATTGACGACGATGATTTAATCGACTATGTGCCGGCTTCCTTTCTCCCGGACGAAGAGCGTTTTAAAGATGTCGAAAAAATTAAGCTATTTTGCTTGGCCTGTGGCGTTGAGGGCGAATTCCCTGGTGTCTTTTCCACGGAAAAGGATGCGGAGACTGGTCAACAAACGTTGGTTTCGGGCTTGCGGTGCACTAACCCCGAATGCGGGCGTCCCAACTTTTGGGGCCAAGCCAACCATTTCGAATGCTATACTCGTATTGCGAACACTGTCTCCATTTGGGTCCGCGGTCTCAAATGCAAGTACTATGAAGGCTTGGTACGTTGCGACGAATCCAGTTGCGGTCTTGAAACACGTCAGCTTTCGGTCGCTGGTGGCATTTGCCTCCGCCGGGGCTGCCAGGGGCGCATGATGTCGATAGATACGGAACGCGACATGCACACGCACTTGAAGTACTTGGAAACCTTGTTTCACACGGACCACGCTTGCAATCAGCTCGAAAAGAAGAAGTCGTTTGGCCGCAAGACAGACCTGATGAAAATGATTTCCAAGCACGACAAGGCGACCTTTGACGAATTGCACTCGTCAGCTGAAAAGACTTTGAACGCCAGTGCCTTCAATTGGATCTCTCCGTCATTTTGGAAGGGCTTGTTTGATGTCGGAGTCAAGCAGTAGTAGCTCGAAGTATCTCGAATGGGGGACCTCACATAGAAGTGGCACAAGTTTATTGACTTTAGCTACTAGGCGTAGCTCTGCAGTGGCCAGCGCCAAAGAATATTCATACAATTGTTTAATTGCTATCTATGAGTTATCGCTACTACTTAGTAGAGCTGCTGACTGATCTCTTTCGCTCCTTGGGAGGGCTACCGCCAAAAACAGCGTCCACATTTTGCAAGAGCAGCATGCACTGCAGCGTGGGATTGCTGCCATACTTGAGCAAAGCCCGTCCAACCAACTTTTTGCGCCGCGTATCATCCGAAATCTTTCGAAGAGCGTGAAAATCAGGGCGATTCTTGTTGATGTGGAGGCGAGGCTTGATTTCATCGTCGATGACTTGCTGGACAACTTGGCTGTCTACCGACAGAAGTTCTTGGAGCACTTCGTTCCTCTTGAGTACTGCAACCAACTGCTGAGTCCGAGCCATCTTGATGGATTCACTCAAGGGAGGGGAGGCTGGTTGGACCGCGATTGTGCCGTAGGGACTTCAAAAGAGTTCCCTGGCCCAAGGAAGTAAATACACAGTGGTGAAGAATGATTTCGACTCCGGAATCCGTTTCAATGTCGAGTGCACGAGCATGCTCTTCGTCGATACAGACACATTCGACTGTCAGTCCCCGGAGACTGGCGCTTCTTTGCGCCAAGAGGCGAGACAAGGCGCCCCTCACAGCAGGAAAGAACCGAGAAGGGTGGCGGCTGCTGATGATAAACTTGTCCATATCACTACCCTCCAACAGGAAAAAACAAGATTCTGCAACATGCCACCGCGTTCTCCTGCGATGAGGCCTAGACGGTGAGGTCCTGATTGCCGTTGAAGTTGAAAGCGATAATCGTAGTATAGTTTATGAACTCGCCTACTGAAAAACCTAGAGCCGCATTATCGTAAATAGAAACGAAAGCATCGGGGCCAAGCCAGGTTGCGTACTAGGTTTCGAACTACCTCTCTGCCTTTCTCCACACGTCTTTGATATCGACGTTGAGCGCCGAGAGTTCTTCGACGCTATCGACGAGGATTTCAGCCTCCGGAAAACAATCGTCGCAGCACTCGTCAAGGTCCATGCCTTCAGGATTCATCGCGCGACTCAAGCTGTGATAGCGATCGCTGCTAGAAAAGACAGGTGGAGAGACGGGGGAGGTCATGGTGAACTATCGGTTATCGGGGATAAGATCTGCAAAGAAGGGAAATTGTGCGAGGAGCTAAAAATAGACTAGACTTACATGGGGAAAGATCTGCAAAGAAGATAGCTAAAAAGTCTCTGGGAATTGAAATTATTCAGTCCCGCATGTAGTCATAGTCACGGATACGAAACTTCGACGACGCGACCTTCGACCATGGAGATAGATGAGTCAGTCACCGCCTACATTGTTCGCTCTTATAACTTCATTATTTAATCCCAATACAGACTTACCAATACACTGATCCTGTCATGGGCCAGTCTAACTCCAGAGATATGCCAAAAGGAACAACCGAAACGGACACGAGCAACAAGATTTGCGTCGACTGCCAAAAAGAAACCCAAAGAGACGTGACGGTCGCAGCCGTTTCCGTGGCGGCTGATGGACAAGCGTGCGCCGAGCTGTATCAGTCGGTTGTCAGTTGTATGAGTGCCCAAAAGGGACAGATTGCACCGTGCGTCGAGCAATGGGACGCCTTTCGAACCTGTCACGAAAAACACAACGACAATGTACGCGTCGTGAACGCTCCAGTCGTCGTGTCAAGAGATGGCAACTAGTAACGACAATGATCGAGTCGTAACGCGTGAGGAGTCATACATTTGGCCAGCATTCGAGAGAGAAACGCTTGTCATTGCTTTTCTGGCGCACCAGCTGCCTTCCTGACGCATTAGCTGCTTTTCCCATAATCTGAACATAAACTAGGAACATGGCAGTCCATAGAGTTTCTACAACCTATAACGGCATAACTCATGTATCTATAGCAGCTTATGTGCAAGACTAGGGGGATGTGCGTGTTATTTAAATATTTCCATAAAGGCGTCCACGATCCTGTCAGGGTCGACACGCATAGTGTAGGCCAGAAACTCGATCAGCAAGTGCTGCTCTTGGGTTTTCACACCCGGTTGAAACGCTGCAACGGACTGCTGCTGCTTGCTGGGGCCGGCTAACAAAGTACACGGTCGAACCACACGGTCCACATACTGATCGTCATCGTCTGTAATTGTTAGCTGACTATGAGAGGCAGTGGTTGTGTCCAAGAGATCCAAAAAGTCGGGTGCCAATCGTTCGTTAGGATTGTCGACAGTCTCTTCGTAAAACTCCAAGTACCCCTCAAGACTTGCCCCGTTACCCAGCAAATTAAACTGCTCGAGATTCTGCGGTACAATGCGTTCACGTCGATGACGACTATTCTCGCTGGTAGCATTCACAGTAGTGCGACGGTGATAGCTCCACGTGTGCCAGTCGGGACATAGTTGACAGGCGTAAACAATCACTGCACAAACATGCGGCAGGCTCGTCAGATTGACGGGACCCGCGGCGGGCCAGGGCAAAGTCGCTACCTGTATATCTTGCTTTTGCAACAGTTCACTTCGACTGCGACGACCAGATTTACCGGGCTGCCGTGGTTCCTCCTTTTTATTGGACTGTCGCTGCTCTTGCTTTTCCAGCAAGGATTCGATCTTTCGCAGTTGATCTGGTGTGCCTTGGACGCACCCCATCAAGGCCAAGGTCCAGTCCAAAACTGTCTGACCCAAGCCTGTATCAGCCACTAGCTGGGCTGCCGTTACAGGGACACTGTCGGGTGTCATGAAGAGCATTTTCTCGGCCTTGAAGTCGTTGGCGGCTTCTCGTTTTTTGACTTTTTGTGTGACCACGGTTTGCTTGACACTCTTCTTTGCAGTAGATTCGGTGTCGGTACCGTTGCTCGACAAAAGTTCTGTTGTTCCATTCCAATCTGAAACGGACTCGAGTCCACAAGCTACAGCCACCAATGTGGCTTGGTTTTCCAACGTACCAATGGACGGGACGGCTGACATGGTAAAGTGACTGACAATTGGTCGCAGAACGTCCTGTTGCTGAGAGGACAGTAACGCAAAACTATTGAGGACGGGCAAGGCACCAGCTTCCATCCACGTGGCAAACTGGCGGCCGTCAAGACCGTACAATCGGTTGGCAGCCAACCATAACAGGGCCGCGCAAAACGGCATGTTGGGCTGCAGAGACAAGGCCACTTCCATGCGGCCCTTGCGTTTGCGTGTACAGTACTGGCGAATGCAATGGGCGATCATACCCTGGTGCCGATAGGTTTTAATGGGTGTCTTTTTGTTGGTTCGTTTCGTAGCAATGTCACTGTCGCTGTAACTGTCATAGTCATCGTCACTCGAACTGCTGTCCATGAGGTTGCGACTCCTGACACTGTCTGAGTCATCGTTCCTAGCAATAGTAGCATCCAGTTTGTCAGAATCAGAAGCGGTCGTCTTTGCTGCTGTATCCGTCACTTGGTACGACAAGTGCCGGTAGATCAAGTCGACGTGCTTGGTCGATAAAAAACAATCTCTTAGAGAAAACCTCGTCCCAGGCGACAAGGCTGCGTAGTGCGCAGCACCGTCGGCCCACGCACGCAAATATGCCTTCCACAGCGCTCCGACAGCTTCTTCTAGCACTTGAGCACGGTCAGATGCGTGATTAGCAGAATGCACGGTCGCTGTGTCAGTAGGCAATACCAGCTCCACCAGACTGCGACTCCACGCCTGCAACACTGTTTGTAACCCGTCGATGCAGTGTGCCAAGTCGGGCAAGGTTACCGTTTGATTCAACGCGTCCACGGACAGTTTCTTGTTGGTGTGTGCTGCATACGATCGCCGCGGCCGCTTCTTACTTTGCACCAGGGCTCCAGATTGCCGCTTGGCGGCCATCATGACGACTTCGTCGTATTCCAAGCCTTGGTCCGTCTGTGACTGCGAAACCGCTTGACTGAAGCAAGAACTGCAATGGTGATTTCCCGTCGCCGTGTCAATGTACCAGTCCGCGCCACCGCATTCGGAACATTGCCAAGATGTGCCTTGGCTGGCGGCTGTCGTTTGGGAAAAGAGCTGCGATTGACTGGGGTCTGCCGCACCATCCTCGTCGTCGTCTTCCAAATAAAAGTTCATGGTTAAGGAGACTGCTCTACTGTAATTGTAGGATATACGTACGGCGAAGCTAACAGTGTAAGCATCTGTCTCTTGATAGAGCTCTCAAGGTAAGAAGGGAGCTGGGTAAGGCTTCGCGTGTTAGTTTCGTGCACGGTCTTATTGTGCCATCATCGCACCCATCATCACAACTACGGCACCCACAACTGCTACTTGATCGTCACCCATTGAAAATTGCCAGGTTCTTGTTGTTATGTTTATTTTTCTTAAAACTCCTTCTAGTCAACTGAAGCTATTTTATATTTATCCGAAATGATTCCCGACTGACTGATTCCCAACATTCTTGGACTGGACTGATGAGTGGACTGCTTTTCTGATTTCCGTCCAATTTAATCGCAACGATCACTTGTTGTGGGCGATCGAGACCATGCGAAGACGCCCCATTATTCAAATGACGGAACCAGATACTCACAACTCGACCGCAGAAGTAGGCAACAGTATCCTTGACCTGGACGATCCCGAGCTCTGCGTTGAGCAGCAGTCGTTGCTGTATGCATCATCAACGGCAGCGAGCAACAGAAACAGCAAGGACAAACCGCACATGCACAACCTGTTGCAGTCGTATCGTGGTCGACGACGCTTGTTCGTGCTCGCCGTCGCTGTGGCCGTGACACTCGGAGTCGTTGTTTTCACGGGTGGTAGAGACAACAGCAAGGAAACGGCAGAAGGTACGTTGTTGATGCTGATGGTTGTTGAGGGTTTGAGGCTACTGTATCGTACTGTATGTATGTATGTATGTATGTAAATAAAGCGTCGTGACTCGTGACTGGCGTTGAGTCTGTTTGTTACAAGTGTAGTGTCGTACCACGTATCAACGTCTCCATTGTGAGCGTAAAGAGTAAAGGCCGTACTGTTGCGTTGGGTCTGGGTCGCCGCTGTTATCGAAGCAACCAGCAAGCAATAGTAAGCCCATTGCATTCGTCCCATTGCGTTAGTTGTTGGATAAAGAGACAAGACGAAGAGAGCCAAAAGCCCTCGCGTGCAGCTCTCGAAACCGATTACGAATATCGTCCTGTCCCCTACTGCATGTCTGAAAGAGGACTTCGTCAACGGGCTCCTACTAGTCCTGCTCGTACTACTGATAACAACGCAAGCAACCCCACACATACCAACGGCGCTCAGCACATGGCCTACGGTCGCAGCTCCGCTAGACCTGTCATTGCGAGTAGGCAGTCGGCTGTCAGTCGGGCGGGTTCAGGAGGTGGTGGAACATCAGCCCCTAGCACTGTCAGTTCGAGTTACCGCAACAAGATTGTGACGGTTCTCCTGGTGACGATCGTCTACACGGCGTTCTTGTACCGATCGGGTCAGTGCAGTGTGTGTGTGTATGATTCATCGTCTCGGCATTAATGATTCGACTCGCTTGGATTTTACACTTCATTGGAACACAACAAGCTTCATAGATTACATTGTGTTTTTTTCTCACTCCCTCTCTATGCTTCCTTTCCACACAGGCGGAGCACGCAGTTTCTTGGGCAACTCGGGGGTTGTGACCAAACCCGCAGCTACCACATCAGGAGTTGCCACTGGTCCATCCACCTTGTCAGCAGGCATGACTCCTGTTGGGCGTCGCTTGCAGATTGCGTCCTGGAACATTGCCGCCATTAACAACAACCCTTTTGAATACTGGATTACCTACAAGGAAAACCCAGCCTATGAACAGTTAATGGTCGAGGTCGAAAGGTTTCTCGAGAATCCTGGTGAAAAGGATGTCTTGGTTCCCGAAGTCTTTACCGAAGACATGCTGACCAAACTGGATCAGCGCTTGGTGGATGTGGGTTGGAAGAGTATTCGTCCATATTGGGAGTCCGACTTTAGCAAGCGCAAGATTATCGATGGTTTCATGAAGGATAAATTGTTGGGTAGCAAGCGCTTGGCTTCCATGCCGGACCGTGTTACCAATACGATCAATACTGCCGATGGTCAATCAGTCTTCCGCCCCACCATTATCAACATGTACGAAGGTGACTTGTCCACGCAAGAAGTGTGGTGGAGTGCTTGGGAACAATTCATGTTTGATTCCAAGCTCAAGATCAAAATGGGCGACGGGGGCGTGGTGGAGAAGGAGCCGTACGCCTTGTTGCAGCCCATTAAAAAGGCCAAGTATCCGGACATTACCGTGCAAGAAGAGGAGGACTCGTTGCCCTTGCAGACCATGTGTGGCGCCATTTTTGACGCTATTCTTGTGCACATGATGAATACCGTCTCGGAACCCACCGTTTGGCAGCCGCTCAAGCACACAATGGTCGAAAACCTCAACAAGAAAAAGATTCCCAACACGCTGCAGATTCTGGCCGATAATTATATCGATTCAGATATCATCACGTTGCAGGAAGTTTCGTCGTCCTTTATTGATCAAGCTCGTGCTGGACCATTGGGCCAGACCTTCCACATCGTGGCACCCGCCAGCATGGATGCGGTCCGCGATCAAAACTCAGTCATCTGCCTGAGCCGGAAAACGTTTCCGTCTGGAGCTGGCTCGGAAATTTCTGACCAAGTCAAGGAGGCGGCTCCTGCTGGTACTGTCGCGCCCGGTGATGTCTTGGCCATTACGGCCAAGAGTGCCGACAACGTGGACTTTGTCATTTGCTCCTTCCACGGCGACACGAACGGTTTGGCCACCAAGCCGGTCTTAGACGCGGTTGTGGCGACGCTCAAGTCCAACGCAGCCCTGACCAATCACCGTCTCATTTTCGGCTTGGACGCCAACACGTACGAACACGCTAAACCTGGCAAGCAACAAGATGTCATGGACTTTGGCCGGCACTATGTGGAACACGGCTTGACCTCGTGCTGGGGAGATGTGCCAAAGGCATCGAACTACACCACGTACAACGCCCGCACCTTTTTGCAACCGCAACTCAACAAGGCGTGCCGACAAGCTGACAAGCGGGAAAAGGGTGACGTGAACCCAAAGGACTTTATCTTGTTTCCCAAGCAAGATTTTAGTGTCGTGCGCACGTGGAAGGACAATACTGGTGAGAGAGAATATGTGGAAGATATGGCCTTTCCCACGCTCAACTTTCCGAGCGATCATGGTATCCTGGCGACCATCATAGCGCCGACGACGACACAAGGATAACAACATTCCATCTATATAGAGAGCGTGCATTTTCAACTTTCTCGTATGTGCACTTTATAGTTAGCTATTGTTGCTTGTGATTCTTGAGAAAATTGCGAATGATGACTAGGTGAAGAGAAAAAAGACCGAGTGTTTCCATATCGGAGCTTGATGGCAAATCATGTTTGACGGACGATAGCATACGCAAATGATTTGTTAGGCATTCTCGCATGCTCTCCGTCGAAACGGTGACTGGGAGGCCGCGCATATGGCTGTCAAGAGAAAGCGACAGAGACGTGAGTATGCTTTGCTAGCCGAAAGCTGCGCCGAACAAAGGACGAATGAAAACGAGACGCATATACGCACACACGTACCAGGCATCCATAACTTCAATGTCCGTCAGTGAGGCGCATTCATGTTCGTCCTGATTTTCCATGAGCAATAGTTCATCGTCTTCGGCAACAAATAGAGCAATCCGACGAACTCGGTACCGTAACCACATCTGTGGCGACCACTTCGTAACGGCAGGGCTAAGCCAACCTGGCAAATGTTGGTTCACTCCCACCGCAAGGGCCAGCTTGACAAGATACTGGGGTGGAGCAGAACTGACCGACGGAAAGATATTGGCTCGCAGTTGAGGATCTTGATGAATCCCTTTAACGCTCCCCGAAAATATGGGATACAGGGGCAAAGCGTCAACAACTGGGCCTGCAGTGTCTTTCCCCTTCGACGAAATACGGAGCCCTCTCGCATGACGATCCACCGACGCTGCATTCCAAAAGAGGTCCATTAGACCAGCAAATTCAATTTTCCGCTGCTCATACTCTAGCCTAGCATAGTGATAAATCTCGAACTCATTGTGGAACTGCCGTGACAGGATCTGTCGTGGAGCTGCCACCGCAAGAAACATGGGAACGTAGCCGAATACTGGAATTAACCAAAGTATCAGTATCGGGGCTACTGCGGTGACATCGACAATCGCTCGCCGCTGTTGTTCGTGTTGTCGACGAGGAATACGTCCTGGTCTAAGTTCACCGTCGTAAATATGATAAGCCTTATTACCTGGAGATTTCCTGAAGGGATGATTCAGAGTCCAAGCGTTTAGACTCGTGCGACTAGCATCGTGAATGTTCTTGTATAATACGAGTTCCTGTATTAGCCGCATCGCTCCCCCTGGGAAAACATAAGCGCGTTCCTTAATCGTCATGGGCCTCCAATCTGATCTATCTTTTCGCTTGGAGGAGGTGTCCTGCTTGTCGACGGATGCTGGCGAATTCAAAGGGATGTTGGATTGGAAGGCTCGCCGAATCTTGAAATGTGGGGTGCATGGAAGGAACCCTTTTGATCTCGCTAGACCGCCAGTGCCACAATAGATTCTTTCAGACCCATGCAGGACCTGCCCAAGTCTCTGCTCAATATGCGCCAAGTAGAACACCATGGTCCACCCTATATCTTTTCTTCTTCGGTCGAAGATCGATATTATCGAAATGATTTTTCCGTTTCGTTTTCGTTCGTCGTGCGTACGCGTGTTGGCTTCTCACAATTCTCCGGAGAATCTCAAACGCGCTACATACCTGTATTTGCTACTTCTTATGGTCATATGGTAGTCTAATGGTACGGACCTCTCTCTCTCTCTCCGCACGATGATGGCCGATGGTCGTGTGATGTCCATAATCTACCGTTGAAACGATCAGAAGTTTTGGAGCAGACCGAAGACCCAGAGCTTGTTTCGAGCCCGGACGTATATTTGAAGATCCGATGGACATCGACGACGGCGACGGCGGGCATGAGTCGCCATTGGATGCGCCCGATGTTCCACCTCTTGTTGTTAAAAGGTCCACACTGATTGCACAACAAACCTATTGGGACAGCCCGGAGGCGTATGCCCTCTTCCTTCCGGTGCCAGAGTTTGACAAGTCATCACGTCACACACTCGAACGTCGCATCCGGTTGCTTGATGCAGTCCAAAATAAGGAAGTTGCGTGGACTACTATTGTTCAAGGAGCCGCACAGTATTCTTGTAGTAACCTCGAGATCTTTTAAACTCGGCACCGGTGCCTCTTCTTGCGCAGCGCCTACCGTGTCGCATTGGCCAAGTTGGGCTGGAATGGCGCCAAGGGCTGTCTGACATGGATGCAGTGTTGTGAAAAGGCGTGTCAAGATCTCAATAACTTTGGAATCAAGTTGGCAACAAATGCAGAGACTCTACAGAAATACATCGCGGCGTTTCGTAGCAACGAGATGTTTCCGAACCCAAAACGCCATGCGGCGCTAGGAGATAAGCCCGAGCCGCCACTCCTGCACACGTATCCGAAGCTAAAACGGAAGATCAATAGTTAAGCCACTGTAAGACCAGAAGACGAGAGCCAAGTTCAAAGAGTTGGTGAAGGATGAAGGAGCGTACATACCATCAGTCACAGTGAGATATCCAAAGAACGGATTTGCAAGTTTGCTGGGCGGGCGCGAGGAGCACACTAGTGCACATAATATCGTCTGTTTTCGACGTTGCAGGAGGAACGTCGTCTGAACCAAGCGGAGCAAGACGAATGATGGAGTCGACAGCAAGGAGCATCAGGTGCTATTTACTGAGATTGAAGGATTGATGAGAAATAAAAATGTCTTGGACTTTGACTAAGGTTTTGTGAATTCGGTTATAAGAGAGAGAGAACGGACACACGCAGCAGAGCAAGTACGAAGACGACTCGATATGTCGGTGGGCACACAAACGCCAGAAAGCTCTAACTACGTAGTACCAAAACATGCCATCGTGACACTTTTCTATTTGTCTTGTTTACGTTGTGGCGGTCCGATAGTATCCACTGTCAACGCAAATTGTGAGCATTTTCCACCTCTAGCTGGGCGACGCAAAGTCAAAGGTGAAACCAGCCATTGCTTCTACAGGTCATGATTATAACAAATTGTAGGTTGTGATCGCTACATTAGGAGCAACAAAGCGCTAGAGATTTATATCTAGAGTGCTACTATGATTTCTACTAGAGAAAAACTCTAAAATCCGATCTACAACCCACTGCTTTAGTGAGGAGGGAGAATAGAGACACCCAACTGTTCATGCACCATAAGGGCAAGGATGCCCATCTGGGCGGCACGTCCCTGGTTGAGCTCAACGGCGCGCTTGTTGAGCTGTGCTTCTGGCGTTTTGACGGCGGGGAGAAAGCCAACGGGGAACGAGGAAGCACCGAAATCACCCGGGAAAGAGTTAGGGTCCTGCTTCCATACAGCAATCTCGAGGTATCCGATAAAAGCGAGAATCTGGGCAATTCCGGCTCCGGGGACGGCGCTTAAGGCGGCGAAACCGTTGGGGATGCTCTCGAAAGTGGTTCCGGCAGAGTCAATGACTCCCGGGAGGCGGATTCCAGACTCAGCGGTGAGGTATCCGACGACAGCAAGCATGCAGATGCGGCCGTGCTTGATCTCGACGTATCTAAGGCGGTCAAACCTCTCCTGGTCGCCATCGGCAAGAAGGCCGAGGGGATCCCAAAATCCGAGAGGCTGCTGAACACCCACTTCATTTGCGAAGCCCACGGACTTGCCCTTAGCAGCCGTCATAGTAACCTTATTGACTAATTTCTTGACAACTACTTTGGCCTTGGGTTTGACAACCTTGGCCTTGGGCTTGACAGCAACTTTGGCCTTGGGCTTTAAAGCAACTTTGGCCTTGGGCTTTAAAGCAACTTTGGCCTTGGGCTTGACAGCACTGGTCTTAGCGGAAAGAGCAACTGATCCTCTGGCGGCGTTCTGGGCCGGAGCGAAGGCGGCGGCCGAGGCGAGGATGGAGGCGAGAATAGCGAGCTTCATGGTGTGATGTATGGTTGGCAAATCTTAATTGTGTCTTTCACACGTTGCTTTTCACACAAACAACTTTTTCGCGATCCAAATCCTAAAACTTCAAACTGCCGGATCTTCCCTCCTTTCCGGGTGCGTACGCACATTGATACGACATGGACATGGTGTCACTACGACAGTGACTATCATTGAAAGCAAAGCGTCAATCCTCCGTCCGCAGTTTTACGTATCAATAGACTATCGTAGTCTTGTCATACCGTACTACCGTATTACTCTAGCTAGTAGTAGTAGAATCAATATATGAAATACAAAACCCATATCCTTAACATCAAAGGCCATTTTGGACTACGAAACACACAATAGTTCCCCAACCCTGCAAGATTCAGACACCTGCAGATTCCCCTGCTTCTTGTTCTGTCTTGTTCTTCTTGGTAGGTGACTCTGTCTTTTCGTTGCCCCCAGAAGCTCGTTTAGAATCGTCTGGATCCTTCTTATCGGGACTTCGTGCACGCGCCGTCAAGGTAGCGCAATGCCGACTGGCAACTTCATCATCTTGCATGAACCGACGTCGGTCTGCTTGTTCCTTTTTGGTGTACCCGTCGCGTTCTGCTACGCCCAGGTCTTCCCACGCCTTCATGAGTCGGCAATTTAGATTGGAATTGACCAGATAAGCATCAAGCTTGCCCTTGTTAGTATCCTGCACTTCTTTTTCAGCGTCCTTTTTGTAGGTATCCTTCTTTTCCATGACGAAAAAGTGAAAGTCGGTCTGAATGGGCTTGACATCCATCTGATTCAGTTCCGTTTCGGCCGCTGCACGGAGACGTTCTATTTCTTTGTTTTCCACCTTCTTGTCTTCTTTCGCCGTAATGCCAGCCTTGCTTTTGCCCTTGGCACCCGGAACTCCTCGACGCGGAGATGTCGAACCCGTCGAGTGTCCACCTCGGGACGATCGACCCGGAGACGATGGCTTGCGCTGCTGCTGGGCTGGAAAACTACCAGGCTCTGCACCGTGTGCGCCATGTCCCCCGTATCCAGGCGGGTAAGGATAGGGTGGTCGTCCATAGGCGTATTGATACGCGGCCGGGTTCATCCCTGCCATTTGGTAGGGATGCATAGGATAGCCTCCGTAAGCGGCAGGTGCGTACGATGGACCGTACCCACCAGGCCCAGAACCGGGTGGAAAACCTGACATACTCCCATGTGGACCGGGTGGCGCCGCTGCATTCGCCTCGCCTACAGTAGCGACCGGTGGTGGCCGCGACGGAGACTCTGGACCAGTGATGGCGTCTCCGTAAGCGGCAGGTGCGTACGATGGACCGTACCCGTCAGGCCCAGCACCAGTAGAAAAGCCTGATATGTTCCCATGTGCACCGGGTGGCGCCGATGTATTCGCCTCGCCTAAAGCAGCGACCGGTGGTGGCCGCGACGGAGACTCTGGACCAGTGATGGCGCCCATGATGGGAAGAGGTTGCTGCAAGGGAGACGACGTAAGATCCTCCATCGCTACGGATGCGGGAGTATCAGTATAAGTAGGCTCGGACGGCATTATGTCATGTACAGCGAAATAAATACGTTAGCGTGGAGTTTCTTCTACGGTTCCACGATCACGCTCTTAGCAAGGTCATCAATGGCAATACGGTACCAATACGGTACCACAGAAGAAAGCAAATCAGTGATCGGGGCGGCCAATTCGCCGCGCGTCGTGTGGTCAACAGCACTTCAACGGACGGGCGAAAGGCGTTGAGCCCTCGCAACGGAAGAAGCGTTTTTCGAACTCACCCTAACCATCTTGTAGTACTTCTAGCCTACCGGTAACGGTACTAGTAGTTGTTGATTTTAGGAGAATCTGATCACGCCTCGAACCTTCAATTCTCGGCTGTAGTGTGTCAGGACCCTCGGTAGTCTATCTATAAGAAGAGTCAATCAAACTGCTCTTACGATGGGATTAATCAAAAAGAATGAACAGTCACTGGTGCCCATTTGAGGCCCTTTTTAAGAATTGACGCATACGTGGGAGCAGATGCGACCTCCGTCTGTTCAGACACTTTTTTCTTGGTTGGTAACGCGAACGTCTGTCCGCTGCCTCCAGATCGAACTTTCTCCAATATCGGATTCTCAACACGCTCCTCGG
>Ga0307981_1001709_pt1 | contig 19024 bp, 23 predicted proteins | sample OrgLakmetagen987_FD_201849 | JGI IMG/M metagenome (GOLD analysis project Ga0307981, IMG submission 201849) | Saline water microbial communities from Organic Lake, Antarctica - #987 | ecosystem: Environmental > Aquatic > Non-marine Saline and Alkaline > Saline | place: Antarctica: Organic Lake... | reverse complement strand
CCTTTGCCTTGAGATCGCGCAGGTTGCCTACACCATGCCGACGCAAACAGCGGTCCAGACCTGAGCGTGATGCGTCCGGGTTCAGGAACTCCCGAACCACGGCCAAAAGGTCGTCCAGAGACACGTGCCGTCCTGCGCAGGGCAACCGCGACGGCCTCTTGCGCAGGCGTCAGCGTCGTCTGCAACCGGTGAGCCGTGTGGCTGCGGTCATACACGCTGTCGCGCTTGCGCCATTTCCAGACCGTCTGCTCAGAGATACCGTAGCGCTCCGCCACGATCCAGGCAGGCTCACCGCTCGCCTGGATCGCAGCCCGGATCTTAGGCGTCGTCGTTGCCTGCTTGTGCAATGAAATCAGCATGTCCTATCCCCGTCCCGAGCCTCGCGTAGAACCGATCTTGCCATGAAAAGAGCAGAACGGCGAGGGTCTATGTGATCGTCAGGGATGGAACATTTAGCCTTACCGAAGTCACCCCCGTCCACCATTCTCATAGGAGAATGTTATGACCTTGTTTGAAAAAATACGCTGGAAGTGGGGCATCTGGTTCCAAGGTTGGTGCATTGACCATGACTGCGACGGTGTCTACGAGATCTACGATGATAAACCGTGGAGAGTCAGTTGCGATAAATGTGGGGCCATCATTGTAGCAATCCATCAGTTGGGAGACAAAATAGAGACAAATCTACCAAACATCACATCTAAGTATTTGAAAAACAAAAAAAACCCGTGGCTCAACTGGATAGAGCAGCCCCCTCCTAAGAGGCGGCTCTGGGTCAGTTAAGGAATGGAAGATCATATGGTAAGGGCGGTGGCCAACTTGTTCGAACCGTTTTCCGAACCGTCTCGGCCCCGTAGCTCAGCTGGATAGAGCGACGGTTTCCTAAACCGTAGGCCGCGTGTTCGAATCACGCCGGGGTCACCACTTATTATTTTTATATCAATGGTTTATCCGAATCCGCGCCTGGGTCGATCAGGCGTAGCGGCATGTGACGCCGAGGTCGGGTTCGGACATGTCAATCTCGGGCGCAGCCTTCGCCACGATGAAGCCCACCCAGCCGGAACGCCGGTCAATCCCCTCCGGCACGGCATCACCGATGTGTTGGAATGGGACCCAGATAACCACGTCACCCGGTTTGAGTCGGTCTCCCATGCCGCTGGGTGTCTGGGCAGAGACCATGAACCCGCCGTCCTGCGATGCGACCTTGAGGGTGGCAGTCTGCACCCCGCTCGGGTCCATCTTCACCGCCTCAGCGGTCCCGAACTCCATCTTTGTATCAAGCACAAGCGCGAAGATGCCCAGTTTCGGGACAATCTTCGTGTGACCATACTTGCACTGATACTCAAGGAAGTCTGCCCCGCTCTTGAAGGGCAGCTTCTGGGGAAAGCCCGAAGGCTTCTTGCTTTTGGAGAACGGCCAAACCACCACAACCTCGCTCTTGCTATTGGTTGTGGTCAGTCTGTCCGACAACGCCCCTTCTTGGAATCTGTGTCAGCCGCCCGGCAGGAACCATTCCGGATGCTCGCAGTCGTGACAACCTCCCTGCGCGCAGGGCAATGTTTCAGGTCGGGCCTTCCACTTCGCTGACATCCACCGAGACGGTGAGGCCAGAGCATACCGCTCCGTCCCCCTTGAAGCTGCCCGATATCGGTGAGGCCTGTGACGGTTTGCGGGTCGTTGCGACCCGGATCAACGCGCTGCCCGCTGTGATCCTGTTCGTCGGATCGAACTCTATCCATCCTGCGCCCGGCACGAATACATCGGCCCATGCATGGGTTGCGCCGCCGCCGACAGGCGCATCGGGGCCACCGGCCGTGTCATTCAGATACCCCGTGACGAACCGTGCCGCGAACCCGAACTTGCGCGCGGCCTCCATAAAGAGAAACGCAAAGTCCCGGCAGGTGCCCAGACCTTTCGTGATGGTCTCGGCAGCCGACTGCGTGCCCATTTTCTCACGGCCGGAATAGCTCAGACTGCGGTGGATGGAATGGCTGAGGTTTTGCAAGAAGAGAAAGGCGCGGCTTGGCCGGTCGACAAAGTGGGTATCGAGCCATCGGTCCAGTATGTCGATATCCTGCCGGTTTTCCAAATCGAGATACGGATAGAGGTCACACGCCTCGTCGTCGGAATAGACGAAAGGATAGGGACAGATGTGCGACCCGGCCTGCCGCGGGAGGAAGTCGTTGACATAGCGGCGCAGCAACAATTCGCTTTCTATCACCAGTGAGTCGGTCGCATCCTGAAAGGTCGCCTCTGCGATCGAATTTCCGAAAGTGTCGAAATACCAGCGCAATCTGGCCGGCGGATTGATCCTCAGAAAGGCGTCATCAACCCACAGGTCATGCCCGTCGCGCGGTCGCAACATCAGCTTATGCGGGTTCAGCACAATCTGGCGGTCATAACTGTATTCTGTCCGGTGTAGGATGCGCAGGATGCGGGACACTGGGAACCTTTCCGGTACTGCGGCACTCTTTCTTTACGGGCTCGCGTTTGCTAAAGTCAGACCATCGCCGCACCTGACCCTGATGACAAGGATGAACTCATGCTGATCCGTTTCGGATTCGAGATCGACATTGAATGCTCGGAGCCAGTGCCGATGCTGCTGGCGCTCTCGGCCCACACGGAGCTGCAGGGTCGCCTCATCGGCCTGGATTTCGTCCGCACCCCCGAAGCAAGTAACGCTTGGGTCTATCTCGACCGGTTTGGCAATCGGGTCACGCGCATGCTCGCTCCAATCGGATCGACAAAACTGTGGTCGGACTGCGTTGTCGAATTCGACGGGCATCTCGACGCTCAGGTGCCGTCCGCCGAACAACACGCGATCGCCGAGCTGCCCAATGACGTTCTGGAGTTTCTGATGGCAAGCCGGTACTGCGACAGCGACAATCTGGTGAAAGAAGCATGGGCGCTGTTCGGGCAGAGCCCGGAGGGATGGCAGCGGGTCGAGACCATCATTAAGTTCGTCCATGACCACGTGACCTTCGGCTACCAGTTCGGTCGCGCCAACAAGACTGCATCGGAGGTTTTTCGCGAAAAGACCGGCGTTTGCCGCGATTTTGCGCATTTGTCGATCGCACTTTGCCGCGCGATGAACATTCCGGCGCGTTATGCCAGCGGTTATCTTGGCGACATCGGCGTTCCGTATTCCGGCGCGGGCGATTTCTGTGCCTGGTTCGAAGTGTTTCTGGGCGGGCGCTGGTATACATTCGATGCCCGCTACAACACGCCCAGGGCCGGCAGGATTCTCATGGTGCGCGGTGCCGATGCGGCCGATGTGGCCATGATCACATCCTTCGGCGGTTATCAGCTGAAATATTTCAAGGTCTGGACCAATAAACTCGAGGATGGGCTGGATGATGCGGTCATTCTTGAGATGCTGCAGACCCGCCCCGGCGGTGAGCCATTGGTCTTTCCCTCGTCTGCAAGGGTGGCGTGATGGATGAAATATTCGCCGATGGCGGTAACGGTTTCCAGACTCATGTAACGGCGTGAGACCGTTCATTCGTCATTTTGTTCCAGCATCAACACGCCGACAAGTCGTCCGATGGCTGCTGTTTTGGGGAAGATGTCGGCGACATTGGTGCGACGCCTGCTCTCTTGTTTCAAGCGCTCAAACGGATTGCTGGAGTGGGTTTGCCGCCGGTGAGCCTGCGGGAGTTCGCGCCGGTCCACGCACACATTTGCAACTCAACCCTGCCTGCGCGTGTCCATGGCAGCTCAAGCCACCACAGCGGCTTTGCTTGAACTACGCTGCCTGATCTCAGCACACGATTCTGTCGGTATTACGCCACCATCTGGGGCACGACCTTTCGAAGAGGTGCACAGCATCGGCCGACACCGCCGACCGGATCGAGACGTGGGACAAGTCATTCGCGCCGCTGGGCGAACCTTGTGTGATCCCCGGCCACGGCAATCCGGTCGACAAGGATCAGGTCCGTTGTATACCAAAGACGACCTTGTCACCCCGGGTGCCCAGATCGGCACGCATCTGCAGGCAGGCAGGGGCTGGCCGAGGCCCATTACGTCGACCGGTCAGCTTTTGCGCATCTCGACACGTTACAAGAACTGGCGACACGGGACGCAGGCCGGGTGTTCGAACAGATGGAGTTTGAACAGCGGGCAAAGGGGTCTCGGGGGCATGATGCCCTGCCTCTCAGGATGCGGCGATATGCTGGATCGCTCGGAACCCCTCGAACGCGGGCGCGCCCTCGTATAACTTGGCGGTGTCGCGCGCTCCGGAATGGGCGGCGCGAAACTGTTCGGACCGGGTCCAGGCCAGAAAGACCTCCTCGCTGGCCCAGACCGTATGCGACGCATAAAGGATATTGCCCTTGATTTCGGGGCCCTTGAGCATGTGAAATTCCACAAAACCCTCCATCTCGGTCAGGTGGCTTTCGCGGCCAAGCCACAGTGCCTCGAAGGCCTCGGCATTGTCGGCGGTCACGGTAAAGCGGTTCATTGCGATGAACATCGGTATCTCCGGCTGGTTTGCGACATTGTGCGGCAAGAGGCGCACGGTGGAAACGCCCAAAGAACCGCACAAGGCGCGACCGAAACACGCAGGTGGCCTTTGGCTGCGGACCATGGTGCCGCGCGCCGTGCAATAATTCTGCACATCTCGCCCCCATGGTCTGCACGGCACGGGCCTGGACCCTGATGCATCACGGGATCGAAAGGGACACAGTTGCAAACATTGACAATCCGCCGCCTGCCTTCATCGCTGGCCAAAGACGGCTGGTGGCTGACAGATCGCGCCGACCCGCCGGATGTGCCCCCGGCCCCTGCCAAACCGGTCGCAGCGCAGAAAGGCCAGATGTGTCAGGCAGCGCAGACAGGCCAGACGGGCCATGCAGCGCAGGCGGGCCAGACGGGTCATGCAGGGCAGGCGGGCCAGACGGGTCATGCAGGGCAGGCGGGCCAGACGGGTCATGCAGGGCAGGCCCCAGTGACGTTCCTGACCGCCACCGTGCTGATCGCGCTGGCCGATTAGCTGTTCTGGCAGCGCGCCCCGGGTCTGCTGATCCGGCTTCGGGGCGGCATCCGACACATCGCGGTAGCCCGGCGTCTCGACCTTGTCATAGACCAATGCCTGCATGGCGCGCGCACCCTTTCGAGGACCATCCGAAACCGCCCCTTCAGATCAAACAATGCGCCGGGGTCATCCATCGGCGGACAGATCGAAGTTTTCACCGGGGAAGTATTTCGCCAGCCGCACGTCCGCCGCCCGCGCATGCCCTTCCATATCCTCAAGACGGGATATCCGCGCCGTCGCCTCGGCCACGGATTTCGACCCTTCGCGGGTGGCCCGCTGCCACGTCACGATCTTCATGTATTTGTGCACAGACAGGCCCCCGATATAGCTGGCGGCCCCCGACGTGGGCAGCACATGGTTGGTGCCGGTCGCCTTGTCGCCATAGGATACGGTGGTCTCCTCGCCCAGAAAAAGCGAGCCATAGCAGCTCAGCCGACCCAGTCACCAATCCAGATCCCGGGCCTGAACGGTCAGATGTTCGGGGGCGTAATCGTCAGAGCATGTGGCCAGTTCCTCGCGGTTGGCGCAGAGGATGACCTCGGCATAATCGCGCCACGCGGCGAAGGCGTTCTCGCGGTTCAATTGCGGCAGATCGTCGATCAGGCCGGTGACCAGCGCCATGACCTTTTCGGCCAGGGCACGGTCATCCGTGACCAGCCAGACCGGCGAATTGTAGCCATGCTCGGCCTGACTGACGAGGTCCGTGGCGACCACATGCGCGTCCGCAGCACCGTCCGCCAGCACCAAAAAATCCGTGGTGCCCGCGATCATGTCGATGCCGGCGCGGCCAAACAGAATACGTCTGGCGTCGGTCACGAACTGGTTGCCGGGGCCGACCAGGATATTGGCCTTTGTCAGCCCGAAGAGACCGTAGGTCATCGCCGCGACACCCTGCACGCCGCCCATGGCAAGGATCTGATCGGCGCCGCTGATATGTGCCGCAGTGACGATGGCCGGGGCGACGCCGACGCCGGGGCGCGGCGGTGAACAGGCGGTGATGTGGCGGCACCCGGCGACCTTTGCCGTGGTCACGGTCTTGGTCGCCGATGCGATGTGGCTGTAGCGCCCGCCGGGCACGTAACAGCCCGCCACATCCACCGGAATCGCCTTTTGCCCCGCGACAAAGCCCGGAACGATCTTGGGCTCGACATCCTTCAATGTCGCCTTTTGCACCTCGGCAAAGCGGCGCACATTACCTTGGGCAAACCGAATATCCGCCCTGAGCTTTTCGGGCACCGACGCGCAGTCGGCGGCGATCTCGTCGTGGGCCATCAACACATTGCCGTCAAAGCGGTCGAACTGGCGCGTGTATTGCAGCGCCGATACGTCGCCGCCCGCCTCGATCTCGGCCAGCAACGCCTTGACTGTCGCATGCACGGCACAGGCGTCGGATGTCGCGGTCAATATCGCCTTTTTCAGATAGTCGCGGGGCATATTCGAAAATATCCTATCTCGGATTTCGGAAAGCGGCATGGTCGATAGCGCCAGATTGCAGGTGATCGTCAAAACCACCACCAACAGGGACGCGACAAAGGGAATGGCCCACGCGGCGCATTTCCCGATTGATGCGCTGGCGATCACAGACGCTCCGAAAGGGTGCGGCCTCAAAGCCTGCATGATGCACACGGGGGCCTGCGCGCCTGCCTGATACGCCCCATGAAAACGATCACACTCAGCTGCGGCTTTGCGCGGGCCGCGTGATGGGGTATCATCCGCGCGTCACACCGGGGCAGCAGACCACCGGAGCACCAGAGCAGAGCGCGCATTTTCACATGAGGCACACAGGCATGACACTTTCACGACGAACCTTTGGCTTGGGACTGGGCGCGCTGACGCTGGCGGGATGTGGCAGCACATCGGCCCCGCAGACGACGCGTTTGCCCACCGGCCTGCCCGCGGATCTGCGGCCCGTGCCCAACGCGGGCTATGACGCCTGGGTGGCGTCGTTCCGGGGCCGGGCTGCCGCACAGGGCATTCCCGACACTCTATTGACACAGGCGTTTCGCGGCACGGGCTTTCTGCCCGGCGTCGTCACCCGCGACCGCAACCAGACCGAATTCAACCGCAGCCTTGAGGATTATCTGGCCATCGCCGCCTCGGACGAGCGCATCACCAAAGGCCGCGCGGCCTTTGCGCGCCACCGTCCGGTTCTGAACGCGCTCGAGGATCGCTACGGCGTCGACGCCCGCATCATCACCGCGATCTGGGGGCTGGAAAGTTTCTACGGTGAGCGCAAGGGCGATGTGCCGGTGGTCTCTGCCACCTCGACGCTGGCCTATGACGGGCGGCGCGGAGCGTTCTTCGAGGCGCAGTTGATCGCGGCGCTGAAGATCCTGCAAAACGGCGACATATCGGCGTCCAGCATGGTCGGCAGCTGGGCGGGGGCCATGGGCCACACGCAGTTCATTCCAACGTCGTATCAAAGCTTTGCAGTGGATTTCACCGGCGACGGTCGGCGCGACATCTGGTCGGACGATCCTTCGGATGCGCTGGCCTCCACCGCCGCCTATCTCTCGCACCACGGCTGGTCGCGCGGATTGCGCTGGGGGGGCGAGACCGGACCGGGCGCGCCTGCGGGCAATATCATCCAGCCGCAACCGGGCGGGCCGCGGTTCGCCGTGACAGGCAATTTCCGGGTGATCAAACGCTACAACAATTCCGATGCCTATGCGATCGGCGTGGGCCATCTGTCGGACCGCATCGGTGGGGCAGGGCCATTGCACGCGCAATTCCCGCCCGATGAATTCGGCCTGACCAAGGACGACCGCACCACGCTGCAAGAGCGGCTGACCGCGCGCGGGTTCGATACCGGCGGCAGCGACGGTGTCGTCGGGCCGAATTCGCGCGAGGCGATCAGAGCCTATCAGGCCCGTCAGGGCCTGACGGTCACGGGCGATCCGTCGCAAGAACTGCTGCGCGCTTTGCGCTAGGTCCGGGCCACGGGGTCGCGGCAAGACAGCCGCAAGCACAGCCGCAAGCACAGACAGAATATCCACAGAGAGGCCGCCAGATGCAGATCCCTTATCTTTCGCAGAGCGACATGATCGCGTTGGGCATCACCACCGAAGACATGATCGTCGCCATCGAGGGGGTCATTCGCGGCAGCCTCGATGGCCGCGTCTGGGCCGCGCCCAAAGCCACGATCAAGACGCCCGGTGACGCGCGCTACATGATGGCCGCCCTCGCCGCGATGGACGCGCCGGATGTGCTGGCGGTCAAGACTGTGGTGATGAACCCCGACAATACCGCGAATGGGCTGGCGCAGATCAACGGGCTGGTGACAATGCTGAATTCGGTGACGGGCCTGCCGCTGGCCATTCTGGACGGCAACTGGATCACCGCGGTGCGCACTGCGGGGCTGAGTGCGACCGCCGCGCGGCACATGGCGCGCGAGGATGCGTCGGTGATCGGCTTTGTCGGCTGCGGCGTGCAGGCCAGCAGCCATCTGGTGGCCTTTGCCGAGATGTTTCCCTTGCGCGAAATGGTCATCTTCGGACGCGGTGCCGCCAATCAGGATCGGCTGGCCGCCGAGGGCGCGGCACTTGGGCTCAAAGTGACCCGCGCCGCGTCGGGCCAGGAGGTCGCTGAAACCGCCGATCTGCTGGTCACGACCGTGACCCACACAGGAGGGGCCGACCCGTTTCTGGACGCCTCCGGCCTGAAACCGGGCGGTTTCGCGGCTGTGGTCGATCTGGCCGCGCCGTGGAAGCGCGACAGCTTTGCAGCGCTAGACCGGGTGATCATCGACGATCTGGCCCAAGAGGAAACCCAGCCCATGCGCCTGTGCGACCCCGCCCATATCCACGGTGATCTGACCGGGCTTGTGTCGGGCCGCATCACAGGCCGCAGCAGCGATGCCGACACCACCGCCTTCGTCTTTCGCGGTCATGCACTGGGCGATCTGGCGCTGTCCGCACTGGTGCTCGGGCGGTATCAGGCGCGGTCCGGCACCTGATCCGGGCCTATTTGGCCTCCATCGCGTCCAGGCGTGCTTTCAGCGTCTCGTTCTCTTCACGGGCCTTCTGCGCCATCGCGCGCACCGCGTCGAATTCCTCGCGGGTGACGAAATCGCGGTCGGCCAGCCAACGGTCGACCATCGACTTCACGGCTGTCTCTGCCTCTTCGCGCGCACCCTGCGCCACGCCCATGGCGTTGGTCATAAGCTGCGAAATATCGTCGAATACCTTGTTGCGGGTCTGCATCTGGCGCCTCATCTGGATTACATGTCCTACTTTATATGGGACCGCGCGCGCCTTATCTCAAGCCTGATCCGGCTTCGGTTGACTTTGTTGCATCAGGCAGGCCAAACCGACCCATGCAAACCGGCATCCCCTTTCCCCCGCTCTCGCCCGAGATTTTCTCGATTTCGCTCTTCGGGATGGAGTTCGCGCTGCGCTGGTATGCGCTGGCCTATATCGTGGGCATCCTGATCGCGTGGCGGCTGGCGGTGGCGGCGGTGCGACGACCCGCGCTCTGGCCCGGCGATACCGCACCGATGCAGGACAAACAGGTCGAGGATTTGCTGACCTGGGTCATCATCGGTGTCATTCTGGGCGGCCGTCTTGGGTCGGTGCTGTTCTACAACCCCGGCTATTATCTGGCCAACCCGGCCGAGATCCTGATGATCTGGCAAGGCGGCATGGCGTTTCATGGTGGGCTTTTGGGCGTCTGCGTGGCGGGGTTCATCTGGGGGCGGCGGCAGGATGTGCCACTGGCGCAGATGGCCGACATGATGGCGCTGGCCACGCCGCCGGGGCTGCTGCTGGGGCGGATGGCCAATTTCGTGAACGCCGAATTGTGGGGCCGTCCCACCGATCTGCCCTGGGGCGTGATCTTTCCCGGCAGGGCCGCGCAGGAATGCGGACAGGTGGCGGGCGAGCTCTGCGCGCGCCACCCCTCGCAGCTTTACGAGGCGCTGCTCGAAGGGTTGATCCTTGGCGCGGTGCTGCTGTGGCTGGCGTTCCGGCGCGGCGCCTTGCGCAAACCCGGCCTGATCGCGGGGCTGTTCTTTGCAGGCTACGGCGCGGCGCGGTTCTTTGTCGAGTTCTTCCGCCAGCCCGATTCGCAATTCCAAAGCGTCGGAAACCCGCTGGGCTTTGCGCTGCAACTTGGCGAGCTTGGCCTGACCATGGGGCAGATCCTGTCGGCTCCGATGATCCTTGGCGGTCTTTTGGTCGCGGCCTATGCGGTGCGGCGCAGGGTATGACGCCGCTCGCGGGCATTTTGCGACAACGCATCGCGGCGCACGGGCCGATGCCGCTGTCGGACTATATGGCCGAATGCCTGCTGCACCCCGAGCATGGCTATTACAGCACCCGCGACCCGCTGGGTGCGCAGGGCGATTTCACCACCGCGCCCGAGATCTCGCAGATGTTCGGAGAGCTGCTGGGGCTGGCGCTTGCGCAGGTCTGGACGGATCAGAGACTTGGGCCACAGCCTGTTCTGGCCGAGCTTGGCCCCGGTCGCGGCACACTCATGGCGGATATGCTGCGCGCCATGTCCGGCGTGCCGGGGTTGCAGCCGCAGGTGCATCTGGTCGAGGCGTCGCCGCTGCTGCGCGCCCGTCAGGCAGAGGTGTTGCGCGGGCAGAATCCGGTCTGGCACGGTGACGCAAGCAGCCTGCCGCAGGCCCCGCTCCTGCTGATCGCCAACGAGTTTTTCGACGCTCTGCCGATCCGCCAATACCAGCGCGACGGCGCGGGCTGGCGCGAACGGCTGGTGGGCTGGAATGACGGCCTGACGCTGGGTCTGGGTCCGCGCGTGCCTGTGGCCGCGCTGACCGACCGGCTGGAGGACACACAAGACGGCGACATCGTCGAGACATGCCCCGCCGCGCCCGCGATCATCGCTGAGATCGGCCAGCGCATCGAGAGCCACGGCGGCGCGGCGCTGATCGTCGACTACGGCGACTGGGTCTCTTTGGGCGACACGTTTCAGGCGCTGCGACACCATGCCCCCGAGGGTCCGTTGCAAAGCCCCGGTGAGGCCGACCTGACCGCCCATGTGGATTTCGCCGCTTTGGCCCATGCCGCCCCCTGTGCGCACAGCCGTCTGACGCCGCAGGGCGTGTTCCTTGAACGGCTCGGCATCACCGCACGGGCGCAGGCGCTGGCCACGCAATTGACCGGCGACGCATTTGATGCACATGTCGCGGCACATCGCCGGTTGACGCACCCTTCGGAAATGGGAACTCTGTTCAAGATTCTGGGGCTCACTCCGCGCGGCGCCTCACCGCCTCCGGGAACGGATGCGTGACGCGAACAGATCCACAAAGGGACGGGGCAATGACAGGAACGGGGCCATGACGCTCGAAATCATCACCGCCGACAGCCTCGCCCCGCTGCGCCACGGGTTTTTCACCCGCAAGGGGGGCGCGTCGTCAGGGGTGTTCGCCGGGCTCAACTGCGGCACCGGGTCGTCGGATCAATCGGACATGGTGACGATCAACATCGCCCGCGTGGCCGACGCCATGCAGGTCGAGCCGTCGTCGATCGTCACCGTCCATCAGGTGCATTCCGCGGATGTGATCACGGTGGGTGCGCCCGCCATCGGCACCAAACCCCGCGCCGACGCGATGGTCAGCGCCACGCCGGGCATCGCGCTGGGCGTGCTGACCGCCGATTGCCAGCCGGTTCTGTTCGCCGACGTCGAGGCGGGCGTGATAGGTGCCGCCCACGCGGGCTGGCGCGGCGCTTTGTCGGGGGTGCTGGACGAAACGGTGGCGGCGATGATCCGGCTGGGCGCGCAACGCAGCAATATCGCGGCGGTCATCGGCCCGTCGATCTCGCAGCGCGCCTATGAGGTCGGCCCGGAATTCCTTGAGGATTTCATGGGTGACGACATGGAAAACGCGCGCTTTTTTGCCCAAGGGCAGGGCGACCGGCTGATGTTCGACCTGCCGGGTTACGGTCTGCACCGGCTGCGCCGCGTCGGCGTGCAGGCGGAATGGACGCGGCATTGCACCTATTCCGACCCGGACCGATTCTATTCCTATCGCCGCACGACGCATGAAAAGGCGGCTGATTACGGTCGGCTGATGTCCGTGATCCGGCTCTGAGGTCGGGCGCAGACCGGGGAAATTGCGGCGCTCTGCTGCCTGCATCTGGCCACAATTGATCGAAACAATCTGCGTTCTGGTGCCGGATTGGTTCGGCTGAATTCTGCAAAACCATTATAAACCAACGCGTTGACAATGTGTGTCGCGTGCGCTTTGCCGCAGACAACCACGCGCCCCAAACTCCAGGGCATTTTTCACGCATTTGCCCGAATACCGCCGGATTGCCGCGTCACATTGGCTTCAGAGCAGCAACATACAAGAACAGGACAGCCCCATGAAACCCAGCACGAAACACGGCAACCGCTTTGTGAAATCGGTTCTTGCAACCGCCGCACAGACCAAGGTCGATCTGCCTTGGGCCAGAGGCTCTGATCGCGCCAAGACGCTGGCCCGCCGCCATGCCAAGGCCGTTGTGCTGCGCCGCGCCTGAACCGCGGACGATTTGTCGGGCCGTGACAATCTTTGCAGCGTGGTGTCCACGTGCCACGCTGCATCGCATTCACCGGCACGAACAAAAGCTCACGCACAATCAGCCTCTTCGAGAACGAAGATATCCTCGACCGTCACCCCCAATTCGCGCGCCAGTTTCAGCGCCAGCAGGGTCGACGGAACGAACACGCGGTTCTCGACCGTGTTGACGGTCTTGCGCGACACGCCGACGGCCTCTGCCAGTTGTGCCTGCGTCAGCCCCCTGGCTTTGCGGTGCTCTGCAAGGTGCGACATCATCGCTGCCCCGGCCCGCGCAGATCGAAGGCGGCCAGGAGCAGCAGATAGAACGCACCGATCAGCGTCCCCATGGCGGCAAAAGCCAGATTCCACACAATGACATCCAGCGCCAGCATCAGCCCGAAGGCCGGATAGAGCAAGACGCTGAACCAGAACGCGATGCTTGCGGCGCGCCGTGCGTCGGCCGCGTATCCTTCGTCCCAGGCCATCGCCGCCGTCCTGTTCCCTGCAGAGCGGCTGGCGAGGGTCAGGACCAGCCAGGCCAGCACAGTGCTCAGCCCGGGTATCCAGATCGGCATCGGATCGGGTCGCCCCGTCAAAAGCGCCATCACCGCATAGAGCAGGCAAACGCCCCCCGTCAGGCCAAAGACTGCCACACGCATGTTCGCAAGTGTATCAGCAGTAAACATCGGATTCTCCATGTAACCTAAGGGTTACTTATGCTGAGCCATTAGTTACGTCAAGGTTACATCCCGGGCTCGTGGCCAAAGGCAGGCAAATTCGCATGACGCATTGGCTCGAAGGGTCTGCGATTCGACCTGCCGGTATCGGGCGATGGCCAATTCCGACCCGATTAAGGCAACTTTGTTGCCGCGCTCCGAACAATCCTTCGCCAATCGGCAGGATTACCCGCACCACACCCTGACCCATGGCAAAAGTTTTGACAAATGGGCGTGAATGAGGCTTTTTCAGAATCAACGATCGTCTAAATAACCAGTCTTTCTGTCGTTGTCGGTGGGGGCCGACGCGGATGAGACCAACCTGAAAGGGTTCGCTCATGTCACGGCCCCATACGCCCCTGCGCCAGCAAATGGTTAACGCAGTCTCTCTCCGGCCCAACGATGGGCAGCTTGCTCAAGCACATGCTCCGGCAACCGGGCGGCCTCGGCGCACCTCTCACATGCGCAGATACGAGGCCGCCTCGCTGTTGCCAGACCTCTCCATTTCCCAGGCTGCCCATGTGGCCCCGGCCATCGCGCTTTTCGAAAACGCGACCTGTGCGCTGGCGCGCGGCACGCTGATCGCTTCGATTCGCGGTCCTGTCGCCATCGAAGACCTGCTGCCCGGCGATTACATCCAGACCCATCGCGGCCCCGAATGTGTGCTGTGGATCGGGTCGTGCACCTATGCGCCCAACCGCGATCCGCTGGAGGACGACCCGATGCACCTGACGCGGGTGATGTCCGATGCGTTCGGTCCCTCGCGGCCCATGGGGCATCTGCTGGCCGGTCCTGCGGCCGCGATTCGTCAGGAAAGGCCTGCGATGCGGCACTCGGGGCTGTCGGGCAGTTTCATCACGCCGCTGTCGGATTACGTCGACGGCGACCGGGTGATCGAGGTGACGCCGCCCAGCCCTGTGCAGCTTTATCATCTGGCGCTGGCGCGGCACGCGATCATCCGCGCGGCGGGCGTCGAGGTCGAGACCTATCACCCCGGCCCCCACGCAGGCGCGGACATCGGGCCGAACACGCGCGCGGTGTTCCTGTCGATGTTCCAGCACGTCAGCGATTTCGCGGATTTCGGCGATCTGGCCTTTCCTCGCGCCTCGCGCGCGAGGCTGGACAGGCTGTCTGTCGCTTAGGCTGTCTTGCTCAGCCTGTCTTCCAGCACCTCGAACGGCACGCCGGGTTCGTCCTTGGCGCCCCTGATGACCAGCGAGGTCTTGACGCTGGCCACATTCGGCGAGGTCAGCAGCTGCCCGGTCAGAAAGCTCTGGAACGTGCTCAGGTCCGGGGCCACGCATTTGAGGATGAAATCCACCTCGCCGTTGAGCATGTGACATTCGCGCACCAACGGCCAGCCCCGGCAGCGCGCCTCGAACGCGCTCAGATCCCCCTCGGCCTGACTTTGCAGCCCGACCATGGCAAAGACCTGCACCTCGAACCCCAATTCGCGCGGGTCGACTTCGGCGTGGTAGCCACGAATATATCCCTGTTCCTCGAGCGTGCGCACGCGGCGCAGACAGGGCGGGGCGGATATCCCCACACGGCGCGCCAATTCGACATTGGTCATGCGCCCGTCGGCCTGAAGTTCGGCCAGAATCTTGCGATCGATCGGATCAAGACGCGTTCCTGGCATGTGCTCCCCCTGCCGCAACTATGGCGGGAAACCTATAACATCGCCGGTGTGTGCGCAAGAATGTTTCGTGTTAGCGCAATAATATTAAGCGATCTTCTGGGCACCCCGCGCGGGCGCACGGGGTTTGCGAAGTGGCATCCGAATGCGTATATGCGGTTCTAACCGACAGCCAGAGGGAACCGCCATGTCCGACACGAAACGCACCAAAGTCCTGATCATCGGCTCGGGCCCGGCGGGCTATACGGCGGCGGTCTATGCCAGCCGCGCCATGCTCTCGCCCGTGCTGGTTCAGGGGATCGAGCCCGGCGGCCAGCTGACCACCACGACCGAGGTCGAGAATTGGCCCGGCGATACCGAGGTCCAGGGCCCCGGCCTGATGATCCGGATGCAGGACCATGCAAAGGCGATGGGCTGCGAGATCATCGGCGACATCATCACGTCGGTGGATTTCTCCAGACGGCCTTACGTGTGCCAATCCGACAGCGGCACGCAATACGTGGCCGATGCGATCATTCTGGCCACCGGCGCACGGGCCAAATGGCTGGGTCTGCCGTCCGAGGACAAGTTCAAGGGCTTTGGGGTCAGCGCCTGCGCCACCTGCGACGGGTTCTTTTACCGGGGTCAGGAAATCGTGGTGATCGGCGGCGGCAATACGGCCGTCGAAGAGGCGCTCTTCCTGACCAATTTCGCCAGCAAGGTGACGCTGATTCACCGCCGCGACGAGCTGCGAGCCGAAAAGATCCTGCAACACCGGCTGATGAAGCACCCCAAGATCGAGACGCTGTGGTTCCACCAGCTCGAAGAGGTCTTCGGTGCGGACATGCCATTGGGCGTCGAAGGCGTGCGTGTCAAACATGTCGACACGGGCGCCATCACGGAAATTCCCTGCAAGGGCGTGTTCATCGCCATCGGCCACGCGCCGGCCAACGAATTGGTCAAGGACGTGCTCGAGACGCATATGGGCGGCTATGTCGTGACCAGGTCCGACAGCACAGAGACGTCGATCCCGGGGGTCTATGCGGCGGGCGACCTGACCGATTACAAATACCGCCAGGCCGTCACGTCGGCGGGCATGGGATGTATGGCAGCACTCGAGGCCGAACGGTTTCTGGCCGAAGCAGGCGACGACGCGGGCAAGGATGTGTCAGAGCCGTTGGGCTACGGTGCTCCTGTCGCATCTGAGGCATGACCGATGCCACCGAAACCGGAAATTTTCAAAATTTCCGGGGCGTTTTCTTTTCAAGAAAACGGTTCCCGCATCGGTGCTTGCCACTGAATTGCGCGCTTTTCGGGCCGCAAAGGTCAAAAACCCCCGCGCCTCCCTTGCATCTTCTGCACTGACAGAGCTAAGGGCGCGCGAGGCCGCTGCATTTTGACCAACAGCGCACCATTGACCGATCCGCAGACCGCCGAAGGGTTCGGCGGGTTTTCAGAAAAAGCGAAATTCCAACCGAAAGACGTGATATGACAATGTCCAATCTGGCGCCCGTTCCCGAACTCTATGTCTCTCACGAGAGCGCTCAAAAGCTCAAGGTCGAGGCCGGGACCCTGACCAGTCACGATCTGACACCGCGCCAGATCTGCGACCTCGAGCTGTTGATGAACGGCGGCTTCAACCCGCTCAAGGGGTTCCTGTCAGAGGCCGATTACAACGGCGTCGTCGACGATATGCGCCTGACATCCGGCGCGCTCTGGCCGATGCCGATCACGCTGGACGTGTCCGAGACCTTCGCCGACAGCCTTGAGATCGGGCAGGATATTGCCCTGCGTGATCAAGAGGGCGTGATCCTCGCTACCATGACCGTTACCGACCGCTGGCTGCCCGACAAGGCGCATGAGGCCAAAAATGTATTCGGTGCCGACGACAGCGCCCATCCCGCCGTCAACTACCTGCACAACCAGGCGGGCAAAATCTATCTGGGCGGGCCGGTCATCGGCATCCAGCAGCCTGTGCATTACGATTTTCGAGGCAGCCGCGACACACCCAATGAGTTGCGCGCCTATTTCCGCAAGGTCGGCTGGCGCAAGGTCGTCGCCTTCCAGACCCGCAACCCGCTGCACCGCGCGCATCAGGAACTGACATTCCGCGCCGCCAAGGAGGCACAGGCCAACCTGCTGATCCACCCGGTCGTGGGCCTGACCAAACCCGGCGACGTCGACCATTTCACCCGTGTGCGCTGCTACGAGGCTGTGCTCGACAAATATCCGGCGTCCACCACAACGATGTCGCTGCTCAATCTGGCGATGCGCATGGCCGGCCCGCGCGAGGCGGTCTGGCACGGTTTGATCCGCGCCAACCACGGTTGCACGCATTTCATCGTCGGTCGCGATCACGCGGGCCCCGGCAAGAACTCCGCAGGCGAGGATTTCTACGGGCCCTACGATGCGCAGGACATGTTCCGCGACTATCAAAGCGAAATCGGCGTCGAGATGGTCGATTTCAAACACATGGTCTGGGTGCAGGAACGCGCGCAATACGAGCCGATGGACGAGATCGAGGACAAAGACAACGTCACGATCCTCAACATCTCGGGCACAGAACTGCGCCGCCGTCTGGCCGAGGGGCTCGAGATCCCCGAGTGGTTTTCGTTCCCCGAAGTGGTCAATGAACTGCGCCGCACCTGTCCGCCCCGCGCACAGCAGGGCTTTACCGTGTTCTTTACCGGCTTTTCCGGCTCTGGAAAATCCACCATCGCCAACGCTTTGATGGTCAAGCTGATGGAGATGGGTGGGCGGCCGGTGACGCTGCTCGACGGTGACATCGTGCGCAAGAACCTGTCGTCCGAACTGGGGTTCAGCAAAGAACACCGCGACCTGAACATCCGCCGTATCGGCTATGTGGCCAGTGAAATCACCAAGAACGGCGGCATCGCCATCTGCGCGCCCATCGCGCCCTATGCGCAGACGCGCCGCGCCGTGCGCGAGGATATCGAGGCGTTCGGCGCGTTCATCGAAGTGCATGTCGCCACGTCGATCGAGGAATGCGAGCGCCGCGACCGCAAGGGTCTTTATAAACTGGCCCGCGAAGGCAAGATCAAGGAATTCACCGGAATCTCGGACCCCTACGATGTGCCTGAAAGCCCCGAGCTAAGCGTCGAGACCGAGAATGTCGATGTCGACAATTGCGCACATCAGGTGATCCTGAAGCTCGAATCCATGGGCCTGATCGCGGGCTGACCCAATCGGATCTGTACATGCGAACGGCCCCGAGGCATCGCCGCGGGGTCGTTTGGCATTTCTGACTGCGGCCAGATGCGGTGTTATCGCATGCCGGGCAGCTTTGCGTCGGTGGTGAAAAGATAGTCGGGCGCCGCGCCTTGGTGACAGGCGATACAGCCGGCATCGGCATCCTTGCCCACAAGGCCCGCCAAAGCCATGTCCATCGGATTGCGGTCCAAAGTACCGTCCGGCAAATACTTGGCATAAAACCAGTTTCTGGTGGCATCGTCATATCCTGCAGCGCGCTGGAACATCACTGTGACCGCCCCCAGATGAGTTTCGGGGTCGCCCAGAACCTCGTCAACGCTGACGCCTTCGGGCCCATAATTGCGCTTGACCACCAATGTGCCCAGATGCTCCTCGATCTCGGCGGTAAAATAGAACGTCTCCAGCATCATGCCATGCGGATCTGTGCCGCCATAGGGAAAGGCCATTATCGCGCCAGCGCCGACAAACCCCTTGTCCTGCAACGTGGTCCAGATCTTGGCGGCATAATCCACATCTGTGTCGGACCCGAACGGAGCGTCCTATGCCATCGAAGGACCGGCCACAAGAAGGGCCGCACCAAGTATCACGCAAATCCGTTTCATATCGCCAATCTCCCGTTTTGTCGCTTGAGTTCGGCACCTCGATGCCCCGTTCAGCATGGCACGCATCTTTCCTACGCCCTGTCACTCCGGAACACGACATTGTGCAATAGGTCTAACCGACCCGGGCGAAACCGAAAAAACCCCCGACAAAGTCGGGGGTCATACCATTCTGATCCGTTTTCGGCGGATTGTGTGAGCTACCTGTTCCATCCCTGATGATCACATTGACCCTCGGCGTTCGGCCTTTTTCATGGCAAGGTCGATCTTAGAGGACATTCGGAAGGAGAAACGCGATGCTCGTTCGACTGCATAGCTAAGCGACGA
>Ga0307981_1001708_pt1 | contig 19028 bp, 16 predicted proteins | sample OrgLakmetagen987_FD_201849 | JGI IMG/M metagenome (GOLD analysis project Ga0307981, IMG submission 201849) | Saline water microbial communities from Organic Lake, Antarctica - #987 | ecosystem: Environmental > Aquatic > Non-marine Saline and Alkaline > Saline | place: Antarctica: Organic Lake... | reverse complement strand
GGCAACATCCAATCTAACAATATTAAATCTGGGTATGGCTCTTTAATTTTTTCTAGCCCTATATCGTAATCTTCAGCTTCGTCTACAGCAAAGCCAGCTTGCTCCAGCACAAAACACAGCATCTCTCGAATAGGTGCTTCGTCTTCTACCAACAATATTTTGCGTGGCATCTTTTTTGCTCTTCTCATCTAAAAATTTGACCGTATTATTAGAGGGCTGTGTGACAGTTTTATGAAACAAAGCGATAAAGATGTCAAGCAATAGCAACATTATCTGTTCTTATTGCTCAGTTATTGCGCCCTTACGGGTATTTTCCTGATTAAAACAACAATTTGCTTTTGACCCTCAGACTCTGTCTTGTTAACCTCTCGCGTCGATAAAATACGGAAGAAAAGCAAAACTATGTGGTTCAAAAACTTAAAACTATATCGCTTTACCCAACCCTTTACCTTTGATGATGAAAAGCTTGATCTGATGATGCAAAGCATGCCTTTTCGTAATTGTGGTGCGCAAGAAATATCAAGTATGGGATTTGTCTCGCCTATTTCAAAAGGAGAGTCGCTATATCACCAATCTGGTAAAGCATATTGGTTTACGCTCAAACGTGAAGATAAGATGTTGCCGGCAAGTGTTATCAATGCTGAACTAGCAGAAAAGGTTTCTCAAATTGAAAATGAAACCGGTGCTCCTGTTGCTAAAAAAGCACAAAAAGACCTAAAAGAAGAAATTGTGCAGCGCTTATTGCCGCGTGCTTTTAATAAGCACGGATATATCAATGCCTACGTTAGCTTAGACCAACAAATTGTAGTGGTTGACGCGAGCTCAGATGGCAGCGCAGAGGTTTTACTCGCTTGCTTGCGTAAATGCATAGGTTCACTGCCTGTCGTACCATTTGCCAAATCTCAGCAACAAGAAGTGTTAACCAGCTGGTTATTAAAAGATGCACCTGAAGGCATTGAAATTTTAGATGAGGCTGAGTTCAAATCACCTGCTGAAGATGGCGGTATTATTCGCTGCAAGCAACAAAACTTAGATGCCGAAGAAATTCTAGCCCATGTGCAAGGCGGAAAATGGGTGCAAAAAATAGCCGTCGCTTATCGCGACCGCTTAACGTGTATTATTGCAGAAGATTTATCAATCAAGCGTTTGAAGTTTACTGATGTGGTTAAGCAACAAAATGAAGATATCAGCAGAGATGAAATGAATGCTAGGCTCGACGCTGACTTTACGCTGTTTGCAGCTGAGGTCGACCTATTTGCTAAAGACTTACAAAGCATGTTCAACTTAAGTGAATAATTGTTTTATACATAAAAACAAAAACCCAATCTTCTGATTGGGCTTTTTATGTTTAGCATTAACGTTTTTCTAATGACTTTAAGAAAATAAGGCTCTTGCGTTATCTCTTAACTCAATAAATTCCTCGGTTTGAAGCTCATCGATATCTTCAAAAACTCCGCGTTTGTGGGCATTAGTCAACACGTCGTCTGGATTATCGGCAAGGTTAGCTAATGCTGCACCGACACGTACAAAGTCAATGTAGCTAACTTCGCGCGGCTGATACTCTGGGTTTCTCCAGTGTTCAGCGCACTCAATAAAGACTTCATTAAATTTCCATTCGCGCATAATACTTCCACCAATACGACTCGCTAGCTTATCAATCGCAACGTCTAAAAACTCAGGGTTGGCAAAGACACTATCGTGGCGCTCAGCTTCAGTCAGTACTGGCAAAGCCCCAATGTCGGCAATCAGAGCAGACAAGGTCATAGTATCAAGGCTCAGGCTTTTATCTTTTTTACGCCTTTGATACAAGGTCATTGTCGCCATGGCATTACCCACAATATTGGTAATATCACCCCACTTTTTGGCCATATATTTCTTTACGATTTCGTTTTTAGAAACAAACAACTGCTCCATCGCGAGCGCTGTAGCAATATTTTTCACCTGAAACAAACCAATGCGGGTCACCGCTTGTGCTGTAGACTTTACTTTTATTTCGCGTCCCAAATAAGCTGAATTCGAAATTTTTATCATTCGAGCGCTAAGTGATGGGTCTTGCCCTACTACATCAGCCATAGTGTTAAGATTAATATTAGGGTCATCGGCCGCTTTACGAACCCTCAGTGCAATTGCAGGGAGCGTGGGAAGAACTAGCGTATCATTGTTAATTTTTTCAACCAAGATGGTCAGCAAAGCGTTTTGAGTTGACATGCAGAAGCCTTAATTTCCTTTAAATAAATGAGTATCATATCCTTTGAGTGTCATCACCTTTAGGTGAGCGTAAATCCCTTGGTTGTTAATCACGGCACTGAGTTATGAGAATTAACTTAATATGAATCAGTATCACTCAATTTTGAGTTTTTGTGCGTATGGCGGCCACCCTAAAGGTTTACCCGCTAATACATGTAAATGTATATGATAAACCGTTTGTCCGCCGTGTTGATTACAATTCATAACCGTGCGGTATCCCATTTCAGCTACACCTAAATCTGAAGCCACCTTTGCAGCAACTCGGTGCATATATCCTACAAGTGCCTCATCTTCCGACGAAATATCGTTAGTAGTAGCAATTGGCTTTTTGGGGATGACCAAAAAATGGACAGGGGCCTGCGGATTAATATCATTAAACGCAAGCACTCGCTCATCTTCAAATAGTATATCGGCAGAGATTTCTTTTTTTATAATTTTTGTGAAGATAGTTTCAGACATTTCTTAACACTCCTGATTGGCAATATCACTTAGAACAAAGCGCCCTAGTAAAACACAAAAAATAGCAGTACTACGCCCAAAATCAATCGATAAATAACAAAAGGCAGCATGCCTATTCTCGAAATCCAGCTCAAAAACAAATGAATGCACAAATAGGCAGCTACAAATGAAAAGCCGGCGCCATATAGTAAGGCCTTCCAGTCAACTGCCGTTTGCGCTTCAAGCAAATCTAGCGTGGAGAACAATCCTGCCGCTAAAATAATAGGCATCGACAGCAAAAATGAAAAGCGCGCGGCACTTTCTCTGTCCAAGCCGAGCATTAAGCCCGCCGTCATCGTAACACCGGAGCGTGAGGTGCCTGGAATAATCGCCATTGCTTGGGCAATACCAATAAACAAGGTATCTTTGAAGGTGATTTTATCGATGGTCTTGCGTTGCGTAGCTTTAGCATCGGCGTACCAAAGTAACAAACCAAAAACAATTGTAGTAATCGCGATAATAAGCGCTGATCGAGCGTTTATCTCAATCCAATCCTTCATCAAAAAACCGAATAAACCGGCCGGTATAGTGCCAATAACCACCCACCATGCTAAGCGACTATCAGTACTTTGTTGGCGCGTAAAACCTTTGCTTAACCAAGCTAAAGCAAGGCGTATTATGTCATCACGAAAATAAATCATAACCGCCAGTAAGCTGCCAACATGTACTGCAACATCGAAAGCTAAACCTTGACTGCGCCAACCTAAAAGCTCAGCCGGCAAGATTAAATGGGCAGAACTTGAAATGGGTAAAAACTCTGTAAGACCCTGAATAATGGCTAATATAATAATTTCGTATAGCGTCATACTACATTAGCACTCCATGTAAATGTTACAGGCCACAACTGTTGTTTTGATTTATCAAACATTTGCCACATGTATGCATAGGTTTGCCTTGTTAGCGGATGCATATGCTCAGGCACAATGTCTGCCATGGGTTGCAACACAAAAGCATTATAGGTAATTTCGTCTCGCGGCAAAGACACTGGCTTATTGCACACCAAAGAATCGTACGTGAGCAAGTCTAAATCTAAGGTTCGGGGTGAGAATTTGGCAGATTGACGGGTGCGACCACAATCATCTTCAATCGCTTTTAAATGCTCGCATACCTTTGCAATAGATTTGTCGGTGTAAGCAAGCACCACACAATTGTAAAAATTGTCGCCACTAAATCCAATAGACTCACTTTCATAAATAGGTGATAAAACTAATTTGCCAAATGCCTTAAACAAAGCATCTAAGCCCCTGCGGGTATTGAGTTCTTTATCTATGTTGGAGCCTAAGCTGATAAGAATACAATGCGCTTTTGCACTAATAGCTGGGTTGGTATCAGACACTAAGCAACTCTCTCGCGGCTGAGCGTTATCCCTACGGCTTGGGCATTATCTAATATATCGGGTTTACTGAGACTCAGCTCTAACTTGCTAACCGCAAACTCATCGAAAATAGTATCAAGCATGGCTTTTGCCAAAGCTTCAAGTAATTTAAATGAAGAGGCCTCAGCAATGTCAGATAAACGCTCAGCTACTTTGCCATAGTCGAGCGTATCGGCAACGTTGTCACTTAATCCCGCGGCAGTTAAGTCGGTGTATAACACTACATCGGCAATGACGCGTTGTTTTTCATGGCGCTCAAAATCATAAACGCCTATCAGTGAATACAGGGTTAACCCTTGTATATTGACTTTATCCATATCGTTAACTTTTAGTTTTGTTGCTCAATACACTTGCTGCTAATGGCAATGTGAGCGCTATTTTAGTAATCTTGACGCTAGTGTAGCGTGAATGGGTCGCTCAAGTATATGACAGTATGGATTGTTTTATTTATGGTAGGTGCATATGTGCTAGGCTCAGTTTCTAGTGCAATATTGATTTGCCGTGCCTTTTCGTACCCCGATCCCCGCACACAAGGCTCTAACAACCCAGGCGCTACCAATGTGTTGCGCGTAGCTAATAAAGCAGCGGCCGCTGCGGTATTGGTGTTTGATATTCTAAAAGGCGCCATCCCCACATACCTTGCATATTTAGCTAACTTACCTGAATTTGCCATTGGCTTGGTCGCTTTAAGCGCATGCTTGGGGCATATGTATCCCGTATTTTTTCAATTTAAGGGGGGCAAAGCCGTTGCCACCGCATTAGGTGCAATGTTGCCGATGGGTTGGTACTTAGCTCTTGGTTTGCTAAGCACTTGGATTCTAGTCTTCAGGCTCAGCAAATACTCATCTCTTGCTGCGATTGTAACTGTGACACTTGCACCTATTTATACCTACTTTCTCAAACCTGAGTTTACCCTAGCGGTAAGTATGTTATCGGTACTTGTTATATTGAGGCACAGAGGCAATGTTATGCGCTTAATTGCAGGAACAGAGGCAGAGATAAAAAGACGTAGATAAGAGAGGTTTTGAGTATAAATTGCTATGTCATTCCATTTCTTTTACACATTAAATCCGGCAGTTGAATAGCAATCAATTCCGCTTACTTTTGGTAATTTACATGCCCTGTGATTACTTAATGCTCTGTTGTATAACTAGCAAGTGATATCCTTTTTAGCTTGCAGGTAAGACCGGGTTTAACGCTTTAAAACGTTCGGGATAAAGCTCCGCATAACGGCTTTCAAGTTCTTTTAAGACTTTTTCTGCGTCAGGATAGCTTCTTCTGATAGAGAGTACTAAAGGTATTGATTTAAAATTAAATGAACGCAAACTCACTTCCGTATCGTCTTCAGAATAAAACTGCACCGCCTTTTTGTAAGCCAACAAATACGGCGCCCGCCCAAGATTAAGTGCTTTTAATGCTTGTGGGTGAGATTCTGATAGGAAAAGCTCAGCATTAACCAAGTCGCCCTCTCCTTTGAAGACCCCCCCATAACTATAACCAGCTATTGTAATTAATCTCTTTTCTCGTAGCTGAACAATATCGGTCACCGGTCTTGCTTTTTCAGGTAACCAAAAAATTGTGATTTCTAGGGTGTCAAAGGCTTTCTCTCCAAATATTAATTTATCAGAGTCGGCATCTTTAAAGGGAACGACCATTAATAAATCAATGTTATCAATTAACATATCTCGAAACAGACGGCGATTAGGTCCAGGAACAGAGGTGAAATCATATCCAGACTTCAGTACCACAGTTTTTACAATGTCATTGACCTCTCCGCTAGGAAGGCCCTGCGCTGAAGTAAATGTGTAAGGAGCGAACTCTGAGTAACCTAGATTTAGTGTGGAAGTGGATTTATTTTCCAGCGAGTAGGATCTGGCACTGAAAAATAACAAACCAATAATAACAACACAAAACGTATATGCGATGCGCACAATGTCAACTCTTCATATCAACTTAAGATTATTCACTTTATTACTTTCAACATAAAACGCTTCGATGTCGAAACCAATAACGACAAAGAAAGGTTAGCACTAATTTGCTATACATACACGCACACTGATATTCGATTTAGTACAGGTTTTATATTAATAAACATATACTTTTGGCACGACATATTTAGCGATTATATTACTAGCGCCAAACTTTATTAAATCGCAGTTAAAGAGTCTAGAGGCCAGCGCGGCATCGCTTTTTCATTTAAAGGTGTTGTTTCGCCTGCAACTAAACGCTGGCAACCGGCATAAGCAATCATCGCGCCGTTGTCAGTGCAGTATTCAAAGGCCGGGTAGAAGACTTCAAAGTCATTTTTTTTACTGGCCTGCTCAAATGACGCGCGTAGATGTTTATTCGCAGCCACCCCACCCGCCATTACTAAACGCTTCAAGCCCCTTTGTTTTAGCGCCCGCTTGCACTTAATGAGTAAGGTGTCGACTACCGCCTCTTCAAACGCTCTAGCGATATTAGCGTGAGTTTGGTGCTGTCCGTCGCATGCTCGTATAGTATTTGCCGCAAAGGTTTTCAGTCCACTAAAACTAAAATCTAAGCCTGGGCGGTCGGTCATGGGTCGAGGAAATTGATAATGTCCACTCTCACCTTCTTGTGCTAATTTCGCTAAAAGTGGCCCGCCTGGATAATCTAAGCCAAGGAGTTTGGCGGTCTTGTCAAACGCCTCGCCGGCCGCATCGTCCACAGACTCACCCAAAACTGTGTATTGACCAATTCCGCGCACATCAACCAGCATGCTGTGTCCACCCGACACCAGCAGTGCTACAAATGGAAAACCTGGTGCATTCTCATCTAACATGGGTGCGAGCAAGTGCCCTTCCATGTGATGGACACCTACACTAGGGATTCCCCAAGCAAATGCGAGTGCCCGTGCCATAGATGAGCCCACCAACAAAGCACCAATTAAGCCCGGACCTCTGGTGTAAGCAATGCCGTCAATATCATTTTTCGTTAAATTTGCAGACGCTAAGGTACGCTGAACTAAGGGCACAATTTTGCGAACATGATCTCTAGAGGCCAATTCTGGCACAACGCCTCCATAATCTGCGTGCAGCTTCACTTGGCTGTAAAGTTCATGAGCCAATAAGCCCTGCTCGCTGTCGTAAATCGCAATGCCTGTTTCGTCACAGGAAGTCTCAATACCTAATACTTTCATTTAAGTCTCTTTGTATTATTTCAGCAAACACGTCTAATTTAGATAACAAAAACGGCATCAATCGGGTAGAATGCACTCAGTACGAATTTGATGCCAAAAAAGCTAATCTGCTATGCAATTTTCCGAAATTATACATATCAATGCGGCTTGTGGGTCAAATATATAAATTTTTTCGATACTTTTGCGAAATATTGCCAAATACTTGGTTTATGCACTTTACATGGTTGTATGGAAAGAGTACTATTTCGCACCATTTTTTAGCCCGGGTAAGTAAATTAACGCATGGTTAATGACTTATGCATCCGAAGATACCCGGTAAATTTTATTCCTGAGGTGAGTATTTAAATGCCAATTGTTAAAGTAAGAGATAACGAACCGTTTGACATCGCACTTAGACGATTCAAACGTTCATGTGAAAAAGCCGGTGTACTATCAGAAGTGCGTCGTCGTGAGTTTTTTGAAAAGCCCACTTGGGAACGTAAGCGCAAGAAAGCAGCTGCTAAAAAACGTCACATGAAAAAATTGGCGCGTGAAAACGCTCGTCGCGTTAGATTATATTAATCCTAGCTCGAACTCGTTTTAAGAAAAAGGCGTCCTGCGACGCCTTTTTTTGTGCCCGCATGTTTACTCGCTCGGATGCACTACGAAAATAGCTGTGTCATTTATAAACAAATAATTTCATAGGCTAATATTTTCATAGGCTAATAATAAAATTACATTCTTCTGCTGTGATTTAGTTTAAATATCTCTATTATTGCTCGTTCGATTTTAAATACTGTACACTGCGATGCAGGACGATCGTGCAAAACAATATAATCTTCACACTGCCGCTTAAAAGGACAACAAGATGTCATTACTTCTTCAACTTAAAGAATCGCAAAAAGACGCAATGCGCGCAAAAGACAAACTCACTTTAGGTACAATTCGTATGGCCCTAGCAGCCGTAAAGCAACGTGAGGTCGACGAGCGAATTGAGTTAAACGATACCGATGTGCTGCAAATTTTGACCAAAATGGTCAAACAACGCCAAGAGGCCGCTTCACAGTTTATTAGTGGAAATCGTAAAGACTTAGCTGATATCGAAGAAGCAGAAATTTTAGTTATCAAACGCTTCTTGCCGCAGCCATTAAGCGACGAAGAAGTTGCAGAACTGGTAGATGCGGCGGTTGTTGAAAGTGGCGCTAGCGATATAAAAGATATGGGTAAAGTAATGGGTATATTAAAACCTAAAGTCCAAGGGCGAGCTGATATGGGTAATGTCAGTAAATTGATAAAAGCAAAATTAGGCTAAGGTAAATATAAGCATATGGCTGGTCGTATTCCTCAGGATTTTATCGAAGATCTCGTTACTCGTGCAGATATCGTCGATATTATAGACAGTCGTGTGAAATTAAAAAAAGCAGGTCGCAACCATCAGGCCTGCTGCCCTTTTCATAACGAGAAAACACCTTCTTTTTCGGTGAGCCAAGAAAAACAGTTTTATTATTGTTTTGGTTGTGGCGCAAAAGGCAATGTAATTAGCTTTTTGATGGAATACGACCGACTAGAGTTTGTGGAGGCTGTTGAAGAGCTAGCAAAAGAGTGCGGCATGACTGTCCCGCGCACCGCGAGTAACTCCCCAACAACAACTCCGCAACAAAAAAGCGAGCGCGAAAAAGACTATCAGTTGATGGAAGACGTCACACGCTACTTCCAGCATCAACTCAAACATGCCGATAATGCCGACAAAGTCATTGAGTATCTAAAGTCACGCGGACTCAGTGGCGACGTAGTTAAATATTGGGACATTGGGTACGCACCAGAGAAATGGGATGGTGTACTTTCTACCTTCGGCGGCGACAGTCCAGCAGACCCAAAGCAGCAACGATTAATGGCTCTTAAATTAGTCAATCAAAATGATAACAATCGCCGTTACGATTTCTTTCGAGACCGAGTCATGTTTCCAATTCGTGATAAACGTGGTCGCGTTGTCGCGTTTGGTGGGCGCATCATTGACGGTGACGGTCCTAAGTACTTAAACTCACCAGAAACCCCAATATTTCATAAAGGTTATGAACTTTACGGCTTATACCAAGCACGTAAAGAGAACCGCAAGCTTGCAAGAGTACTAGTAGTTGAAGGATATATGGACGTTGTGGCACTCTCACAATACGGTATTTCTTATGCGGTAGCCGCACTGGGTACTGCAACCACGCCTGAGCATATTCAGATGCTGTTTAAGTCAACTCACGAAGTCGTTTGTTGTTATGACGGCGACCGTGCGGGTAGAGACGCCGCATGGCGAGCATTAGAAAATGCTCTGGCTTATTTGAAAGACGGCTGTGCCATGAAATTTTTGTTTTTACCCGATGGTGAAGACCCTGACACTATGGTACGAAAAGTAGGTAAAGAGGCTTTTGAAACAAAGTTGAGCGACGCGGTACCACTTTCAACTTTCTTTTTTGACAACCTACTCGCCAATCATTCTTTGGGCAGTATTGAAGGCAAAGCGGCTTTTAAAGCTGAGGCACAGCCTCTTATTGAAAAGATAGCGGGTGATAATCAACGCGAAATGATGTTAGCAGCGCTTTCTAAATACTGTGGTAGTAGACAGTCGTACGAGAATGATCAAAACATGCTGGCGGCAAATAACAAAAAGAGACCGCAGGCTAGTCAATACAATGCGCCCAGCCAAATAAAGCAATCTCCAGTGAGAATGATGCTGCGCTTATTGATGGACCAACCGTCTCTTGCTCGCGAGTATCCAAGAGTTCAGATTTCTAAGTTACTCAGCTCTGGCATCAGCGGAATTGAGATTTTAAGTGAAGTACATGGGTATTGTGAAGCCCACCCAAACGCAAATACTGCTGCATTGTTAGAAGCATTTAGAAATCATCCGCATTATTCCCATCTCGGTAAATTGCTAGGCACAAATTTAGAAGATAAGCTCAATATAGCGGCTGAATATCTAGCTTGCTTTAAAAAGCTTTTACGCTGGCACTTCGATGCGCGTCTTGACGAACTAACTGCTCGCGCAAACCTCCCTCAAGGACTGACGCAAGGTGAACAGCAAGAATTACAATTACTGTTACAGAAACGCCAGTGATGATGAAGCTGCGAACGAAGTAAATGAATTAGAAGGGCGTAAAATGAACTTACTCGGCTACAGCCCTGTAGTATATATATGACGGCAATTTTTCATGTTTTGTGTTGTGTTTTTATGATACAATGGCCGACTCACTGAAAAGTGATATGAGTAGTTCAGAGCCACGCGCCGACTGATGATTGATAATATTCATAATTTTTTGTGCTTACTCAATGAACAGCCTCAATAGGTTATTTGTTAACAGCGCTACCATATTACAGCGACATATCTTGAAATATCAAAATATGTCGCCATATTTAACTCTCATTTAAACGTGCTAATCTACGTGTAAGGTATATTGTGCAGAGCAAGCAGTCCCAGATAAAACTCCTCATCGCCAAAGGTAAAGAACAAGGTTACTTGACCTTTGCAGAAGTAAACGACCACCTTCCCGCTGACATCGTAGACTCAGATCAGATTGAAGACATTATTCGCATGATAAACGACATGGGGATAAAGGTTTTTGAATCGGCTCCCGATGCTGACGAATTGCTTATGCAAGAGTCTTCAACCGACGAAGAAGTGGCAGAAGCTGCCGCGCAAGCCCTAGCCACTGTAGAAAGCGAGATTGGACGAACGACCGATCCCGTTCGAATGTACATGCGTGAAATGGGAACGGTTGAACTTCTGACCCGCGAAGGCGAAATCGAAATTGCTAAACGCATCGAAGAAGGTATAAATCAGGTACAGTGCTCAGTTGCTGAATATCCTGAAGCAATTACTTATTTATTAGACCAATGGGATTTGTACGAGGCAGAAGAAATTCGTCTTAGCGATATTATAATCGGTTTTATTGACCCCAATGAAGATGACGTTGCGCCTACTGCAACTCACATTGGTTCTGAATTGTCGGAAGATGAGAGAGAAGACGACGATGACGACGATGACGACGACGATGAAGAAGACGACAACAGCGTAGACCCTGAACTTGCCCGCGAAAAATTCTCAGATCTACGCAAACAGTACAATAAAGCACGCAAAGTCATTGAAGACAAAGGTCGAGCGCACAAGTCTGCCAAAAAAGAAATTGCTGCACTAAGCGATGTTTTTAAAGAGTTCCGCTTAATCCCGAAACAGTTCGACCGTATGGTTCGCAACATGCGAGACATGATGGATCGCGTTCGCATTCAAGAACGTTTGGTCATGAAGTTTTGTGTGATGCAAGCAAAAATGCCTAAGAAAGAATTTATAAAATTATTCGCCGGTAACGAGACCTCAACTAAATGGCTTCATGAAACCTTAAAAACCAATGCCGCTTATGTGCCTAAATTATTAGAATTTAAGGAAGAGATTGAGCGTTGCGTCAGTAAAATGAACGCAGTTGAGCAAGAAACTGGTTTAATTATTCCTGACATTAAAGACATCAATCGCCGTATGTCAATTGGTGAAGCCAAGGCACGACGTGCGAAAAAAGAAATGGTTGAGGCTAACTTACGTTTGGTTATTTCAATTGCGAAAAAATACACAAACCGTGGGCTTCAGTTCCTTGATCTTATTCAAGAAGGGAATATTGGCCTAATGAAGGCCGTAGATAAGTTTGAATACCGACGCGGATACAAGTTCTCTACCTATGCAACATGGTGGATTCGCCAGGCAATAACTCGTTCAATTGCCGACCAAGCTAGAACAATTCGTATACCAGTGCATATGATTGAAACGATTAATAAACTTAATCGTATTTCACGTCAGATGCTTCAAGAGATGGGTCGTGAGCCAACGCCAGAAGAGCTATCTGAACGCATGATTATGCCTGAAGATAAGATTCGTAAGGTACTTAAGATTGCTAAAGAGCCTATCTCAATGGAAACACCCATTGGTGATGACGAAGATTCTCATTTAGGTGACTTCATTGAAGATACTTCTATTACGCAGCCGCTAGATCATGCTACCGGTGGTAGTTTGAAAAACGCGACGCAAGAAGTATTGGCAGGTCTGACGGCAAGAGAAGCTAAAGTACTTCGTATGCGTTTTGGTATTGATATGAACACCGACCATACATTGGAAGAAGTTGGCAAACAATTTGATGTAACTCGTGAACGCATACGTCAGATTGAAGCTAAAGCACTACGCAAGCTTCGTCATCCTAGCCGCTCTGAGCAGTTAAAAAGCTTCTTAGACGAATAAAAAACAAACTACATACATTGAAAAGGCCAGCAATTGCTGGCCTTTTTGTTGACGTGCGTCCTGTGCTTTTAACTACAGGAACCCGTCGTAGCTTAGTATTATATTTCCTCGCCTTTTACATATGGCACTACTTTTTGTAGTTCATCTAATTGCTTTGTACGTTTTTCTGGCGAGCCGGTCCCTCTTGCAAGGTAGGCATAGGCCGTAGGCACTATAAACAAGGTCATGAAGGCTGAAAACAGCACGCCTGCGAATATTACCATTCCAATCACCATCCGTGACTCAGCGCCCGGCCCTGATGCCAGCACTAGAGGTAGCGCGCTAAATACGGTCGTAAAGCCAGTCATTACGATAGGGCGAAGCCTTTGCGTAGCTGCCCGCCTGACGGCTTGTTCAAACTCCATTCCAGCATCCCTAAGTTGATTAGCAAACTCAACAATCAAAATACCATTCTTTGCAGCAAGACCAATTAACATCACTAAGCCAATCTGCGAATATATATTGATGGTCATGTCAGATAGATACAGTCCTATGAATGCGCCTACTAAAGCTAAAGGCACCGTAAACATGATTACTAAAGGATGAATCCAACTTTCAAACTGCGCAGCGAGCACAAGATACGTAATTGCCAAAGCTAGCAAGAAAATAAAGATAAAAGATGAACCTGATTCTTGGTAAAGCTGTGACTCACCTTTGTAGTCAATCGATACTTCTTCTGGTAGTTCAGTCGCCACCACATTTTCCAAAAATGTCAGCGCCTCTCCTATAGTGTAACCATCAGCTAAGTTTGCGGTAATAGTGATTGCTCGCATTCTATTGTAACGATTCAGTGTGTTGGAAGTCGCCTGCTCACGGATGGTGAGCAAATTATCCATAGGAATTAACTGTCCTGTTCTATCCGAGCGCACATAAATATTGTCAATGCTGTTAGGGCTGCGATAATCTTCATCGTTCCCTTCCATAATAACGTCGTATTCTTGACCTCTATCTAGAAAGGTAGACACGCGTCGCTGACCGAGCATGGTTTCTAATGTGCGACCAATTTCTGAAATCGACACCCCTAAATCTGCCGCTCTGTTTTTATCAATATCAATAAGTAACTGTGGTGAGGTCTCTTTAAAATCAGAATCAAGCTGAACTAAACCGGGATTTTCTCGCGCTTTATCGAGCACAATATCACGCCAAATAACTAAATCTTCATAAGTATTACCTTGTAACACAAACTGCACTGGACGCCCTAAACCACCGCCACCAAGGGCAGAACGCATGATTGCAAATGCCTGTACATCTGGAATTTCGGAAAGTTGACCACTAATTTTAGCCATAAAATCAAAGGTCGAGCCTTCTCTTGTGTCCCAACTCGGCATTCCTACAATGGCGATACCCGCGGTATTACCAAAACCGGGGGTACGCACCAACACACGACCTACCTCTCCTGTTTCGCGGTAAGGTAATAATATATCTTCAATTTTTGTGAGATTACGAGTATTGCTTTCGTAACTCGCTCCCTCTTGTGCCTGCATTAAAATAAAGAAATTACCTCTGTCTTCACGAGGTACAAACTCTTCTGGAATTTTGCTTTGCAATTGGAATATCAGCACCATGGAGATAAGGATAATTATTAGCATTAAAACGGGCTGCTTCATGGTTATACCAAGACTGTTGTAATAACCTTGTTCTAGACCTTTAAATTTGGCATCAATCCAAGTACCAAAACCTGAACTACGAGTGCGTTTTTTTAGCAGTTTTGAAGCCATCATGGGCGATAATGTTAGGGCCGTGAAGCTTGAAAATGCCACAGCAGCAGCAATTGCTAAAGCAAACTCGGTAAATAAACGGCCAATATTTCCCTCTAAAAATACCAATGGTACAAAAACCGAAATAAGCACTAAGGTAGTTGCAATAACCGCAAATGCTACCTCTCTTGCGCCACGATAAGCGGCTAATAAAGGCGGCTCTCCCATCTCAATACGTCGATAGATATTCTCTAGCACTACTATGGCATCATCTACAACTAAACCTATAGCAAGCACCAGTGCAAGAAGGGTCAGTAGATTGATAGAAAAGCCTAGCGCAAACATCACAATAAAGGCAGAAATTAGCGATACGGGCACTGTGACTGCGGGAATTAATGTCGCGCGTATATTGCCTAAAAATACATATATAACAATTACCACCATCACCATTGCAATGGCGAGGGTGTTGTAAACCTCACTAATGGATTCTTCTATAAAGACCGAAGAGTCATAGCTTGGCACAATAAAAATGTTATCCGGAAGCGTCATTTCAATGCGCTCAATGGCTTCTTTTGCAGCGCGCGCGACTTCCAATGTGTTGGCTTTAGATTGCTTCACAATTCCAAGGCCAATCATATTGACGCCGTCACCCCTAAAGTCAGTTTCATCGTCTTCTGCAGTTAACTCAACTTGAGCCACTTCACCGAGTCTTACTAGGTAGCCATCTGCGCCTGCCGCTACTGCAAGATTGGCAAAGTCATTGGGCGTTAGGAAACTTCGGGCAACGCGCACATCAAAGTCACGCTCTTGGGATTGTACCTGTCCCGCCGGTAGCTCTACGTTTTCAGCTCGGATCACGCGTTCAATATCACTCACCGTGATACCGCGTGCCGACATGGCATTGCGGTCCAACCATACTTTCATCGCATAACTTCGACCACCGCCGAGGCGCACACGAGCGACGCCATCAGCTACAGACAGCCTATCCACAACAAACCGGTCGGCGTAGTCAGTGAGCTCCATGACGTTTAAATTGTCGCTGCGAAGATTATACCAAACCACCACGTCTTCATCTGAATTAGACTTTGACACTTCAGGCGGAAATGCTTGATCCGGGAGGTTATTTAAGGCGCGTGACACACGCTCACGAACATCGTTTGAAGCCGCATCAATATCGCGACTTAAGTTAAACTCGATGGTTATATTTGAGCTACCATTGCGACTAGAAGAGGAAACATTTTTGATGCCTTCAATACCGCTGATACGGTCCTCTAATAATTGCGTAATTCGTGTTTCAACAATGTCTGCTGAAGCACCTGGATAACTGGTTGAAACAGATACAATAGGTGGGTCAATATCAGGGTATTCACGCAAAGACAAAAAGCTAATTGCGACAATACCAAACACAATCAACAGTAAGTTAACGACGCTAGCGAATACTGGGCGTTTGACGGATAAATCTGAAATAAGCATAGTACGCCCTTATTTATCTAAAACGCGAACGGTAGAGCCGTCTCGCAGTCTTAATGTACCCTCAGTGACCACTTTATCACCAGCATTCAAGCCATCAACAATCTGCACTAGGCCAGGTTTACGCTCACCTACGCGCACTTCGGTTTTCACTGCTTTTTGCTCATCGTTTACGACGAATACAAACTGGGAGTCACCCTCTGGAACCAGCGCAGCCTCTGGTATTACTAAAGCGTCTAACACACGCTTTTCTAAATTAATTTGCAATAACATCCCGGGGCGGAGCTTATAATCAAGGTTGGGTAACTGCGCTCTTACTTGAATTGAGCGCGTGACTGGGTCAATACGAGAATCGATGTTAGAAATTTGCCCCGTAAACTGTTCACCCGGATAAGCCACAGAGCTTGCAAAGATAGTCTGCCCCGAAGCCACACTAGCAAGGTGTAACTCAGAAATACTGAAATCTACTTTCACTAAACTTAAGTCATCTAAGGTGGTGATGAGATCACCTGGCCGAGCAAGACTGCCAATACTGACCATCCGAGTACCTAAGCGACCAGCAAAGGGGGCTCTAATGACCAGCTCCTCTAAATCTGCTTGGGCAACATCTTTTTGTGCACTCAAAGCCTCAACACGTGCTTCTTGTTCATCGAGTAACTGCTCAGATGCAGCGCTTTGGTTGGCAAGGTCTTTAATCCGTTCTAACTGGCGCTTCGCTTCATTGATGTTGATTTGTAGTTCACTCAAGCGGGCCTTCTCAGTACGATTATTGAGTTCAACTAACATTTGGTCTTTGGCTACCACATCACCGTCTTCAAAGGCAATGGTGGTGACTGTCTCTGCCTGCTGCACGGTAATATTAACTGATTCGTTTGCTACCGCAGTACCTAAGGCCTCCACAATAAGTGGGAAAGCTTGGTTCGTGGCAACCGTCACTACTACGGGTGTTGCTCCGCCACCGCGCTGGGCTTGCTGAGCAGCTTCTTTTGGTATATTGATATACACAAGTAAAGCGGCGAGCGCTAAAGCCCCCAAAAATAAGGGTGAAAGTTTAATGAGCTTTGACATACTTCTCCTGAGCGCTATCGATGAAACATTTGAATAGCAAAATTTAGGACGCGTATAATATATTTGATAACATACCGCAGCGCTGTAAGTTCGGGGATAACGCCCCATGATACCTCTATTATAGGACAACAATCTTGAAACGGTTTAAAGTTTTCGTCTTTAGTCTATTTTTATTTGCATGTAGTGAGCAAAACATTGCTCCTCCAGTTTGCCGAGTCACGCCCCAGGCTGCTTCAAACCTAATGGGAGAAGGCGCTTGCGTAATAAAAATTAACAAGCAACTGCTGGTGTTGCAGCGAGCTTCAGGTAAATATGACCTGCCATTTAGCCCAAATATTTCAGATACTTCAGCGCAGTGTGCTGCACATCAGGGTGCATGGCTAGAAACGGGCTTTAATGTAGAAGTTGGTAAAAAGCTCGCCACACAAAGAAATGGCGTAAGCTTATTTGCATGTCACCTTAACGTCGGTTTTGACGGCAGTGAAGAGAGTATTCCGCCACCGCCTTGGAAACCAGCTGATGTTGTAGATATGCAGTTTATATATCCCTTCGATATTGACCTCCACCAATGGCATCGTCCTGACCAGTTTATTGCGGTGATGGATGCTTATAGCACACATGTAGTCAATTTAGCGCAAATTGAAGAAAAATCAGACGAATAAATAGAAGTGATTGAGCGTTTTCGGCGCTTTCACGTAGTATGTACACAGAAGTTATAATTTTATATTTAATAGTAGGAGACAGCATGCCGCAATACAAAGCCCCCATGGCAGATTTTCAGTTTTTACTTAATGACTGGTTGAAGATTGATCAACATTATCAGACATTAGGCGCCGAAGGCATGGACAGCGAGTTAGTTAGCGAGATCCTTAATCAAGGCGCCAAGTTTGCCGAAGACGTCATTGCCCCGCTCAACCGCGAAGGAGATGAGCACGGCTGCAAGTTGGCAGACGGCAAAGTGACTACGCCTGAGGGGTTCGCGCAGGCCTACCAAGACTACATTGCAAACGGCTGGAATGCGATGTTAGGCAATCCCGATTTTGATGGTCAAGATCTCCCTTATTCTGCGGCGGTGCCGGTGCACGAAATGCTCAATTCTGCTAATTTGAGCTGGCGCTTAACCACGATGTTGACTGAAAGCGCGGTGCTGGCGGTAGACAAGCATGCCAGTGATGAACTCAGACAACAATACTTAGCTAAACTTATCAGCGGCGAGTGGACGGGCACGATGAATCTTACCGAACCCCAAGCAGGTACAGACCTTTCGTTACTTAACACAAAAGCCGAGCTAAATGGTGATGGCTCCTATACCGTTACCGGTAATAAGATTTATATCACTGGAGGCGACCACGACTGGACTTCAAACATTATTCACTTAGTGCTAGCAAGACTCCCCGACGCGCCAAAAGGCGTAAAAGGTATCAGCTTATTTTTAGTACCTAAGTTTTTACTTAATGATGCCGGTGAGCCCGGCGAGGCTAACTTACTTAGTGTAGGCAGCATCGAAAAGAAAATGGGTATCAAAGCCAGTCCAACCTGCGTAATGAATTATGACGGCGCCAAAGGCTGGTTAGTAGGCGAAGAAAACAATGGCTTAGCGTGCATGTTTACCATGATGAACGATGCAAGATTTCAGGTGGGTATGCAAGGTTTGGGAACGTCTGAGGCTTCCTACCAAGGCGCATTGACTTATGCTCGCGAACGTTTGCAGTCGCGCTCACCAGACGGCCCTAAACAGCCAGATGCTAAAGCCGATTCTATTATGCATCAACCTGATGTACGTAAAATGTTACTTACACAAAAAGCGTTCACTGAAGGTTGTCGCGCACTTTCAATGCTCTACGCACAACAAATGGACGTTGAAAAATATGCCGATGGTGAACAAAAGGCCAAAGCTAAACAGGTTATCGCCTTTTTAACGCCAATTTGTAAAGGCTTCATGACCGATATAGCGACTGAGGTGACTAACATAGGGATTCAGGTCTTTGGCGGGCATGGCTACATACGTGAATGGGGTATGGAGCAGTTAGCGCGAGATACTCGCATAGCACAATTATACGAAGGCACCAACGGTATCCAAGCTGCTGACTTAATTGGTCGCAAGCTCACCAGAGACGGTGGTAAAATGCTTGCAGCTACTATTGAGCTTCTGAGTACTCGTATTGATGCTATGAGCGATGCCAAGTTGCAAAGTCAAGCTCGCGATTTACTCAATGAGTACAACGA